>Ga0209611_10012143_pt1 | contig 12187 bp, 7 predicted proteins | sample S1TSphgellanicum_3_FD_187693 | JGI IMG/M metagenome (GOLD analysis project Ga0209611, IMG submission 187693) | Host-associated microbial communities from peat moss isolated from Minnesota, USA - S1T2_Fc - Sphagnum magellanicum MG (SPAdes) (version 2) | ecosystem: Host-associated > Plants > Peat...
TGAAATACAAAAACCATAAATGTAAAGTACTAAAAATGAAGAATCATTGATCATTGCGATTAACACAATATTGATTTTTTATCTATAGATGACTAACAAATTTGTGAATAATAATTATAGAAATGAGGGATTTGGGGTCCAGAGATCTAAAGGCAATCTATCAAGGGTATTAATTGAATTAGCAGATATATTTGCCTAACTGTCAGAGGGGTATTTGCACAATCATTAAATATGTTAGTATAGTCAACAAATGTATTGCCACAGTTAGTAGATGAGTTGACATAATCAAAAAATAAATGGGCACTATTAGCAAAAGGCATACAAGGTGAATGAAGTGGAGTTAGTACAATTAATGTAGGGAGATTAAGGATGTGGACTAATCAAAAGATGAAATTTGAGGTGTTCATTCATAATGATGACACAAAATGCTTCCACGTGGCTGTACAAGGGCCATAAAAAGTGGTGGTGATGGGTCTTGTTAATTTTGAGGATTAGATGTTAATTAAAAGATGGAAAGTAGGTAAAAAAAAATTGTGACAGGTCAAAAGTTTGACGAAAAAACGAGGTAACCATCAAAAGTTGTTTTCGTCTATTGCAGGAAGTTGTGAGCATTTTCAAAGTTCTAGAGTTCATAGTAGCATGAATGTAGAGAATGCGATTGAGAAATTATAGAGAATAACAAAGGAAAAGGAAGCGCAAAAGAGTGAACACAAATGGAGGCAAGAGGAGGAAGTAGAATTGTTGAAAAAAATAAAAGCAGAAAAGGAGTTGAGAAGAATAAAGCATGAAGGCGCGTTGAATATTCAACCATTGGCTATAAGGTCATTGCCACATTCATCATCATCTTTGGAATGTGAAGAAGGGAAGGTGTATATTGAGAAGATATAATTTGCACAAACAATAATTCATGATATAGATACAATTGGAACATCTAAAGTTGAATTTTGCGTAGAAGCAAAAAATGTTGGCGTGTAAGAAAGTAGACAGGACCGGGAGCTACATTAATGGATTTAATGTTCATTGAAGAGTTAGAGGAAGATGAAATTGTGGAGCAACACTTTGTGGAAGCATGGACAACATAGAAGGATGCAGGGGAGGAGAACATTGTTGAGGTGGAAGTACAACTATCCACAAAAGTGCAGGTGGAAATACAACAATCCATATAGGTGCGATGGTAGACGCACAACGAAAGGAGATGGAGATTGAGAGGTGTGACTTGGAAGTTATAGCAAAGAAAAGACATGTAATCCTAGATAAAGTTACACTTCTAAAGAAAGGTATTAAAATTCTAAATCCTAAACAATTCATGTGGACACAGACAAAACAAAACTATGATAGGCATGTTGAGCGCATGGAGAATTGGAAGGATATTGCTAAGGAAGAAGACCAGCCATCTAAAGCAAGGCTTGTTCCTTTGTTTTTTATGGATTGAGAAGCACCAATGCCTGATGTCATGTTGGAATTTCTGAACACACTTGATCAAAGGCGTAGATATTTACTTTGGGCAGAAGGATAAGGTGTATGTCACTAGCAAACAACTAATTGTAGATGTCTTTGGAGTATGTGTGAAAGGGTATGTAAAAGAATTGAAAGGGCAATTTAGTAGGTCATTAGTAGTCTAGGCATTATAGAATTGTAGACTTGCACTTGAAAATTCTTCTATAGATCAATGGAATGCAAAGACTTTAGGTCTACCATACTTTATTAGATATCCTGCCATTATATCTATCATTTATCAAAGGAAGAAGATATAGTATTTTAACAACAAGAATGCTATAACATTAATGAAAACAAAAAGGGGTAGAAAGTAGATTGGGCACAAAAACCATCAACCGAGGTTAAAAGAACTAGGGAGGAAATGCAGATAGCATTGGAAAATAGAAAGAAGGCTACAACAGACTCTCCTAGAAGTGTTCTTAAAATGAAGATCTAAGTTGGAGAAGGAGGAACCTCGGGCTCAGGAGTGAAGAGGGAACATGAGAGCATAGAAGTAAGGGCATAGAAAATGATGAGGGGCAGAGTGGAACCATCTACAATGTTAATAGTGGTATGGGCAGTGCCAACAATAGTACAAGTAACTAAACATACTACAGAGGTACCACAAATGACATTTCCACAAGAGAAACAACTTAGGGAGCAAAGGTAGGAGGTACCACAGATGACATTTCCACATGAAAGATAGTGAGGGAGCAGAGGTAGGAGGTACCACAGATGACATCTCCACATGAGAGATTGCTGAGGGAGCAAAGGCATGATGTTGAGGTACCACAAATGACACATTGGTTTCCAAAGGATGAAGAACATCTGCACTTTGATGGGGATGTATATGAAGATTAGATGGAGACCATTGGAAGTCCACAACATTTCTAGCATTTGCAACAACATTTGCAACAACAACAATAATAAACACAAGGTCTATAGGCTACTAGATTACAAACGGAGAGAGTGGAGACATAACCTTCTTTTGTAGTGTTTAGACAATCAAAACTACAAGTACTAATTAGTAGACCAGGATCTGCAAAAGGAATTCCATTTGAATTTGGGTTGGGGAACGGATTGGAGCAAGAGATGGGATCATTTGCAGAAAAATCCAAAAATCTTATGACATAGACAAATACACCAAAGTCTGTGGAGGAAGTAGTTACAAAAGTAATGAAAGCAGATAAGGCAATTGAATTATTTCAAACCATGGTAATTAGGAGTCTGAATATGGGGAATTTGAATATGGAGGTGAACAATTTAAACAACAAATTGGCTACAGGGGAGAAGGAGAAGGCAATACTATAGGAGGAATTGGATAAAGAGAGAGACTTCCAAAAAGGGTATAAGCATAATGTGGAAATATGGAGGAAGAAGAGGGAAAAGATTAAATAGAAGATAAAAGTGTTCATTAAAAAATTATACGATGAGAATGACGAGCTCAAAGGTAGCATAGCAAAGTTGAAGTCACAAGATGAAGAACTATAGGATTTAGGGCAAAAGGCTAAAATCTGGGAAACCACAAAGAGAAAATGCATAGAGGAATTGTTGCTTCATAAGCAACAACATGAAGCTTTGGGTAATCATGTGAAAGCACTGACTAAGGAAAAGAAGGAGAATGTTTTAACAAATTTGGAATTGGTGAATTTGAATAATGCATCTCTGTTAGAGTTTGAGGAGCTTAGAAAAAAGACAACATAGGCAAAAAAAAAGAAGTTGATGGAGGAAAAGAAGGGGTATCAAAGGAATCTACAACATTTGCAAGCATAGATGGAGATTACACAACAATAGAAGAAGAGATTAGGCCCAACTGGTGTCAAGAAAAGGTTAGAAGATTATGAACAGATGTTGTAATATTATACCCTAATGAGGACAAAGAATAAGATGAAGGATTCTAAGGCAAATCTAAGGAATGGTGGGAGGTTGTAGAGGGATATTTTACAAAGGAGTTAGAGATGAATTTAGTTCAGCATAAAGCTAATGAAAAAATTCTAAGGTACAAGTTTGAAACTTATCAAAAGAATTTTCTAAATTTTACTTATGGTAGTCTAACAAATACAGAAGCATCGGACTAGGATGAGGAGATTGAAGTAGGGCCAAGTGGAACAACTCAAGAAGAAGAAGTGCAGATTTAGGAATCATAGGACCTCAGAAGTGGAGCAACTCAAAAGGAGGAGGTATAAACAAAGAAACCATAGGACCTCAAAGGAGGGGGTTAAGAAGAGAAAGAACCATAGAAAACTTAGGAACAAAAACATCTGGAAACTATTCCAACAACATAAGAAGAGGTATCCAAGATACAACATCTAGAAATAGAACCACAAACTAAATTAATGGAGGAGGAGGTCAGAATAATAAAGATAAATATATAAGTTAGAACTATAGAGCTAGAGGTGGGTACAAAACCATTGGTTGTTGTACAAGTTGAAACTACAAAACCTATAGAAAAGACAAATGTTTAGAAGGATATGAAATAATTTCATTTCATTTTTTGTCATTTTACAACGACTTCAGGGACGAAATCCAAAGTATAAAGGGGGTAGGATGAATACATGGTTTGGATGAATAAGGCATTTAAATAGGGGCTGATCATGGAACATTGTTAGTTTGAATTTTGAATTCTTGTTGTTTTTAGATCATGGTGATGTGACTTGGGACTGCCCAAAAGGGAAAGTTTTGGGGAAACAAAGGAAAATTCTTAAACACATTGTTTTGGGAAGAGTGAGAGGAGCTATAGGTATTTTGTAATTGAACACCACAAATTTTATTTGTTATTTTGATTTCATTTCAACAAAACATGGAATTTTGATATAATTCTAGGGTGAAAGCACACTAAGCCCCCCAAAAATTGTAGTCACAAGTATAATTTTTTTGTAATTAAATATTTTGGTAACATATGGACATCACATCTTGGATTATTTTTCTTTGTTTTAAGTATATTTGATTAGCTTTAGACTTAATCTAATAAATTATTTTGAAAATTCTAACAAACATTAAAGAATTTGAATGTATGGAATATATTTGTGACCAAATAATACCCATTGTAGAGATTGAAAATTTGAATATGTACTTAAAAAGTAAGGTTGTTGATGGAATTCTTGGGTGAATTTTTTTATGGTGCGTGATATTGATATAAATTAATTAAAAATTAAAAAATTAAAAAAAAATTGGATGAAATTCCATTAAAAAATGTTTTTTTTTGCATTTTTTTTAACAATGAATGCATAACCATATCTTCCTTTCAGGAAGAAAACACTACCATATCAAAGAGGAATATATTAGATGGGCATTAAATTATTTTTTCAATTTCCTTTTGTTTGGTAGTGTTTCATGAATCACAAACATGAAGCCCTATGGTCGTTGAAAAACTACAAGTTATATATTCTGTGTACATTGATTTTATTCAATCTTCTTCATCCAACTATTGAATCAAGATTAATTTTGACTCAAAGTTCAATTTGAGTTCCAAAATGTTTTGTGCAAATTCTAAAGTTTTTTGCTTGTGTTTAGGTTAGCCAAAGGATGCCATCAAGATTTTAGTTTACTATGTATTATAATACTTGTTATACATCACCTTTTTTGAACAAAAGTCGCTCACCCTTAGAGTGTTTTCACCCTCTAATTCAATTTCAATAATATAAACAAGCTTAAACTTCTACAATATTTCTATGTTCATATTGTTGTGTGAATTTTCTGTAGTATCAGAATATGATGAAATGAATTATAATATTGTTTTAGGTTTTTTTTACTAAGTATTTTTGAAGTGTAGATTTTGGTTATATGAAATAACCATGAATTTGGTGTTTTAATGAATGCTAGAGTTAAATGTGTTGAGAATCAAAACAGAAATAGTGAGTGTATGCATGTGAAATGTAAATTTATTGTTATAATAATGTGGAATAATTCTATAGGAATTAAATTCACTTCTATAATATGTTGTAGGCTGTATTTGGAACAATAATTTCCAACTACTTCTAATGACCACCAACCATAGAAAATGTTTTCCAAGCATTTATTTCAATAACTTGCAAGTATATTAGGTTTTAAGCGTTTCCAATAAAGTGTAAATTTAATGGATGTTTTGCAAGCATTGTTAGTAATTAGTACATATATAATGGGTGCTTTCCAACACTCCTAATCACTTGCAATCACATTCATGAACAAATGGTTTCCAAACACTAATTTTTAAATTTTTAATTACTTATTATTGATTATCGATTATTGATTATCTACTATTGATTATTAATTATTGACTATTTATTATGAATTAATAAATATCAATTAATATATAATGAATTATTATTAACTAAAAAATTAGTTTTAAATAATCACTTATTATTAATTATTATTGACTATTAACTATTAAATATTAAATATCATCTAATTATGTACTAAATTTAAATATCTACATGTGCCTAAAGGTAGCACGTAGGGGTCCAATCATGGTTGGGGTACACATCAAGAACCATGAACAAGTGAAAACCCCACTAGGAAAAATGATTCCTATGCAGTAGGAAACCAAATATCAAATAATAATTTTGAATGTTTAAAGTTTTCCCACATGTTGGATGAAGATGAAGTTTTTGTCATTCCTAGATGTAGTCCTGGATGAAAAATTAGTGTTGGTTTCAAATGGAATTTTTCTTTACATTATTTTTTTACACCATCTTCCTTATGTGTTCTTTCTAAATTTCCCTCCTATATTGTTGTTGCACTATGTTTGTGCATTTCAAAATTTCCCTCCAACAATTTGATGACTTGTTTGCACAAGTGTTTAAAGTTGCTTCCCTCACAAAAACATTCCCGCATAATGAACCTTAACAGCTTTGTCATCTCAATGATAAAATCAAGAAGAATCCATCTTTTCATCAATCATGTTCTATATCTTGTACATGTATTAGGCTTGAACATGCATTGGTCAAGCATCTTGGAGAAGAAATCTTACATGCTTACAAACCACAAATCCCAACACCACAAGCTTTTTGGTGCATGTTTACGTGGTAGTTAGTATTTTCATAAAAATGTGAAGAACATTGATTATGTTGTTATTTGATGTGATTTTAACTTAGTACCTTATAGATTTGACAATGGTTTTTATTAGCATGGGTTTGGACAGGAATAGGAAAATGTCCATATGATGCTACTTGGTTTGTAGCAAATCAAGGCTTACAAAATTTAGGTGAAATTGTTTTATCAATCACAAGTGCTAATGTTAATACCACAAAGATAAACAAGTTTTTTGGGCATATGACGATCATTCAGTTAAGGAATTGGCAAGAAACATAATTGAATTGTATTGCAAGGTCATTAGGAAGGAGAAGATATGCAACAAACAACTATCAGTCACATTTGCAAGAGCAATTGTAGTTCAATCAAAGGGCACACCCATCAATTGGGTAGCCTTTGGCACTCACACAATGAAGTAGCAAATTGTGTCAAAGAAGACAAAATAGTCGACAACAAAGGTCAAGTCAAACGAAACTATTATCAAAGCTTCACTTAAATTGAAGCAAAGAATACCATTGTCACCCAAGGTTCTGCCAAACAATTTACAAACAGAAGAAAACATGCAAGATCTTGTCACATTAGGTCAAATTAGAGTAGAAAAGAAGAAAACCTTTTCAAATTTTTTTTTGTAACAAGGGTCAAAATGTAAACCCCCATCTCTAAAGACAATATGCCATCTTGACTGGTCTGCAACAAAGGTAGATGTAATCAAGGATGTCTTATAGTCCAAGAAAGAATTTTTAGAACACATGAAAGGAAAGGTTGAAAAGTTGTGATTAGAGAAAGAGGATATTCTAGGTTTGTTTGGGCAAAGTCAGTATGCAACACAAAACATGCAGGTGATGTACACCCAAGTTTTTCAAGACTTGAAATTTTGTGATGCACAAATCCATTCTTTAGAGTCAAGTGTAAAGGTCCATGAGGAGAAGGAATCAATTTTGAAATTTAGGTTTTAAGGGATTCAGGGTCTAGAGAGGATGAATCACAAGGAGAATTTTTGGAAAAAGAACTTTCGGATTATTACATTTTAATCATGAGCAATCAAACAAGCTTAACGATGCACAATTTGATAGAACACTAGAGTTCAAGAATGAGCAACGATATGCCAAAAGGTTATAGGTTTCTTAGAAGGAGTTCAAAGCTTCAAAATGTAAGTTATTTAATTTTGAAGTGAACTTTGAGAATGTTTATAAAAGTGTTTCTTTGTTAAAAAAGGAGATTATAAGCATCAACAACCAAGTGCAAAAGATGAATAATGGTGGAGGGGCAAATCTTTGTCCTCTACCATTGTTTTGCAATCCCATTGCTCATGTGAAGAGGTCATTCGATCTCAACGCATGTCCATTGTGTGGACTCTGGTATGCATGCAACAACTTCATAATAACTGAATGTGGACATACTTTCCATTCTTGGTGTATGGCAACACATGCAACCTCTTCACTAAAATGTGCCATTAGTGGTTGTGATTTCTACTTCACAAAAAAATGGTGTACAGCATGGGGCATTCATGTTTTGGTGAATGCAAATGTTTCAAGGATTTTTGGCAGTATAACTTTTATTGCCCAAAACAACAAAAGCTTGTTGAAAGATCCAATGTTTATATTGTTTGGTATGAGATTTCACTATATCCTTTTGTTTTTATTTTTTTCAAACATTTACATCGTGTTCATGATTTTAAGTTCTTCACTACACCATTGAATTAATCAAGTCATATGCTTTTGTTTAGGTCTAGAAGTTAAAGCTTATTTTTGGTTCATAATTTTCTTTCAAAATTTTTATTCATGATGTCTTGAATTTCTTATCATTCCAAATAGGGCATTGTTTAGCAAAGGACTTGTGTTTTAAGTTTCTTATGATTCCATTTCCTTCTAATATTTTAAATATAATGTTTTGAGTTTTTTATAATTCTAGATTATGCATTGTTCAACAAAGCACTTGTGTGCTAAGTAGATCCTATGATTCCATTTAAGAGTATTTAGGCAATGGACTTAGGTCCTGAGGTGTTCATTTAAGTCTAGTTATAGCAATAAGGGAGAGGAATAAGAGGACCTATGTCCTAGTTTTTTTTTGATTCTAGTAATCTACAACTAAGGCAATGGACTTAGGTCCTAAGGTGTTCATCTAGGTTCAATTATAGTAGTAAAGGGGAGGAGTAAACGAACCTATGTCCTGAATTTTGTTTGATTCCAATAATCTATTATTAAGGCAATGGATTTAGGTCTTGAATTGTTCATCTAGGTTTAGTTATAACAATAAAAGGGAGGAGTAAGAGGACCTATGTCCTGAATTTTGTTTGATTTCAATAACCTAGTACTAAGGCAATGCTCTTGGGCCTTGAGTTTTTCCTATCATTCTAGTTAGGGTACTGACCTACCATAGTTGTGTCCTGAGTTTTTTGAACTTCCATTTTATGTACTAGCATAATTGATGTGTCCTGATGTATTTTGGAAACTATAACTTTGTTGTTAAATCCAAGAACTATTGTCATGAATTTGGATCATGTTTCTAATGCAAGTATTCAATTTTGACTTTTGTCCTAAACCTTGAACCCTAATTTCTTTCATTGTCTTGAACATCTACATCTAATCCTTTGCTTGCTTGTTTGCTTAGTTGGAGTAGGGGCTGAATTCTTAACTATTGAGCAGGGTGGTTCAAATTTTGACCCTCATAATAGTAAAGGCAACTCATAATTGAATACAAAAAATAGTGAAGACAATCTTTCTCCAAGCATACAATTGTTGTCTGTTGCAAGTCCTAGCTTACTTCAAAAAGATGATGCAACTACTTTAGAAGCAACATAACTTACTACTAAATGTGTAGTTTGTTTTGACTAGCCATCAACAATATCTATTGAAGTTTTTTTTGTTCTAAATTCCTAATTGATATTGTAGAAAAACATTCCAGGTTGTGCATTTTAGCTTCTAGATGACTAAAGTATGAGAAGCTAGACATAACGATTATTAGTGAAAAATAAATGTCCCAACATGTATTCAAGTTTTGACTTGCCTCTTGTTGCAGCCATGTGGCCATGTAGATTTTTGCTTTGGATGTGTCCAAGGCTTAACATCATGTCCCATTTGCACTAAAGCCATAGTTGGATGGCATAGGAAGCCATTAGTTACACCATTGGTCAACCCTTTGGTTCTTTCATTAACAAAGGCATTTGACACATCACTAGATCCCCAGATAACCAAAGCAAAAAAGAAAAAAAGAGGGCCTTCAAAGGGGAAGGCAAAATGTGCAAAGAAAATACAAATTAATGATATATTAGATGATGAGTGAAGCTATGATTTTGAGAATGTCATTAATAATTATGAAAAGCATGCTGATTCAATCCAATGGTGTGAAACTTTCTCATCTCATGGTGTTGGTCTTGATGTTGGTCTTAATCATGGTGGTGATCTAGACGCTAGTCTTGATCATGGCATTAGTGGTCTTGAAGTTGGTCTTGATCATGGCACTAGTGGTCTTGACATTGGTTTTGATGATGGTGGTGCTCTTGATGATGTTGATGGTCTTGATAATGGTCTTGATCATGGTGCTACTCTTGATGATGGTCTTGATCATGGTGTTGCTATTGAAGATGGTCTTGATCATGGTGTTACTAATCCATCAAAATCAAAGGGTGATTTACAAAATATTGATAATCCTAAACTACTAGTCCCAAATTCAGAGCTCATAATAATAAATTTGAACCCAGGTTTGTCACCCCAAAAAAATTTAGGCAAAACCTTGGCAAGTATAAATTTTGACCTAAATAATGAATCAATTCTAAAACCTTTAACACATTTTTTTGCAACCCAAATGCACCATTTGTGTCAACTAGAACTTATGTTTCTAAGCATGCATTAATGCTTAAACCTTGCATGTAAAGAAATGCTTCAACTTACTCGAGCTTCTAAACCTACCATGTTGTAACCCTAACCTTGGGTTCACGACCAACGCAAGGGCTTGCAAGGTTGCAAGCCAAAAGGGAAGCCCAAGGGTCACATTTCATGCTCCCAAGAGTGCAAAAGAATGTGAGGGAATGAACCCTCACATTCCCAAATGAACTCCCATTTTAGGAGTTGGAGTCCTAATGGGCTCCCAAATTTTCAGAAGGTGAATGCATGGGTCGAAACCCATTGGATTGAAAAGTTATTTATATCATTGGAAAGTTAATGAAACGTAAATGTCTAAAACAAAGTAAATGAAATATGCCTACAATAAATCAATTGATTTGTCATGGTAGAGGGTCAAAACGACACACACAACGTACTCCAATTTTGACTCAATATCCTCAAAAGCAAGGAGTATGCATGCGTATTTCAACAAGAATTGGGCTTGCATGACCCATTTGGACATCTAAAACACAAGTTATGGCCAAAAGAAAGGCCAGGAGTCAAATTGGCAATTTGACTCTTAACCATTAAAAGTCAAGAATCAACCCGATTTCCTTACGTGTAGTGGCGTGCGATATACCATTGGAAAGCTCTCAACAAAGGCTACAACTTTGCTTTAGAACTCATCTCAATCGAAGTTCTGCACACAAAGTTATGGGGCCCAAAAGTCACAGGAGTCCCAACTTTGGGAATTTGGGACTCCCATTTGGGAGTCCTGGGACAAAATGCCATTTGGATGTGGGCCTCGTGGAGAGGCACAGAATATACTATAAGGGGGAAGGTGGTGGCTTCCCCCAAGTCTGGGCCGCGATGAATCTTATGAGTCTGAATTTGCCTGTGGCTTGTCTTAGCACCAAAAGTGTTCCAACTATGCACTAACCAACTTGTTGTTTGGTTTTGTGCAGGTTCGTGTGAGTAATTAGTTACTTGTCATTCTTCCTAGTCCCATCCCGGAGCTCCAGCATGCCCCTCTACCCCCAAAGTGCTGCGAGCCAAGGAGCATGCCCCAACTCCTTGCTTTTCCATTATTTTCACTTTAGACTCACATTTGAATCTATCAAGGAGCTTGGGGGCACATCATACCCAGAATTCAATACTAACATGCAAGAAGCCTAGGATTTAGACTAGATGTAGTTATGTAATTAGGATGCATGTGATTTGTACTTGAACATCAAACTAATATACATTAATATATGTGGGATTTCAACTACTATTTGAAGTCATTGTTGTAACATGAACTATTATTCATTTGTTTTGTGTACCACATTGTTTCATTTATGTATGAAGAAGAAATCAAATGTAGAAGATGGTTAATGGTAATCACAGCAAATAATGTTGGCGGTTAGATCTATAAATTACACCCAATACATGTAATAAACCTCTACAACATGCCTTCCAACTCCAAATTGAGAAGCTCAAGAGATATGAAATAGCTATTGGGAGAGATGAAATTCTTTTGGGGGAAAAAAAGAAAGTTTACGTATTAGGGTTTAGGTATTAAATAATGACGTTTACATTCATAATTGTTGTTGTCATTGTTGGTGGGATTTTGGGGGAATTACTTTTGATCATGAACCAAAAAAAAAACATAAAAAGAAGCTAAGGGGAAAGCCCTTTTGATGGCAATAGTTATAGCACGAAGATAAGCAATGGGACAAGGAGTTGCAACTTTGTTGGAACAACTAGAGTGCCATTACCTTGCACTTGATGGTTCCCTTGCTACCAAATATGCATATCTTGACCTTGTTCAAGTGGTCACCTAAACCCATACCTTTCTACCCATCATCTTGCCACTTTTCTATTTCTATTTTGTGAAGGAA
>Ga0209611_10012144_pt1 | contig 12186 bp, 5 predicted proteins | sample S1TSphgellanicum_3_FD_187693 | JGI IMG/M metagenome (GOLD analysis project Ga0209611, IMG submission 187693) | Host-associated microbial communities from peat moss isolated from Minnesota, USA - S1T2_Fc - Sphagnum magellanicum MG (SPAdes) (version 2) | ecosystem: Host-associated > Plants > Peat...
TACAACCCATTTACGTACAAATCTCAAATCTTTTTCCGAGGTTGAATCCATCCTCAGATTCCCACATGTGAATATTCCATGTATTCTCGAAATGCCAGTAGTTTGCAAGTTCTTGTAAGTAAAGCTTGTCTGTTGTCTTCGTCTCCTCCTCGTTGCTTATGCGTGTAATCAAGAATGCCATTTTTGTTGAGTGCTACTCTTTTCCATCCAGATCTCTCCTTTCATGAAGAAAGCAGACGTGTCCATAGATCACCAGTAATTTTTTAAAGCTTGGGTTTTTCCTTGAAATGGACGCTTTTTCTTTCTTATTCCTCTCTTGCTCGTTTTGATGCTACTATAATGTCTTTTGCAGTATTACCTTTGGAAGAAGAATGGTACTTATCAGGTTAGGGGTTTTCAAGCTTTTGTCCAATTCATTTGTATCCTGGTATTTCAATAGAACAACACATTTGGGAAAATGATGTTAGATCTTATTATGGGGGAGAACATTTCTTGGATGATCCTGTATTCTTAGTTGGCTATTTTCCATCTTCAACTGCAGGATGGTAACATCCTTGAAGGAGAAATTGCTTGTTTATGGAAATTCCAGAACCTCTAAGTTTGGGTTGATGATTTATCATTAGTCACAAGGTTGAACTAGATGTTTGAGAATATGAGTTGGGGAGGGGGTCAATTTGACTTCACTGACCTTGAGGTACTCACTGAACATCTTAGCATTCTAGCTGCATTTGCAGTATCTGCCACTGCCCTCTTCCTCATAATAGAAAACTCAGGAAAGCAGTGGAGTAGCAGCAGATTTGCGCTTGAGTCTGTTTTGCCTCCAAATCTCTGTGAGGGGACCAAAGCAACTTTGGTAAAAATTGGACCTGCTTCACATTCAACAAAAGGTGGAGGTATTTCAACTCCACCCCTTGACCTAACTGCTGAATTTGAAGCTCATGGGACCAGAAGCTTTGAGAATTCTGAATGTGTGTCACAGGAGGGGAGTATGGCAGTTGAGGAAGATGAAACAATCAGGGTTTCTCCACTTCCTGCTCTGAGGTCTGTAGGAGTTTACAATGAACCCATCAGACTCTGTCTACCCAGCATTTCAAGGTCTGCAGGAATTTCCAATGAGTGTATTAGGGTTTGTCCACCTCATAATTTGAGGTCTGTAGGAGTTTCTACAGAATTTGTGGAATCTCCATATTCATCTCCAGCTCTGTCAAATTTGCACACCCTCCCCTTGTCTACTGGCTGTATGGGGGATAATGCAATTGCTGGAGGCAGTCTTCAGACAACAACTGAAATGGGTGGTGCACCACAAATGATGACAAAATTGGATTCAGGTAATATGAGCAGCAAAAGTCAGGAGTCGAAGTTACGGTGGCAAAAAATTCCACCACCTGCTTATGATTATCTGGAGATGATTGGGTGTACAACAAGTGGTGGCACTACCATTCATGGTACGAATTTGTAAACCACATCCACTCTTAGGTTTTTCAAATTTAGGAAGAGAGCTGTTTCTCTCAAGAAGCATGCAACTACCATAGTTGAACTTCAAATGCCTTGTTCACAGTATATAGAGGTGAACACTGGGTCCCACATTATGATCCAATTCTCATAATGTCCTGGAATACCTATATAGCCAATTCAACTTACCCTTGCATGTTCTGATTGAATCATGGCCTAGATTCTCAGTGGCTCCAAAGATGAAGAACTGAATAGCAAATATTCTTCATCTTGATTGGGTTGTGATGGTATTTAAAAGTTACCTTTGAGTCAGTCAGAGTGGAAATTGCTGTTCTTTAGACTCCTGCTGTATCAGATATATTTTCCTATGTGAAAATTCTACTGAATTCTTCTGCTCATCAGATATGCTGTAGACAAGTATCTGTACTCATTGTCAAATGTGTTGAGGTCTGCACTGTGTACCTGCAACTTTTGTTGGGACTAATCTGAATCTCCTTTTTGGCTTTGCTTATAGTGGGTATGTCAGGTCCTTCTAAAGTGAGCAGTCAACCTTCTCAAGGGAGCTGTCAACAAGCGCCTCAGTTGACTACAGCAAGGTGGCAGAATGAGGGGGATGTAAGCGATTCATGGTCACGGGAAAGGAAACACAGGTGGTTGGCATCTAACACTTTAGATCAGGAATTGGACGAGAACCAGATTTGTAGGCAAGAGGAGTCCACATCAAGAGCAAGTCCACACCACCCACTTGCCACTTACCCTGTTGAGCATCTCATATTACAGTCACAGGCAGCAAAGAACACGATTACAGGCTCAAGAGACAGAGTCTATATGGCAGCCCAGAGTAGTCTTAGAAATTTTAGGAAAGAGTTCAACTTTTGACAGTGACAACAATCAGCCCTTGCTGGAACCTCATGCACCGATTGGACTGTCCATGCTCCCTGGCCTTTGCAGCAGAAGATTGGGCCCTTCCAAATGAAAATGGAGCTGGAAAAAACGTGGGAATAGTCACACAATGAAGATCTTCATATTGCAGAGGTCTCCATTCAGAGTTGGGTCTTCTTCCAACATTGTGACTGGTCTAAAAGCCACAGGAGCAGATGGGGTGGTATGGTATCCACTGATAACTGACATACATCACATGCTGAATAGTTTGGTGTGGGATGGATATCTCAAATCCGATCCATCATCTTCCCCAAGGTAATGTCCGACCTTCATCAAAGTCGTATAATTTCTTGCATCAATTTAGGGTAAGGGATCGATGGAAAGCAAGGCATGTTGACATTCCTGTGTTTTTGATTGATGTCTGTTGGTCATTTTACCTCTGCTCCTCTACACCAACTTGGGCTTCCCTCCCATCTATTGACAAGAGGCGTAACCAAGTGCATATGGCAAGTTGCAACCATCATATGAAATCCTACAAGTATTCACTTCATAGAGTGTTCATGATGTTTGAGCGTATTGGGGTCTTTTGATATCTATTGCTGTGAACAAAACCATCACCTCTCTTGCTTGCCCCGACTTCTTTCAATGCTTTACTTATTTCAACAATTTTTGTCATACTTCCACATTGAAAGAAACTATGGCTTTTGCATGACCTCATTGTCTTTTCTTTTGACATTTTTCTTAAAATTTTCTAGTTTCCTCTTTGAATTTGTAGCCAAATTTTGCTAATTCCTCTTGTGGATGATGACTAGTGTGGCTATGTCACAAAATTGAGGATTTATTTATTTTTGGGTCACAATAGTGTATTAGGTCCTACTTTCATTAGTATGTATTCTTATTATCACTTTTTTTTTTTTTTTGAATTTGAATTTAATGTTCATTCCTTTTCAAATGTCTAAATAAAATGTCATGTTTGATTTTTATTTTCAAGAAATGAAAGACTTGTGTAAACTAGTAAATCCATACATTTTATATATTTCAAGTCTAATATAAGGACAAAGCAAAAACTTGTATACAATTTTTTATTCACATTTTAAATATTGTAATAAGTGATTGATATTATTCTCCAAAATTTAATTTACAATGATCTATCATTTAAAAAAATTATTGATGAATTGTCCAAAACTTTGATATTTGAAATTGCTACAATAATTGCATAAGGCTAAATAAACCATACCTAAAAACTACCTCATTCTTTTCCCCTACCATTTTACATGGACATATGTTATATTTTGAAAAAAGTATTGAGATAACAATTATTTTGAAGAATAATAATTCCAATGATGAAAAATTTCAAGGAATTGGTAGATGAGATATTTTGCATAATCTTTTTTCCTACTAACCATCTTTTTTCCTACTAACTTTCCTAATAATTGCCTGAATCCTTTACCCTAGCCATCAACATGAATATGATTTTTCATGTCCATGATATTTATATTAATTCAAATTTAATTTGACATTGCCATAAATAATGGTAACCTATTGGAAACCATATGAGAACATAAGAACAAGAAAAAAAAAAAGTGGCTCATCCTTGGTGGTGCACAACAATGTAAAGCTCAATTTTTTTTTGAATTACATACAAACATATACGGTCCACTTGAAGCTTAAATTCTGAACAAACCCAGAAAAAATTTAATTATTTCAAGAAAATTTTGCTTTCTACTCGACCACCCAAGGGCCAATTTTATTTTATTTTATTTTTTTTGGTTTTTTTTCACGGTTTTTTTTTTCAAATTTCTATTTTGCAAAAGTGGTGAATATTTTTGCTGAATAAACACATCCTAAACTTGAAAAATAACACTTTACCAAAAAAATAAAATTCCATTTTTAAATAATAAAAATTGTCAAAAAAGAGTCTTTTTTTTTCGTTTTTGAAACATAATGACATAAACCCTACTTGACAAGCTGTTGACACCCACAAGTCAAGCTCATTGGCAGAGGGCCACACCAGCAAGAGGTTTGAAACCTGCACTCCCCACTGGGTTTGGGGTTTGAAACCCACACCAGGACCTTCCTTTTGAGGTCTTAGGGTCCCAGAATGGGCTATACCATTGGGGTTTGAAACCCACAAGGACCTTCTTATGAGGTCTTAGGGTCCCAGAATGGGCTATACCATTGGGGTTTGAAACCCACAAGGACCTTCTTTTGAGGTCTTAGGGTCCCAGAATGGGCTCTACCAGTGAGCCATCACCCTTGCTTGGGGGTCAAAAGTGACCTTTCCTTCAATCTAATTGTATTCATGTGACCTTTCCCCACCTCTTTTAAGACCCCTTACAATGTAGAATGGAGGGGTCCCATGCATTGTACTAGATCTGAGTTGGGGCAGCAATGGTACCCAGCATGCTGGGTACCATTGGAATCTTGGGGCTTTTGGACTAATTCCTTGTGCTAAGTCTGCCTAAGGGGCCAATTTGTCCCACCCAGGCAACACCAAGGAGGAGGCAGACTTGGCATAATAAATGCATGATTTTGGGACTTGCCTACCAAGGCAAGGATATTGTGTTTCAAATTCTTTATAGAGTATAGTAGCTTAAGGCCACTTTAGACAAGAATCCAGGGACCAAAAGCTTAGGGACCAATTTGAAGCAAATTGAACCTTGAATTGGTCCATTTTTCACATTAAAAAAAACATTTTTTTTCAAGGTACAATGAGTGTGTCTAAAGGCTTGGGGTTCAATTTGAGGGTCCAATACAAAAAATGTTTGATTAGCATATAAAAAGATTAGGTTAATCTTTGGTTTTTGTTTTTTCATTTTTTTATTTCATGGTTTTTTTAAAAAAATAATCTTTATTCTTTTTTTTTATTTTTACTACACACAACAAATGAGCATAAGCATAAGATACCATAGTTGTCCTTTTTTTTTTTTATGCTCTTTTTTGAAATGAGAACCAATTTTGGCATATCTTGTAAATTTAAATCCTCTTTCACTTGTGAAAATTGATGTTTGAACTCTTCACTTTTTGCCCCGCTTTTTTATATTCACTTTCATTTTGTGCTTGGAGAGGTTGAAAATGCACTCCTTCTAATAACCATCTTGTGACGATCCATAAACTCAGCCATGTCAATTCTAAAATTGTTCAAAAATGAGGGAGCTGCAACAACAATACCTCAATTCCTAATTTGTTTTCCATTCTCATAGAATTTGAACAACAAGGGTAAAAGAAAATAATGAAAAATACAAAAACACAAAGAAATGAACAACCTTGGACCCTAGCTTACACTTTGATTCTCCAAATCATGAGCTCTCTTTTAAGCTTTTTTTTTTGGTCTTCTTTTGATCTAGACCAATTGGTTTCTTTCCAAAATGATGTCATGTAAATTAAATCACAATTTGATTTGTCTTGGTCCTGTATCCTTATCTAAAGGCATTGGGACCAATAAGAATGCTCAATTTCATTGAACCCGACTCCTTGGACCCTTGTTTAAAATGGGCCTTAATGAATTTTGGCCCCTAGGTAATAGGTCTGTTTTTATATGAGGATTTTTGAAACATGAAATTTTGGCTTGTTTTGAAACTTGACATTAGTTATAGTTTGTGACACACCCCTTTGTTTGCTTTGGGATTTTTGATTTTAAAGAGCAGCACCCAGCCTAGTGTCAATTCCAACTCCTAGCACGGCCATAAACCCTAATGGGCTTGACTATGGACTTGTTAAGAGCTGGAACCTAGCCTGTTCACACCATAGTTTGTTTAAATTATTTTGAGGTTTTTTTTTTTTTTTTTTCTGGGGGTCCAAAATAGGTATTGGTCTCAAGTACAAATTGTACATAGATAAGTTACCTACCAGTGTTGTGTGGTTATTTGAATTTATAAAGGATCATCATGAATTCCAAATTTTAAGTCATTTCAGAATAAGAAAACCGCCAGTTTTTTCAATTTATTTCAGAAAAAAAATCAGATTCAAAGAACCGCCAATTCTGGGTATGTGAGAACCCTTAAAGAATCAGCCATGTTCATCAAAGAACCGCCATTGAACTTGTGGTTTTATGGCCGCTTATTTGATTTTTCAAAACAAGTTTGAAAATCATGATTTTATATACCAGAATCAGGCCTTTGATTTTTGGAGAACCACAATTATAAATCCTAAGAACTGCCTTGATAATTGTCATGGATTTGCTATAACGTTGTGTGGGTATAATGTTTTTGATATATCCTTGGGTAAAGGTATATAATTTTTTTCAATTTATTTACTCATCAGGTAAAGATATATTTACACTCAAAATTTCCCATCAGGTTAGGGTTTGGGTATTAAAATTTTCCTTGTTTTAATAGATGGGAAGGGTCCAGGTACCCCTTCTCATATGTCCCTTTTTGGAGTAAAAATTGGGTATGTAATTTTATTTATTTATAAATGAAAGAAAATGTCCACATTTTGGAATTTCAAAAGAAAATTTCAGAGATCAAATGTAATATCAAAATGCAAGAATCAAAGTGTTTTGATTCATTCTTGATTAGAATAAACATGCTTATAAGTGAACATTTAGTGTATAAAAATAATAATGATGTCATGGTCAATGCTCAGATGGTGATGGAGTCTAAAGATAATTTGTAGCTCAATCTTTGGACACTCTAACAATAGTAAGCTTTTGAATCTTCTAATTTCATTAAACAAAGTGAAATTCATGGAACTTGAAAATAAATAGGGGTTTTTCCATTTTAAATATATCCTTATTACACACACTTATCACTCTTAGCAAATGCACTTTTATTGTATGTTAACAATTCTCAATTTTATCCCATACTCACCTTCTCACTTACATAATTGGACCAAGGATGAGGTTCTTTTCCCATATATAAAATATATATTTTATAAAAGTCTCTCAAAATTTTCAAATTTTATTTATGTATCCTTGTGATTGGCCAATTAAATTAACTAATTGTAAATTTAAAAAAAAAAAAAAAAAAAAAAAAAGGGATTTGAGATGCACCCCATCTAATTAATAAAAGTTCTAAATTTTAAGATTTGAGGCTTATTTGCTTTAATTTTTTTAAATTCAAATATCTGAACATATGTGCCTGTGGGTACAAATATCTCTTACATATATCCAAGGTTATGATTAAAATATAAATTTTTTAAAAATTACATATCTTTGAATATGCATTTCATTAAGGTATGTGAATTTGAGAAAAATAAGTTAAAATAAATAATATATCTTATACATACCCCCATGGGTGTATTTGGGTAAAAAAATATACTTACACAACACTGGTCTGTGCCTGTTTCTAATAACCACCGGAGATGGGAACTTATCACAGTGACTCTCAAGCACCTATTAAAAAGACTGTACCAAACATTTTCCGGGTATCAAGAAGGATATCAGATGGTTATCAAAAAATCAAAGACCTGATTACTGTAAACAAATCACAGATTTCAATTTTTTTGAAACAAAAAAAAAGGGAAAAAACCAACTAGGGTAGAACGGCCCATGAGTGATCACTTACGTTCGCTCAAGGCAGGTCGGATCGAAGGGGAGGGCTCTGTTGTTTTTAGTGTCCGAACAAAACTGAACCCTTCCTATTGGAGAATTTGGAGCACTAAAAATTGTCAAAAATGGATTAAAATTAAGAAAGTTACGGTGCCCCCCACCCCTCCCCCCCCAATAGAGAGCTCGAGAACTCAAAAAAAACAAACCACAGAACATTACAAAGACCACTCCTGATTACCAAAAAAAAATTCCTTGTATATTGCTCTGTTGTTGCTATTACAGTTCACAAACGATTTGTAAAACTCAAGGTGACACTCCTCTAGCACTTTAAATCGTTTAAAATGAACAAGAAATAAAAAAGTTAAAAGCTTTGAAAGTAGGAGGGGTCCAAAGAGAAAGGAAAAAAAAAAACTCACATTTGGGTAAGTTGAAAAGCTTATTTTTCTTCTTGCTATTTTTCATTACTCCCTTTCATTTTGGACTTCAAAGATGATTTCTAGAGCTTGAGGTAGCGCTCCCATAACATTTTTTAAATCACTCAAAATGAAGCACACATGATGATGAAGATCTAAAGAAGTGATTAGTGATAAGCTAACGAGGGTGATGGGCAGTTCTACCTTAGGTGTTTTCTTTCACAAAACCCAGCCAGGTCTTTCAAAAACCCGGCGGTTCTTTAAGGGGCTGAAATACTCAAACCCGACGGTTCTTTCGCGAAACACATCCGTTCTTGTGTGAGGATCTGAGATACACAAACCCTTCACTCAGCACATCCATTCTCGAATGAACCCCGGCGGTTCTTCCTTCCACTAAGCACATCCATTCTCGAATGAAACCCGGCGGTTCTTACTTCCACTAAGCACATCCATTCTTGAATGAACCCCGGTGACATACACGGACCCGAAGGATCTTTGATTCCGGAGGCCTCAAATACCCGGAACCGGAGGCATTTACGAAAATTAAAGAACCGTCTCCTCGCCCGCCCTTCCGCACACTCTGGTACCTACCAACACAAAACACCCGCCCAAAAGTGGGCGGGTCCAGACAGAGAAAGGGAGAAAAGCTTGTCAATTATGAGCGCACACTCGACTGCTGCTGCTGCTGCTGCATGCATTCTTCCTCTTCGCCTTCTTGTTTCGTGCCCAGCGCCATCGCTTTCGCGACGACTGCAAGAGCTCTCCTGCTACCTATCTCGTCTGCTCCACTCTGCCAAATCTCGCTGATATGTTTTTCCCACCAAATCCAACATCATAGAGTAGCTGCTCGGATCGCATCGCACACAGTTGGGTTAGGTGGTTGTTTGTTCTCTTGGATCGGAACTGGAGCTGGTGAGATTGTTGGGATTATGGGTGGGTTGAAAATAAGAAGGAGGAGGAGGAGAAGAAGAAGAAAATAGATAGTGGGTTGGTTGCGGGCGAGCGAAGCTGGTGGGTGGGGAACGGGGGAGAGGAGAAGGAGTTGAGAGTAAGAAGAAGTGGCTAGAGATGTACGGGGGGCAGAACAATGCGGCGCAAGCGGAAGCTATTCTGGTTTGGTTGCAACAGGAAATGGGGTACACTGCAGTGCCGTCGGCGGAAGCGCTGGGGAAAATCTGCAGAGGGAATATGATACCAGTGTGGAAGTTTCTGGTGGAGAGAGTGAAGGCAGAGAAGACGGTGGAAGAAATCAGACGCAACATTCATGTGCACGGAAGCTCCATCAGCAGCACCACTGCTGCTGCTAGTGCTGGTGTTGGTGTTGCTGGTGTTAGCAGCAGAAAGGAAGAGAGTCAAGAGGACAGGCCTAAGAGCCAAGAGAGACCTAGAACACCCAAAGGTGAGAGAGAAAGCTCCAGCAGGGAAGGGACGACGACACATGGGCCCAAGACTCCAGTGAGGGAGAGAAGAGTCCGGGATGGAAAGGGTCGGGCTAGAATGGTGCCTCCAAGCAGCAGAGAGATGGGGACAACAGACAAGGACAAGGAGATGGAAAGGATGCTGCCAGAACCTGAGGATTCCAAAGAGAAGATCTTGAGGGAGAGAGAAGCTGCCGCCAGTGAAGTGGCTAGAATGAGACAGACCATCGACCGCCTGCTGAAGGACATCAAAAGCCGCATGCTGGATCTCTCCAAAGAGGAAGCTGAGAGGCAACGAGTTCAGGACGAGAAGTCCAATCTGAGGTGAGTCATGCAAGCTTCTGCTGCTCTGCATTTGTTGGAAGCAAGAAAGGAATGCAGCAGCAGATGGGTATGCTAGTGATCTCTAGGGCATGGTTTCCACATTGTCTTGTAGCTCTTATATTGTCTCAAACCCTAGGCCATAGTCCTCAGTAAGTGTGAGTGGGTGGTGTCCATAGCAATTTGTCTTCTATGCAATTCCATGAAGGATTGAGGTCTAGAAAGAAACAAGGAGGACTGATTGATGTGGAAATGCAGCAGATGGGTTTGGGTGTGCTAGATAAGATCTCTAGGGCATGGTCTCAACATTGTCTCAAACTCTTGGGCATTGTCCCAGTAAGTGTGAGGAGATGTCCATAGCAATCATTGCAATGCTGTGAAGGATTAAGGTCAAGAAAGAAACAGGAGGGCTGATTGATGGGGAATTTTTTTTGCTAGGCACAAGCAGGTTTTGCTGGAATCATATGACCAGCGGTGTGAACAATCAAGCAGGATCTTCATGGAGTATTGGAGGTGGCTGCACATCTATGTTGATCATGCAAGGGAAGTACAAAGAGGGAAATCTGGAGGCTCTGAGGCAGCTCTTGAATCCATACATGCAACATCAATTACTACTACGGGGGGTCGACTTGTGGAGGGGAACCATATTTTGATTGAGACTGCACAGGAACGAAGCATTCGACAAGCATGTGAAGGGATTGCAGCAAACTTGTTGGAAAAGATTAGGACCTCGTTTCCAGCTTACAATGGGGGTGGAGGCCATGCAGATGCTCAGCTAGAGGTTGCAAAGCTTGGGTTTGAAGGGGATGGAGATGGCATTTCAGAAGAGGTGAGGGAGACAGCAACCAGCCTGCTCAAGAATCCCCCTCTGCTACTGCGGGCTTTGGCTGCTTACACATCTCGTGTTGTAGCCATGTTGGCTCGTGAGATTGAGAAAATTGACATTAAAGCTGATGCTGAACGCCTTAGGTCTGAATCCACCACACTCTCATCTTTCCTTCTGAGATCCTTCCATCTTCCTCTTGACACCCACATGACATTGAGTATGTACTAGTTGTGACACTGGGACTGAAAGGATTTACTGAAGCTCTGTGCTAATTGTGCTGTTCATGTGTTTTCCTGGAATCCCATATCAAAACTGCAGGTACAGATTTGAGAACAACAGAGTGGTTGAGGACAGTTCTGCAGAGGTGGATGATTTGTTAGTTGCACATCGTCGAAGCAGCAGGGGAGGAGGCACTAAAGGAAGCCTGGACCTGAGCAGCAAAAGCTCTTTCAGGCAGCTCCGAGAGAGACAGGTGACGACTTCTCCATGTTATCTTTGTGTTGCTATGAGAATATTGTTTTTGTCCTGTTACTTTTGATTTTGCTGGAACAGACACAAACTGTCTACCTTCAAAGGTTTTGTTGTGCAATCTCTTAGATATGCAATGGGTACTATTTCTATTGTGGAAAGATCAAAGTGGTCTACACATCCTAACTCACCTTGTCTTGATTGTAGCAGAGAGCACATGTTCAGCAGTTTATGGCAACAGAGGATGCTTTAAACCAGGCAGCACAAGCCAAGAAACTGAGTGATGAGCTTATACGGCGTATTCATGGTGCTGCTGATGGTGCAGATGCTGCTGTAAGTATGGTCACAAAGGACGGTGCCCAGAATGCTGGCAGTTTAAGACAGTTTGAGGTGAGACACTTTGCCCATGAAATGAGACCTTGTAGTGGGGCCCAAACCCTAAATAACCTGTAGAATTTCCTTAAATCAGATTGTGATATTTTTATTGCCAAGCTCATGAATTGCTGACCTGATAGGAAAAGAAAGCTAATCCCAGGCATTATTTCAAAGGTAGTCTCTTGCTTCTGTATTGAGTGCAGGGTTACATTGTTATGTGTGTTTTCTCTCCTGCTGATTTAGGTCTTTGGATTTTCAGTTGGAGGTGTGGGCCAAGGAGCGTGAACTTGCAGGGATGAGAGCCAGTGTGAACACTCTGACTTTGGAAGTCCAGCGTTTGCAAAAGAAGTGTCAGGAACGGAGGGAGGCTGAGGAGGCACTATGTGAAAAGTGGAAAAGAATAGAAGAGTTTGATGCTCGACGGTTGGAGCTCGAATCCATCTACACAGCCTTACTTCGAGCCAACATGGTACTGCAAACTTTAAGCAGTCTCTCATCACTACTGACAGGATTATGAATTGGAACAGTACCGAATGTTGC
>Ga0209611_10012148_pt1 | contig 12184 bp, 11 predicted proteins | sample S1TSphgellanicum_3_FD_187693 | JGI IMG/M metagenome (GOLD analysis project Ga0209611, IMG submission 187693) | Host-associated microbial communities from peat moss isolated from Minnesota, USA - S1T2_Fc - Sphagnum magellanicum MG (SPAdes) (version 2) | ecosystem: Host-associated > Plants > Peat...
GGGCTGCCAGCCGACGGCGGGACGCGCGTCGGTGCGGCCGCGACCGCCTGCGCGACGATCGGTGGTGTCGCCAGGTGATTGGCGGCCGTCAGCACGCTCGCGTCCTGGAATGACATCCGGGGTTCCTCGGGCTCAGTCGCCGCTCCCGCCGGCGAACCGTCCACGGGTCGCGAAGCGGGCGAGGAGACTGATGATGAAGATGAGGGCGATGAGGACGAGGGCGCCGGCCCAGGCCTGGGCGTGCCATTCGTCGTACGGACTGACCGCATAGTTGAAGATCTGCAGGGGGAGTGCCGCAATCGGCTGGTTGAGCGACGTCGACCAGAACTGGTTGCCGAACGCGGTGAACAGCAGTGGCGCCGTCTCGCCGGCGATCCGCGCGATCGCCACCAGCGCGCCGGTGACGATCCCGGCGCTCGCCGTGCGGAGCACGATCGTCAGCGACGTCCGCCACTTGGCGTACCCGAGCGCCAGCGCCGCCTCACGCAGCGAGACGGGCACGAGTCGTACCATCTCCTCCGTCGTGCGTGCCACCATCGGGATCATCATCGCGCCAAGCGCCACGCCGCCGGCCCACGCCGAGAAATGGCCGAGCGGGCGCACGAGGAACTGCCAGGCAAAGATCCCCATCACGATCGACGGCAGCCCATTCAGCACGTCGGAGAGAAACCGCACACTGTTCGCCAACGCCTTGCCCCGATGCTCGGCCAGGTACAGACCGGCACCGATTCCGACCGGGAGCCCGAGCAGGCTGGCGACGCCGATCAGCAGGATTGTGCCGATGATCGCGTTCGCCATGCCACCGCCGTCCTCGCCGACCGGTTTCGGCATGTTCGTGAAGAAATGCCACTGGACCGAGCTCGCGCCGAACTTGAGCAGGTAGTACATGATCACGATCAGCGGCAGCGTCGCCAGCACCGCGAGGGCACAGACGACGATCACCATCACCACGTTGACGGCTCTGCGCCGCCGCAGCGTCCGCGCGGTCCGGCGCGTGAACGCCTGCTGCCGGGCGCTCGGCTGCGGGGCGAGGGTGGGGGCGGTCACGAGCCTGCGTCCTTGCGCGAGACCGACCAGACGAGCCACCGCGCCACGGCGTTGACGATCACCGTGATCACGAAGAGCACGAACCCGACGGCCATCAGGGCCGAGAGGTGCAGGTCACCCGACGCCTCGCTGAACTCGTTGGCGATCAGCGACGCCATCGTGTAGCCGGGCGCGAAGAGCGATGCCGAGATCTCGGGCCGGTTCCCGATGACCATCGTGACGGCCATCGTCTCGCCAAGGGCGCGGCCGAGCCCGAGGATGACGCCGCCCATGATCCCCGAGCGGGCAAACGGCAGGACGGCGCCCCAGATCGTCTCCCACTTCGTGGCGCCCAGCGCCAGCGCGGCCTCGCGCTGCGCGCGCGGCACGGCGAGCAGCACCTCCCGCGAGACGGATGCGATGTACGGGAGGACCATGATCGCGAGGATCAAGCCGGCGGCGAGCATACTCGGGCCATACGCCGCGCCCTTGAAGAGCGGGAGGACCCCGAGGTGGAGCGTGTCGCGGAGGAACGGCATGAGGCCGGTGCGGAGCACCGGCAGGAGCACGAAGATCCCCCACAAGCCGTAGACGACGCTCGGGATCGCCGCCAGCAGGTCGACGAAAAACGCGACAGGCTGCCGAAGCCAGGGCGGCGCGAATTCGGAGAGGAAGACCGAAATGCCGATCGCGAGCGGTGTCGCGATCAGGAGCGCCACGGCCGACGAGACGAGGGTGCCGTAGATCGCGGGCGCGGCACCGAAGTGCCCGTTCACCGGATCCCATGCGCTCGACGTCAGGAACTCGAAGCCGAACTTGTGCAGCGCGGGCCAGCCGGCGACGGCGATCTCGATCGCGATCAGCGCCAGCAGGAGCGGGACGCAGATCGCGGAGAGCCAGATCAGGCCGGAGTAGACCCGGTCGCCGAGCGCCGAGCCCTCGATGCCGCCGGTGACGCGACGCGGGGGGGCCGGGGGGCTGACGGCGACCCGGCCGATCACATCACTCACGAGCCGGCAATATCCCGCTCTCCGCCGACGTCGGCCAGGCCAGCACCGCAGCGGTCAGAAGCCAGTGATTCACGTGCATCGCTCTCGTCGGAGGAACCGTGCAGAAAAAGCTAGGCGTGGTCCGGAAGGATCAGACCGTCGTTATGTAACGAGGCCGTCACAGGCAGGATGCACCTGCGAATCGACCGGGAAAATCCGCCGGCCGGATGCACGACGGGCTGGCTTGCGCCAGCCCGTCGGCAGGACCGCCGTCGCGTGGACGGGTGTTACGGCAGCACGTAGCGGAACGACGTGAAGGCCATGTTCTCGATCGCCAGCGGCGCGTAGCTGTTGACGTCGGACCAGGTCTCCTTCTCCGTGTACGAGTACTGGAGGCCCCACTGGAAGGTGCCGACCTTCCCCTTGTAGAAGCGGTACCAGAACCCGGCCGTCCCCTGCCAGAGCGCCCGCGTGTCGGCCGTGCAGGTGCCGGTCGCCGGTGCGTACTCGCCGGTCGGCGGGAGTTCCTGATCGCAGCCGGCATTGCTGACCGTCGGCTGGCCGTAGCCGATGCTCTTCGTCGGCGACGTGAAGTAGACCTGGCGCGCGGCGTACTCGACGCCGCCGTTCAGGTAGATGTCGAGCCGGCTGCCGGCGTGGATATCGAAGCCGGCCAGGCCGTGGGCGGCGAGCAGCGGCTTGACCGTGCCATCGGGACCGATGACGACGTCCGGGAGCTGCGACGAGCCGTAGCGGCCAATGCCACGGCCCCAGAGGCCCGAGCCCGAGAAGTCCACGTAGTGCGGCACGATCGGAATGATGAACGCCGCACCGACACCGCCGCCCTCGCGCGTCGCGGTGCGCGTGCCGCCGACGACGTTCCCCGTGTCGATGACGCGATCACGGAAGAGCCGACCGAGGGCCTTGAGCTCGAAGTGCCCGAAGCCCTTCGGATCGAACGCGATCTTGGCGATCACGTCCGGCGCGATGTCGACCGAGTAATTGGTCGTCGCGTTGAGCAGCGAGTTGCCCGGGTTGCCGATCAGCGTCTGCGCCGGGGCGCCGTGGCCGCCGACCGTCATCTGCGGCTCTTCCGCCGAGAGGGCGAACGTCGCCTGCTTGTTGGCGACCGACTGCGCGATGCGGAGGCCCCACTGACGCGCCCAGTCGAAGCCGGGGACGTACTGCGCGTCGATCGTGTACGGGACCTGCTCGGCGCGATTGGTCGCGCCCATGCGATCCGTGGTGATCAGACTCCACATCTGACCGCCGGAGAACGTGAAGCCGTTGCTGAACGTCGACCGCGCGAAGAACTGCCGGACGCGGAAGACGTAGCTGTTGCTCTCGTTCGAGTTCGACGAGGTGCCAACGCCGAGGAAGTCGCCTTCGAAGTAGCCATCGAGCTTCACATGGCCGAGATCACCGCCGGCGAGCAACCCGATGCGCGACTGACGGCCGGAGCCGCGGAATTCCGTCAGCTTGCCGTTGGAGGTGTTGCCGTACGGCATCGAGTTGTAGCTCGAGCCGATGTCGGAGGTCTCGTTGCGCGAGCGGAAGAGACCTTCCGCCGCGAAGAAGCCGACGGGCTGAATGCCAATGCCCTTGTACTTGATGGCGAGAGGGCCATTGGTGTCCGGTTCCATCGGGGACATGCCCTGCTGCGCCTGGATCGCGGGCGCGGCGACGAGCATCCCAAACAGGGCGGCGTTCGCCACCCGTCTGACGTTCAAGAACATGACGTGGAGCTCCTGACGAATGAAGGAGCCGAAACAATCCGCTGACGTGGTAAAGGATGACTACGCTTGCCGTAACAGCTGCGTCACGTGCAGCGGCGCGATGCTGCTGGCAGCATCGTCGTGAAGCGGCGTCGGGCGTTTCTCCGCAGGCGTCGATGCGACGAGAGCGCGTCTCCCGGCCGGGCGAGACGCGCTCTCTGTCGACATCACTTCACTTCACATCAGGTCCCATCACGAGACGTCAATGACGTCTCATCATGGCGTGCTGCGCGCTGCGTGATCGTCCTATCGCGACGCGACCTGGATCGTGCCGAGCCGCTGGTCGAGCAGTGCGACGACATTCGCCGGCAGCGGCGCGTAGTCGAGCGCCGAGACTTCCGTCTCGCCATCGTGGATCGCCCACTTGAGGAACGCGACGAGCTTTTTCCCCTTCGCCTTGTCGGCGTAGGTCGTCGGCACGAGCAGGTACGTGAACGACGAGATCGGATACGACGCGGCGCCGGGCGCGTTGACGATCGACACGCGGAAATCCGTCGTCGGCGGGAACTTTGCCGACGCGGCGGCGGCGGTCACCGACGCGATCGTCGGCTCGACGAACGCGCCCGTCGCGTTCTGCATCCACGCGTACGGCAGCTTGTTCTGGCGGGCGTAGGCGAGTTCGACGTACCCGATCGCGTACGGCGTCTGCTTCACCTGCCCGGCGACGCCCTCGTTTCCCTTGCCGCCGATCCCGACCGGCCACTGCAGCTCCTTCCCCTTGCCAGGCGCCTTCGCCCAGTCGGGGCTGACCGCGGCCAGATAGTCGGAGAAGATGTACGTCGTGCCGCTCCCATCCGACCGGTGGACGACGAGGATGTCCTGCGACGGAAGCTTCGCCCCCGCGTTGATCGCGGCGATCGCCTTGTCATCCCACTTCGTGATCTTGCCGAGAAAAATGTCGGCGAGCACGGTGCCGGAGAGCTTGAGCGGGGCGGTCAGGCCCGGGACGTTGTACGTGACGACGTCGGCGCCGAGCACGGTCGGGATATGCAGCACGGGCGACTTGAGCTTGGCGATTTCCGCATCGCTCATCGGCGCGTCGGACGCGCCGAAATCGACCGTTCCCTCGGTCAGCTGGCGAATCCCGCCGCCCGAGCCGATCGACTGGTAGTTGATCTTGACGCCGGTCTTCGTCGCGTAGTCCGCGAACCACTTCGAGTAGATCGGGTACGGAAACGTTGCGCCGGCACCCGTCAGGTCGGCGCCCTGCGCGACGACGGGGGAGGCAGCGGTGGTGACAAGGACAGCGCTGGCGGCGAGGATGCCACCGGCCCTGACGATCGTGCGCATCGGGGACCGCGGAACTGACAAGGAATGCTCCTGGAATGTCGAGATCCCGAAGCGTCGGCCGTCGCGGTAAAGAGCGCAGGCCGTTCGTGTAAAGGTCACGTCACGACACGCACCGCGCTCGGCAGTCAGGACCCCGTCACGAGCGGCGACGGGAAAAACGCCGACACCGTCGTGCCACGCCCCACCTGGCTCTCGGCGCGCACCGTGCCGCCGTGCCCCTCCACCAGGTGCCGGACGATCGCCAGCCCGAGCCCCGTGCCGCCGTTGTCCCGCGACCGCGCGCGGTCGGCGCGGTAGAACCGCTCGAAGATCCGCGGCAGGTGCTCGGCGCCGATCCCCACGCCCGTGTCGCGGACCGCGACCCACGTCCCGCTCTCGTCCGCCGTCGTGAAGACCGTCACCGAGCCCGACGCGGTATGCCGCACCGCGTTCTCCGAGAGGTTCGCGAGCACCTGCCGGAGCGCCGTCGGATCCGCAAACGCCATCCGCGCGTCGTCCCCGATCGCGATGTCAAACGCGACGCCCTTCTCGCCGGCGATCTCCTGGCTCGCGGCCGTGGCGTCGACCGCGACGGCGTGCACATCGATCGGCACCGGGTTCGGGACCCAGCCGCCGGATTCGATCCGCGAGAGATCGAGCAGATCGTCGACGATCCGCTGCATCCGCCGAGTGTTGGCGAGGATCGTCTCGGCGAAGAGCTTCCGCTGCTCCGGCGGCAGCGAGTCATCGGTCAGCGTCTCGGCGAACCCGCCGACGACCGTCAGCGGCGTCCGGAGCTCGTGCGAGACGTTGGCGACGAAGTCGCGCCGCACCGTCTCGAGACGTCGCGTCGACGTGAGGTCGAGCAGCGCGAGCACCGCGCCGCCTCCCGCGAGCGGGCGAGAGGCGAGCGCCAGCGTCCGGCCGTCCAGCGTCGTCTCGACCGACTCGGTGGCGTCGCCGCCCAGCGCGCCGGCGAGTGCCTCCCGCAAGACACGCTCGCGCGGCAACCGGTCGAGCGAAAACGGCGTCTCGTCGCGCGTGCGCAGCAGCGTCCGGCCGACGGCGTTGATCCGCACCACGCGCTGCCTGGCATCGACGGCGATCACCCCTTCGTTCAGCGAGTCGAGGAGCGCCGTCAGCAACGACTCCTCCGCCTCGAGCGCCGTCAGACGTCCCGAGAGCTGCTCGGCGAGCCGATGCAGCGCGATCGCCAGATCGCCGACCTCGCCGGGGGCCGAGAGGGCGGGGCGGCGCGTCAGATCCCCGGCGGCCAGCGCGCGCGCGACATCGCGCAGCTCGATGATCGGACGCGACACCGCGCGCGAGAAGAGAAATGCGATCCCCGCCGAGACCGCGAGCGCGACCCACCCGACGATGTAGACGTCGCCGCGTGCCTCGCGCACCAGGGCCTGCGTCGTGACGTCGGCGTTCCGCGTGTTGAGCCGGTACTCGATGACGCCGACGACGCAGGCGACGAGGACGCTGACGACGACCAGCGACCCGAGGAGGAGACGCTGCGTGAGTCTCATGGCGCGACCGCGCCGGGCCAGCGTGTCACGCCGTGCGCGAATGCCCCGCCTTGAGCCGGTAGCCGAACCCGCGCACGGTCTCGATCAACTCGCCGGCGGCGCCCAGCTTCGTTCGCAGGCGCTGAATGTGCATGTCCACCGTCCGCGTCTGGATATCGGGTGCGGCGTCCCAGACCGTCTCCAGCAGATGCCCGCGCGCCTGGACTCGGCCGCGACGCTCGGCGAGCGTCAGCAGCAGCTTGAACTCCGTCGGCGTCAGATCGACATCGCCGCCGTCGACGCTGACACGGTGCGCCGCGCGGTCGATCTGGATCGGGCCGATCGCGAGCGAGTCGCTCCCCGTGCCGCCGGCGGCGCCGACGCGGCGGAGGATCGCGGCGACGCGCAGCACGAGCTCCTGCGGACTGAACGGCTTCGTCAGGTAATCGTCCGCGCCGAGCGACAGACCGCGGATCCGGTCCGGCTCGTCCTTGCGCGCCGTCAGCATCAGGATCGCGACTTCGCGCGTCCCCTCTTCGCCCCGCAGCTGCTCGAGCACGTCGAACCCCGAGAGCCCGGGGAGCATCAGGTCGAGCACGACGAGCGACGGGCGTTCCTGCCGGGCCAGTCCGAGGGCGTCGTAGCCGTTGGCGGCCGTCGACACGCGGTAACCGGACTTGGCGAGATGATAGGCGACGAGGGCGACGATGTCGGGCTCATCGTCGACCACCAGGACACGTTCGCTGCTGGTCGGCGCGATCATGGGCTCCGTATCACGCTGGGTAATGCGGCGAGTGAGTGCGAGCACGCGATGAGAGTGTCGCGTCGCGCCCGGTCCGGACAGTTGCAGCCGGGTCACGGTTCTGTACCGCGCTGTCTAACACTGCCGCCGCCCACCGTCGTCGTCAACCGTCGCCATGGCGTGCTCGTGCGCACTACTATTGAGCATGCCCGAGTATCTCCAGGTCTACGTGGACGGCATCGGGGTGCATATCCCACACGAGTCCCTGGCGATCGACGCGGTCCGGGCGGCAGACCCGGACGCCGCTGACCGCGTGGAACGGGGCGAGCTCGTGATCACGGATTCCCGCGGCCTCCCGACCCCGCCGGACACGCCGTCGTACGGCGGTTCGATCTATCGCCTCGTCCCCTACCGTGCGCCGCGCGATGGGTAGCGCCGCCGAGCCGGTCGCCACGACGATGAGCGACCTCGACCGCGAGCGGCTGCGACGTCTTCCCAAGGCGGAACTGCACTGCCACCTCGATGGGTCGATCCGCCCGTCGACGCTCCTCGACCTGGGCGCGGAATACGGCGTGGCGATGCCGGCGGCCACGGCGCCAGCGCTCCGTGACTACATGCGCGTCGCCGACGCGCGAAACCTCGAGGACTATCTCGCGCGCTTCGTGACGACGCTCGCCGTCCTGCAGCGCTTCGATGGCCTCGAGCGCGTCGCCTACGAACTCGCCGAGGACGCGGCGCGCGAAGGCGTGCGCTACATCGAGGTCCGCTACGCGCCCTGCCTCAACACGCGCGAGTCCCTCAGTCTCGAGGGCGCGGTCGAGGCGGCCCTGCGCGGCCTCGCGCGGGCCGAGCGCGACCACGGCATCATCGGTCGCGTCATCGTCTGCTCGCTCCGCCATCTCTCGCCGGCGATCTCGCTCGAGCTGGCCGAACTCGCCGTCTCGTTTCGTGGGCGCGGCGTCGTCGGATTCGATCTCGCCGGCGGGGAGCACGGCCACCCCGCCGCCGAGCACTCGGCGGCGTTTCTCTTCGCGCGCGAGCACGAGCTGGCCTGCACCTGCCACGCCGGCGAGGGCGACGGCGCGGGCTCGATCCGCCAGGCGATCCACCGCTGCGGCGCGCACCGGATCGGCCACGCGACGCGCCTGATCGAGGACCCGGCGCTCATGGACTACGTCAACGACCACCGCATCCCGCTCGAGATCTGCCTGACGAGCAATGTGCAGACCCGGGTGGCGTCGTCCTACGAGACGCATCCGCTGCGCACGTATTTCGATCGCGGGCTGCCCGTCGTCCTCAACACCGACAACCGCCTGATGAGCGACACGACGCTCACCGACGAATACGTGCACGCCGCGACGCATCTCGGCTTCACGTTCGACGAGCTGAGTCGCGTCGCGCTCACGGGGTTCGAAAGCGCGTTCCTGCCGTTTGCCGAGCGCGAAGCACTGGTGGCGCGGGCACGCGCCGAGATCGAGGCGCTCGGCGTGGTGGAGCGCTAGCGGCGTGGGCAAGGGCGGCGGTCGCGTCGATCCCGTCGCCCGGGCGGGCGCCGCCGTCCGCGCCTGTTGTAGTGCGAGCGCCCCCGCCGCCGCGATCGTCCTGGGCTCCGGATTGGGCGGCCTTGCGGCCTACATCGAGCACGCGAAACGGATCCCCTACGGCGACCTGCCGGGCCTCGCACTCCCGAGCGTGCGGGGACACGTCGGTGAACTCGTCCACGGGATGCTCAACGGCCGCGAAGTCCTCTGTCTCGCGGGCCGGTCGCACCTCTACGAGGGAATCGCGAGCGACCGCTCGGCGATGCCGATCCGGATCGCGCACGCGGTCGGCGCGCGGATCCTCGTCGTGACCAACGCGGCCGGCGGCATCCGCGGCGATCTCGCCCCGGGCGATCTGATGCTGATCCGCGATCACCTGAACATGATGTGGCGCAACCCGCTGCTCGGCGCCGGCTCCGCGCCGTCGGGGATCCCGCGCGCGGTCTGCGGCGACTGCTACGACCCGGCGCTCGCCGAGCAGATGCGTGCCGCGGCGGCGTCCGCGAAGCTCGCGCTCGCCGAAGGGATCTACGCCGCCGTCCAGGGGCCGTCGTACGAGACGCCGAGCGAGGTGCGGATGCTCGCCGCCCTCGGTGCCGATGCCGTCGGGATGTCGACCGTCCCCGAGGTGCTCGTCGCGCGCTCGCTCGGGATGACGGTCGTCGGGGTCAGCTGCATCAGCAACGCGGCGAGCGGCCGCTCGACCGGCAAGCTGAGTCACGCCGAAGTGCTCGCCGCGACGCGGGCCGCGGGCCCCAGGTTCGAGCGACTGATCTGCGCGTTCGTCTCCCGCCTCGCGCCGCCGATCCGCACCGGGACGACCGGCGAGCGTCCGGTCGCGTAGGGCCGCTCCTCGAGGCAGCACCCCGTCGCGCCGGCTGGCGACTGCCGAGGGCGCAATCTCGAGTGGCGCGACTCGAGTAGCGACTTGAGCGGCGCGAGCCGGGGCGCGACCCGCTACGCCCAGTGGTTCACGGGCCCGTGACCGGCGCCGAGCCCGGGCGCCGTCTCGATCGCCCGGTGCACGTAGTCGAGCGAGATGGCGACGGCGTCGGCGAGCCGGTGGCCGAGCGCCAGATGCGCGGTGATCGCCGCCGAGAGCGTGCACCCGGTGCCGTGCGTGTCCCGCGTGTCGATCCGCGGATGCCGGTAGCGGCGGACGCCACCGACCGGTTCGTACAGGACGTCGATCACCTCCGATCCCTCGAGATGGCCGCCCGTGACCAGCGCCGCCGCCGCCCCGTAATCGACCAGCGCGCGTGCCGCGCCCTCCATCGAGGCGACGTCGGTCACCGCCCGCCCGGTGAGGACCGTCGCTTCATCGAGGTTCGGCGTCACCAGCGCCGCGAGCGGGAGGAGGCGCGCGACCACCAGGTCCACGGCGGCCGGATCGAGCAGCCGGTCGCCCGACGACGCGACCATCACGGGATCGAGGATGTACGGCCGGAGCGACCATTCATCGAGCGCCTCGGCGACGGCGGTGATGATCGACGCGTCGGCGAGCATCCCGCTCTTCACGGCGCGCGGCCGCAGGTCCTGCGCGACGGCGATGATCTGCGCACCGACGAGATCGGGCGCGACCGCGTGCCACTGCGAGACGCCGAGCGTGTTCTGCGCGGTCACGGCGGTGATCGCGCTCGTGCCGAAGACGCCGAACCGGTGAAACGTCGCGAGATCGGCCTGGATCCCGGCACCGCCGCCGGAGTCCGATCCGGCGATCGTCAGCACGACCGGGCGGTCGGGTTGCGGGGCACGGCCGCCGCCGCGATCCTCTGGCATCGTGAAAATCCTAACCGTCGCCCGGGACCTCCGCCGCCGGAAAGCCCGCGAGCGGAGCGGCGCGTGCGTCGTCGAGGGCGTCCGCGCCGTCGAGGAACTCCTCCGCTCGCCGCTCGTCGTCGAGGGCGCGCTCGTCTCACCGGTCCTCGAGTCGGCGCCCCGCGGCGCGGCGCTCAGAGCCGCCCTCGCGGCGCACGGCGTGCCGATCACCGACGTCGACGAGGCGACGTTCGCCAGCGCGGCCGACACCGAGACGCCCCAGGGGGTGCTCGCGGTCGCCCGCGTCCCGGACCGTGTCCTGGACGATCTCGCGCCTTCGCCCGGCGCGACCGTCCGGCTCCTCGTCCTCGATGCGCTCCAGGACCCGGGCAACGTCGGCACGATCCTCCGCACCGCGGCCGCGCTCGGGTTCGATGGGACGGTGGCGATGCCGGGCACGGTTGACCTCTGGAACGCGAAGGTCGTCCGTAGTGCGATGGGTGCGCACTTCTCCCACCCGGCCGTCGCGGCGTCGTGGGAGGCGTTTGACACCTTTTGCGCCGCACATGGCGTAGTGATCTGGGGTGCCGAGGCCCACGGCCGACCGCTCGACGCGGCCGCGCCGACCCGCCTCGCGCTCGCAGTCGGCAACGAAGGGGCCGGGCTCGGACCGGAGGCGCGCGCGCGCGTCGACCAGCTCGTCTCGATCCCGGTCGTGCACGTCGAGTCGCTCAACGTCGCCGTCGCGGCCGGCATTCTGATGTACGCGCTTCGTTCTCACTGACACTGGGTGGTCCTGGTGGTCGTGGTGTCCTAGGGTGGTCATCTCGTGGTCCTGACGCTCTGGCAGCTCGGCGGCGCGTTCTGGTTCATCTTCGCGACGTTCGTCTTCATGATGGGCGCGGCCGTCGGCTCGTTCCTCAACGTCTGCATCTCCCGCTGGCCGGCGAACCTCTCCGTCGTCGCGCCGCGCTCCCGCTGCCCGCGCTGCGAACGCCCGATCGCCTGGTACGAGAACATCCCCCTCGTCAGCTGGGTCGCGCTCCGCGCCCGCTGCCGCGGCTGCCAGCTGCCGATCTCCGTCCAGTATCCGGCCGTCGAGCTGCTCGTCGCGCTCGGCTGGCTCGCGGCGTTCGTCGTCTACCCGGATCCGTTCCTCGCCCTCCGCGTCGCCGTCTTCGGCACCGTGCTCGCGGGGATCGCGGTCACCGATGGGCAGCACTACATCATCCCCGACGGGTTTACCGTCTTCGGGCTCGCGTGGGTGCTCGTGACGAGCATCACGGCGCTCGTGCTCGGTCGCGAGTCCGCGCCCTTTGCGACGCCGCTCGAGGCGCTCTACGGTGCCTGCGTCGGCGCCGGCGCGATCGCCATCATCGGCTGGCTCGGCGAGGTCGCGCTCAAGCGCGAGGCGATGGGCTTCGGCGATGCGACCCTCATGGCCGTCGTCGGCGCGGCCCTGGGCCCCGAGCGCGCGCTGCTCACGGTCTTCGTCGGTGCCGGGCTCGGCGCGGTCACCTTCCTCGTCTTCGTCCTGCCGATCGGATGGCTGCGCGCGCGTGGGCGCAGCACC
>Ga0209611_10012151_pt1 | contig 12182 bp, 17 predicted proteins | sample S1TSphgellanicum_3_FD_187693 | JGI IMG/M metagenome (GOLD analysis project Ga0209611, IMG submission 187693) | Host-associated microbial communities from peat moss isolated from Minnesota, USA - S1T2_Fc - Sphagnum magellanicum MG (SPAdes) (version 2) | ecosystem: Host-associated > Plants > Peat...
TATTGTTGATATTAAAATTGCTGAATCAAGAAACTTTAAATTAAATTAATTATTTGACATTCATGTGTTGAATTTGTCGAAGTACTATTATACACATAACATGGACATGAAAAAACACATATTAATTTGCGTTTTCGCATCACATGCGTTTTCACATACATGTTAGTGGGTAGGAAGGAAAAAAGACTAGAGTAGTTAAGGTTGGCAAAGTTAGGTATGAAATACAAAAATGACACAAATAGCAATATTTCTATTTGGGCTTCATGTTGTTTCACACTATTAGTGGACAATAATTAATTTTTTTTTGTGAACATAATAATTTTTTGTTGTGATCAATTTTGTCTTTTCAAAAGATAAATTTTTATGAATTTCAATATATATCATTTTGTTTCGTTCATTTTTTTTTTTACATTTTTGATTTGATGGGCAAAATGTCAATGAAAGTTTGATTCATTAAATAAGTTCACAACAAAATACAAATAAACCAAAAAAAATTAAATTAAATTAAATTAAATTAAAAAGGCATAAAAATACCAAAAATACAAATATGAATGACACAAATAACAATATTTTTTATTATTTAGATATAACATATAAAGATTTAAGTATTTTTATAACGTTGAATTACTTAACACTTACAAGATTATTTCTTTTCATGTTCCCCTTTGACCGTTTCTTTGACCGGTCGTTCGTTCGCTCGTTCGTTCGTTCGTTTTTTAGTTCATTCGTTCGCTCGTTCGTTCGTTCGTTTTTTAGTTCATTCGTTCGCTCGCTCGTTCGTTTTGGAGTTCGTTTGTTCGTTCGTGCGTTCATTCGTTCGTCGTCTTCGCCAGCTCGCTGTTTTTAGGGTTTGGTGGAATGCAGTGTGCGGGGTGGGGAGGGAGATTGCAAGCGGCAGTGGTCGGAATCTGGTCGTCGCGCGATCTGCAATTCTTCGATCGTCCAGGAACATAGCGGTGGGTGGGTGACGACAGACAAATTTCCTGGACAAAATTCTGCTGACACCCAAAGCGGCACATGGGTTAGACGGGAATGAGCTTCTCTGGTTCTTTACTCGTGGGAAGACAAGCAGTGGTCGGTCGAACTGGAGAGAGAGAGACAGAGACAGAGAAGGAAGATGGGTACCTATTATTGGTGCTGATTGTACTGTTGCAGACCAGAATCTGTCAAAAGGTGATAAAAGAAAAGTTAATGATTCCATGAATGGCCGTAGAAAACAAGGAGAAACACAGAATGTAGTGCTTTCTGTAAAAGTCCTAAAAGCCAAGACACAAGAAACAGAAACAAAGATAGGTATACCAGAGAATGCTTCACAATCAGAGCTGAAATTATTTTTGTTTTACTGGAAAATTGGCTGTTGAGAATTGGGTCATCAGCATCATCATCTTCCTCGGAGGAGATTTGCAAGGCGAAAGGAGTTGAGCTGGGAGGCCCAATTTTCTGATTTTATGATGGGCTCATGAGGCGACATACATTTTGCAGCTGTAATAATCACCACCACCATCATCATCAGCTTCTTCCGCTATGATATTCAGATCACTACTGTGTAGTAATAATTCTCAAGCTTGGGTTGAAGAAGCTGCTGTCAAGGGAACAAGAACAAGATACGAGAAAAATGTGGAGCACCAAAACAAGGAAACCCAACAACAGAAGATTCTCATACTTGCTGTTGGGAGATGGAGATCATTATATACAGGACTGGATAGCATCGTGTCGCCCTGGCCTGGTTGGCCCAGGTAACCAAAAGGTGTGCTTAATTTTGCCTTTAGATAGTAGTCTGAATGCTCCAACCTCCCTGTCTTGTTCTCATCAAGATGAAGGCCCACATACATAGCAGACTGGATTGATTTCATATAGCAGTTAGCCATCGATCAGTATCAGTGTCTGCTGAATCCACATTGAAAAACCCAAATCATTTCTCCATTTTGCAGGGTTTTTCAAGGCTGGCTTCCAATTTGAGAGCCAGCAGCAATGCTCTGTTCTTTTGTGGATTAGGTTAACCCCATAACCCTAAGAGACCTAAAGGTTCTTTTGCACATGTTGCAGCCTGCACAGCAGAGGAGGCTGAAGGGTCAGTTGCGGTTGTGTTCACGAGCCATTTTTTTCGAGCCAGATTATGTGCAGGCGCCAATACTTATGTTCCCCTTTTCAAAGATAAGAGCTATAGAAAGACTACCTGAGTCACTGGCTTCACCATCGGCATCGAACAGCAAATGGAGGAACAATTCTCTGGAGGGGTTCCAGTTGAAGACATCCTTACTTGTGAAGATGAAGGAGAATGGGGTGGATGCTCCTTATGTTTTCGAAAAAGAAGACAGCATTTGGTGGTTCTCTTTGGAGTTTTCCCGGGTCCAATCGGTATGCCTGTTCTTTCTCAGAAGGCAAAAAGATAATCTTTTGCCACATACCTTTGTATCTCCTGTGGATTTCTTTTTTTGGGCTGGATTTTGTGGTCCTTGAATTGTATTGTTTCCGATGCCCCTGTTTGAACATCTGTGGTGCCCTTTGGATGTGATAATCTCCTGATCACTTGATGCTTTCAGCTCTTAAGTATTGCAATTCTGCTGCCCCATTCCATAAAACCCTGGCCTTGGATTGCCAAAAAATTTCTCGGTATTGTGGTGCACCTGATGCATTTCTCTTTTGGCAGATACCACTGTGATGGGTATGATGGATTTCAGTTGTGCTACAGGTTCACACCCAAATTTCAGTTCTGGGTTTGATTTCTGAGGTTTAGTGTAGCTTTGGGATGTTAAGAAGACTTAGGAATTGGGGGTTTTAGGGCTGAAGGTTGATGGGGTGATATTGTGGGGGACAGTTTCTTCAGCAAGCACAGCCACTATTAGCAATAAATGCCCTGCCATTTGCAGAAAGGGATATGATATTGCAGAATGCAGCAGCACAGAGAGAGGCACAAGCTCAATTTGACACTAGCAGGTTGCTTGACCTAAGTGAACAAGTCTTACTTGATTGCCCAGCTGCCCAGGTACAATGGTTCACATCTTCTCCCTTTCAGTCCCAATGCTTCCTGACAGCATGACCTTTTTCTGGCGTTGATTCTTTTCCCACTTTGGAACCCCAGTTCCCCAAGATCCAAACCCTTCTCATTTAAATGTCTAACATGACAATACACATATTTTGCACTATTTACCTGGTTGATCATTCTTGTCAAATTGATTACAGGTGACGCCACTTGTCCGAGAGCCTGGCAGGCTTGTGCTGACTCAAGCGCGAGTCTACTTTCAGGTAACCTATGCTGGCAGGTATTGCAATAAGCAAGTGGGCCTTAAGTAAAAAGTTCTTTCCTTTTGATTAAAAACCCTCTGGTTAGCTGGTTTTTGGAATGCCTTTTGGTTTTGTATCTGAGAGTTTCGTATTGAGTGCAGCCATTGCATAATCTGACTGATAGCAGTCCAGTACGGTCACAACCCTACTGCAATGTGGTGGCCGTAGCACGCAGACGACATGCACTGAGGCCAACAGGGATGGAAGTTTTTTTCCAGGAGGATCCTTTAGCCAGAGGGCCCGCAGGAAACGGGTTAGGAGAGGATGCCAGTGCATTTTTCACTTTTCAGAATACTCAGCAACGTGACATGACCATTTCTACGTTGCTCGAACAGTTAGGGGTATGCATTTTCTTTTCAATGGGCAATTGAGTAAGACTCATTCACTTAGGTCAAGCTACCCATTTATCACCTCCAAGTTCCTCTCATGACTTCAGACCTCTCATGGGTTCTGTGGATGGTTGGATGGAAATAACTGTCGTTGGGGGGTAATGGGTACCAGGGTCAGCATGGTGCTGCTGCTTCAGCTGGATTACTTCTCGAAGCCGACAGTTTGTGGCTTCAGAGGGTCACCACAGCCTGGCAGGTCTCTCTCTCATTTTATTTTTCTTTTTGCAATTCCTATGTAACATTGGTACTTTGAGATCAGAGTCAACAAATTCTTTGTATGTATGCATGTTGTCAGTCTGTATGTTGGTTTTGAAATGTGAGCACCAAAAGTGCTTGACTTGCCTGCCTTCACATGGGTATGTGATTTGAGTCCACAGATGGACTGCATTTGTTTCATTTCCAATGATGATTTTTAGCACCCGCCTTCTTTTCCTTCTTATGGTCATTGTTAAAACATGAATTGCTGAGGAACCTACTCATGGATTTCCATGGTTCTGGCATTGGGTGCAAAAGGTTTCAATCTCTGAAGCACTTATGGCACTTGCCAGTTGCTTCCTCAGAAATAAGAGTACATTGTATTTGTGTTTGCTTTGATGATGGGGAAGGGATATTATGTATAACATATGTTGTTGGCAGGCAAGGCTAGTATCAAATTATGACTACTTGATGTATTTGAATCTGGCGGCTGGAAGGAGCTTTTGTGATCTCACGCAATGGCCCATAATGCCTTGGGTTCTCAATGACTATAAAAGCTCTAAACTTGACTTTGCAGATCCCAGTATTTTCCGTGACCTCTCTAAGGTGCATCTTGTTCTTTCCAGTGTATTGGAAAGTTTGTACTTGAGACTGTACACCCTGTTGCCCTGACTTGATATCTCTGCTGCTTCTCTGCTGACTGTACATCCACAGAAATGGAAGTTTGTAATATTGAATTCAGATTTTGGTTTGTAGCCAGTTGGAGCTCTCAACCCCACACGGCTCTCCGTGTTCCATGAACGCTACCACCAGGTATACATGTTTTGTCATTGTTCTGAGAGAAACATTAAAGCAAAAACTGCAAGTTTGTTACCATACTTGTATATCAGGCATGCAGAGGTGTTGGGCGTGTTTTCAAGCTCCTGGAACATTGGAATTTTTTTCCACAGAAAGTTCTCCACCATAGGAAATCAGGAGAAGCTCAGGTTGCAAGTACGGAGCATCCCTGACTTAGGTTTGAACTTCCTGGACATATCATCAGGAATTTGTGATGAAGATGTTATATGAATGGGAGCTCATGTTTCTCAAATCATGCTTTGTTGTAGATGCTGGAAGGAGATAATTCTCATCCACCATTTTTATATGGAACCCATTATTCAACTCCTGGGTAAGTTCCACTTTGGGAACCCACAAATCTTCAAAATTAACAGTTTATTTTATCTTTGTTGCATGTCCTTTTATGTGATGGCTTGGATCATCTACCTTCAGTTTACATGTGTTCCCATCTGGCTCTTCTTTTCAAATTTTCCCAACACCCCAGTCCTTTTGCTGCCTTTGTTTTAATCTGAAGAATTGCAAATGAGAGTATGTTGACAAAATCAGCAATTCAAACTAAAAATGGAAGAACCACAATTGGCAGATATGTGTTGTACTGGCTTGTTCGAGCTGCTCCTGCGCATATGCTCCGCCTTCAGGTGCCCCTTCATTCCAATTTGAGATGGTGGTCATGATGGAACAAGACCCCTCAATTCCTTTCTAGACTGCAAAGGGTGTCAACTCATTGAAGACAATTGACATTGCTCATGGTATAATTGGTCCTGAAGATGATGGATTATTCTCCAGGGATTTTTCGCCTTTGGTGGGATACCTGGAAAGATTGGGTTTAGCTTGGAAGCCTGATTTTATTTAATTTGGGGGTTTGTTGACAGAATGGAAGATTTGATGCACCAGACCGCCTCTTTGCAAGTGTGGCAGATTCTTGGGAAAGTGTTCTGAACAATCCAGCTGACCTCAAGGAGCTCATCCCTGAATTCTTCGCTCCACCTTCGGATTTCCTTGTGAAGAGGTTCATAAACCCAAATTCCTTTTCAGCAGGTTTGGGGTTCAGGATTATGTTTATTTTTCCATGTTTTCCTGTTCTGGGATTTGGGCATTCCACAGAGATGGTAAGCCCTGAACCCTGAACCCTGAACCTTTGAATGAACATGTACAGGGAAGGTTTGAATTTGGGTGTCCGCCAAAATGGAGTCTTTGTGGGTGATGTGATGTTACCCGCCTGGTAATCTCTCTCTCTCTCAACTAATCTTCTTGTCAACTTCTGTTTCATGCTTGATGAACTTTCCATCAGTTGAGTTTGGTTGTGAAAGCAGGAAGTAGCATAAGTTGTTGATGGTCATGTGCACTATTCTGAACTGCTGATCTTGTTTGTTTTGTGGCCCTTTACACTCCCACCTGATTGTAAACTGTAACAAAGGGGGCTGTGGAAATGATGCAGGGCAAAGGACCCTGATGATTTCATTGCAAAGCACCGACAAGCACTGGAGAGTCAGCATGTGTCAATGCATCTTCATTCCTGGATTGATCTCATCTTTGGCTACAAGCAGCAGGGCAAGGTAAACTTTCCCCCCTGAGCTTATGACATGCAGAAAATTAGGCACTCTTGCCCAACAAACCCTCAAGACCCACAGCCATGTTCTGTCTTTCATCAGATGCCAATCTCATTGGATTGCTGTAAATTTCATGATAATTCACAGTCCAGTGTGAAGTCCAAACCACCCAATTTCTGTCTTCTGATGATGTAAACAAAATGCTGACAGATGAAGTGAAGTAACTTTGTTTTTCTTTCAGTCCTTTGGGAGCTTATCCTTTGTAGTTGTAAAATGGTAATTGGAGCCCTGAACTGTCTTGTTCAGAGTTTTACAAGATTTGAGTTTGGAGTTGCTGGGGTTTTTTTGCAGGAGGCTCTGGCTGCAGATAACCTGTTCCATCACTTAACTTACGAAGGAGCAGTGGACTTGGAAAAAGTTGATGACCCCGTTGAGCGTGCAGGCCTTGAAGCTCAGGTTCATCCAATTGAGAACCCCCTCTTCTTCTCTCTCCCTATTTGTTTTCTGCTTTTCATGACCATCTGGGGTATTGGGTTGCCCTGTGACCATTTGGAGTTCCCTCTACCGTGTCTGCTCTTCCCCTGGAAATGCACCTGATCAGGTCCAATGTGAGATAAATATGATGGGTAGTGGTTTGCAGATTTAATTCATATGGGAAGAAAACAGCTGACATTTTCCTTGATGCATTTGGTCCTGGCAAACCTGGATGCAAGTAATTTCACGGAAAACTGATGCAGGTAGATTGAGCTTGTGGTTTAGATAAATGAGTTTGGTCAAGCACCTCGTCAGCTTTTCACAACACCTCACCCACCACGACTCTTGAAGCGAAAAGCAACCGTTGTGAACAGTGCTACTCTATCAGAATCCAGATCAAAGGGCTTTCGCGGTCTCAGCATGGAGTTTGTTTCCCACATTATGGCCCTTGCATCCTCAACTTCTGATGCTTCTCGCACTTCAACAAGTTTGGCACAGAATCCTGCTGCAAAACTGGACATTTCTCCCTTGATGAGATTGCCATCGAAGTATCAATCTGGAGTACCATCTGTTTCAGGAAGGTCATCAAAATGTGATCCAGATTCCATTGCAGGGGGAAACTATCATGGTAGTGCAGAGAGTGACAGTATTAGTTCCAATGACAGGTGCAGTACATTAGAAGCTTCATCATCAGCTTTTGATGTTATGCAGCGTGTTGAAATCCATTCACCAAGTTTGTTGAGAAGTTCATCTGGTGATAAAACTGCTGAGCAAATGTTGCTCAAGGGGATCATTCCCAGAGAGTCAGGAAATGAAAGAACAGATAGCAATCAAGGATGGGAAAGGAGAGTGCAAGCATGGGATGGAAAGAGGGATGATATAGAAGACAGTCGAGAAGGTGTGCAATTCAGAAGAAATGATGAAATTCAGAAGAAAACAGGAGATGACATCAGGAATATAAGGAGAGATGAAATAGAAGGCACAAGTAAGGATGGAAGAGAAGACAACAGGATACAGGAAAAACCAAGTGGTACAAAGGATGAGTTGCAGGTGGAGTCGAGCAAAGAACCTCCTCCACCACCACCTTGGCACTGGATGTTTCGGCAGCGGTTATCTGAACCACAAACTTTGAAGCTTCATCGAAGTCCTATTAATGCTTTAGTCTTGTCGGATGAGAATGCGTCAGAGTCACTCACAATGTACTCTGTGGGCCAGGATGGTTTTGTGAAGGTTTTCCATTCTTCCTTATCATGTCTCTTGGGTCCTCGCTAAATCTCCAAATTTGGAGCTCTCCCTGCAGGGTTTACAGCTTAGCATTCTTTCAGGTTAGGCTTCAGACACGAGAGAGTAGATTTGGGACTAGGTTTTTCTGATCTAACTTCTGGTACATTTGAGTAGAAAGAGATTAGTGGTAAAGATCAAGAGATAGAGAAAGGAATTGACCAAATTGAACTCGAGTGTTCAGGCTGCTTATTTAGTTATCTCTCACAGATAATTAAGAGAAGCTTTGTTCTTGTTCTTTTGCCAGGTTTATTCAATTTCCGAGGGTTTTCAAGTTCGAGCAACAAAACTTGGAAACCTGCCACTTTCATGTCTCACTATTGCCCACAGCACTGATGCATACCCGGTACATTCTTTATCACCCATTGACAAGAAAATGTTGATTTCTTAGGAACTGAAGAGAGGTAGAATTGACAATGGGTAGTACACTTCTTTGCCAAATATCATGCTGCTGGGGTTTGGATGCCAAATGTTTTAGCTGCAATGTCGGCCTGCCTTTCTCAGAATATAGCATTATAATATCTTAATGTGGTACCAAGCAACCCTGGCATCAGAGAATACAAGAAGGTCTTAATCTAAGTGTTAATTCAATGTGTTGTGGCAGACTGTGTTAGCAGGATCCTATGATGACTTTGTTTATGCTTACTCTGTGGACTATGGACGAGCCCTGGGCAAGGTACAATTGATGAACTTCTTTTTCTTGCACGACAGTTCCCTTGCAATGAAGCTTCTGAGTGTAGCTTCAGAAAATGTCCACCAGAGTTGTTACGGAAATGATCGATTTTCTCTCCATGGAAATCAGAGCATTTGTGCAGAACTCCTTTTTTTGTGAACTACATGCATCCAGTGTCTTAGCTGCATGGTATAGGGTGAAGGTTTAGATTGGTTTAGTGGTTGACAGTGTTGGGGATTTTGCAGATGAGAGTGCATGATGAGACAGTGTCCTGTGTGCAAATGACGGGCAATGGTGGACAACGCATGGTGACAGCTTCATGGGATGCCACTGTGAAACTCTGGGGAATTGCCGAGGGGAGAGGTGGTTGGTCCACAAGTTGTGCTGGTAAGCAAGTAATTGTTGGGTCTTTTGATTCCCCAGTAGTTAAATGTAACCAAGGCAAAGACCCAGTTTTAGTCTCTTAGAACTTGAGCAGATGATCCATCTACTCTATGGTGCTTAGTGAAAACTCAGTACATTCCCCTCGCCAGAGCATGAGAAGGCATACAGCAGTAGTGACTGATTTGCATGTGAAACTAGCTTGGAATGCAAGTGCTGTCTACACAAGATGTTACATTTACTGCGATGCTTACCCTCCATAAAACCATCTCTGAATTTTATGAGTATTTCACATTTGAGACAGTTGTACTGAGGTCGAATACCAGGTCTGGGTTCAGAGATGAAATGTTGCTGCATATTTGACTCTTGAAAGCATCACATAAATCTGCCATCCAGAGAGCTTTGAATATGAATTGTGATCTAACAAAGTTTGATGGCCTATACTCAGCTCCAATTCCTGAGGCAGAGTTTGTGGAGCACAGTGCTGCCATTTGGTCACTTGATGTAGAGGAAAATGGACATCTGGCAGTCTCCGGGGGCGAAGATGGTAATCTTAACTCCAAAGCCCCACAAAGCACTAATCTTACATTGCAACCTCTAGTGTCTAATCCTAGGCAAAAACCTTAAAAGACCTGACATTGAGGAAGGAAAACCTGTAGTTCTAGCCTTTCATAGGCATTTTCAAAGCTTCTGTCAATGGGGTCACCAGCATCATCAAAGCTTCTGTCAGGGTGTGTGGTTTAGGGTTTAGGTTTGTAAGTTACGCCCATCCCTACTATCTCATGTCTCATTGTTTCGAATTCTAGGAAAAGTTGAATCACCTGAAATTTGTGTTCCTCTGTGATGACAGGGATTGTGATGGCTTGGGACCTTCGGAATCCTACATCATCTGTATGGCAGGCTGTTATGGGTGGTGGCGTCGCTGGTGTTCGAATGACCCATAATGCCAATCATGTGGCTGTAGCATCAACTGATGGTATTCTCCATGTTCTTGAGGTAAAACCCTAAATCGTAGCCTAAGACCCTTCTTCATGTCTGTGAAAGACTAGTCTTGAAGGATTGGGACCCACTCCCCTGCATGACAGTAACAGTTAGTCACTGCATCCCATGTTGAAATCTTGCAGGATCTGATGCAATTGTTGCCTATTTGTGAAGATCACTGGTTGCTAGAAATCACATAAAACAGTCTGTTTTGGTGTTAGGCTGTTAACACAATTTTTTCCTCCTTGGAGAACTTTTCAAAACAAAACATAGAACTCAGGATGATGATACTTGCTATGACCATCTACAATTTATGGATTGTGGGCTGACTTTCTATGTTGTTCATCATTATGATAATTAATGAACAAACAAAATACTGATCAAGTTTGTTTTCATTTTGTGCAGATGCGGCAAGGGGGAGCAGTGTTAGCAACAAAAAACTGCGGAAATCCTCTACGTTGCTGCGAAATTGCTGGGCAACTTATTATTACTGGAAGGTATGTAAATCATTGTGTGCAATAGAATTCTTGTGATGACAATTTTGCCTAAAGACTTCAACCGATAGGCCTTATGAAATATATGCATAACGTTTTGGAAATTTGACAGTTACTGGAAAATTAGATTCAGAATTTTGGAGCCCGGATTAGGGGAGGTGTCCACACACTAATCATTTTGTCATGTACAATTTGGGTGTAAATCCCCATATCACAGTATGGATGGAGCCTTGCACTTCTGGCCATATGAGTTTCCAAATGAGGACGGCAGGCTTTCTCAGCCAGGAATGGCCGAAGATTTTCTTGACTATTCTCCGATTCGGGACCACAGCAGTGCCATCAACTGCATTTCACTAGCGTGTCAATCAAATGGGTGCTCTGCCAGCCTTGCCACAGCCTCTAACGATTGCACCATTCATGTGTACAGTGTTGGGGAAAAAATATAATACTTTCTGCATCTGAAGCAGCATCACACAAGTTCAGTACTCTCAACTGCTAAGTGATTGGGTGCTATGGTAGCGAGGGGTGTATGAAGCTGATTCTTGCATATTGATGGTTAATTCAAACAAGAAGTGGCTTTGAGTTAAGTTTGCTATTGTGGGCATCCCCCCAAACCCCCTCCTCTCTCTCTCTCTCTCTCTCTACATTGACATAGTACAAATTACTTTCAATTGTTTAGCCCCTTTCTATCTCCATTCAATCCTAACAGTTTCAACCTTGTTAGGATGTTCTTTGATTAATTGTTGAGAATTTGGATCAGAAAGTTCCCATTGACAGCCATGTGGCTGCATACATCAACAGATGTGCCAATGTTTTTGCTATTGTAGAAATGGCCCACACCTTGAGAATCTGCCACTCCTGAGAAAGCACAGCCTATCTGCACAAGTCATGTGGTCAGTCAATCAAATGGGATGAGTCTGTCAGTCAGTGATTAGGTAGCATCTATGAGAAGGGGGGAGTCACAGGATTGCAGAAGAGGTGACACCTTTGGAGATGCTTGGGCTATTGGCTGGGACCTCCCATAATGCCAACTCCAAGATCATGTGGGGCCAGCAGCTCTTCAACAGTTATGGCTCACCTTCATTATATAGGGCAAACAAATTTGTAGTGTTTCCATTTGTTCTTTTCCGAACAGAAGGATAGCAGGTCCTCCTGGTTTCTGTGTTGAGTAGTTTTCACATTCATTACTAAAATCATATACAAACAAACTGAGCTCTTTTCATTTGCCTTGAGATCCTGTCTTTCACCTTCCCTTGCTGCCTTCATTGTATGTCCCTTGGCTGCTTTTCAATTCCATAGTTCTTCTGCACAGTTGAGCCTTTTAAATGGACCTCAAGCTCAATGGAAGCAGAGCTCTTGTGGTCACTGTGACAAATCTCCATTGATGGGAAATCATTTCTGGAGATGAGCTATTGCAGAATCCTCCACAAAATTTCAGAAAGGTCACCAGTACTTCAACAAATCTTTGTACAGCATACCACAACTAGTGAGTACAGCCCTTGTGAGAGAGCCTCAGCAGCTAAAAGCAAAAGGAAATTACCTGCTCATCACATGCATCAACAAGCAGATGTAAACTTCCATCATGGAAAATCCTATTCATTTCAGCTGTGAAGCTCAATACTGCATAAGATTTGCAGCATTC
>Ga0209611_10012153_pt1 | contig 12181 bp, 6 predicted proteins | sample S1TSphgellanicum_3_FD_187693 | JGI IMG/M metagenome (GOLD analysis project Ga0209611, IMG submission 187693) | Host-associated microbial communities from peat moss isolated from Minnesota, USA - S1T2_Fc - Sphagnum magellanicum MG (SPAdes) (version 2) | ecosystem: Host-associated > Plants > Peat...
CGGCTGGTAGCGCCTTCGAGCGACGGGCTCGCCAGTTCGGCAAAGAATTTCCGGTTCGGCAGGCCGGTGGCGGCATCGTAGTGAGCGAGCTTCTGGATCCGCTCCTCGGCCCGGACGCGCTCGGTGATGTCCTGGGTGATGCCTTCAATGCGGGTGGGATCGCCCGGGCCGGCCTGCAGCGGTGCGGCTTGTTCGAACAGAGTGCGCACGCCGCCATCCGCGCCGCGGATTCGAAACGTGAGCTGATACGGCGTGCCGTCCTTCTGCAACTGCGCCCGTGCGCGGCGTACGCTGTCGCGATCCTCCGCGTGCACGATCTCGAGAAAAGTGTCCGCGTAACTCACGTCGCCCGCGACGACCGGCATTCCCAGCAGGCGCAGCAATTGCGCGGAGGCCTCCATGCGGCCGTCCGGCAACACGGTCCAATTGCCCATCGCCGCCAGGCTCTGGGCGCGAGCCAGGCTCTCGCGGCCGTGCCGCATGGCGTCGGCGGCGGCGCTCGCACGCAGCGCATAGCGCACCTTGTGCGACAGCAGCGCCCAATTGATCGGTTTGGTGATGAAGTCGGTCGCGCCCTCGCGGTAGGCGAGTTCGATCGATGCGGTGTCGTTGAGCCCGGTGAGCATCAGGATCGGTATGCGCGCGCCCGCCGGCATGGCGCGGATTCGCCGGCAGATTTCATAGCCGTCGAGCCCGGGCATCACCACGTCGAGCAGGATCAGATCGAATCGCCGTGCTGCGACGCTCTCGAGAGCCTGCTCACCGCTCACCGCCTGGCTGACGTCGAACCCGGCGTGCACCAGTGTCTTCGCCGCCATGCCGCGCAGCAGTGCGTCGTCGTCGACGATCAATACACACTCCGGATGGTCGATCATGCCGCGTGCTCCGCGATCGCCTCGAGCGCACGGCTGTGCTCGGAATACAGACGCAGCATGCTGTTGGCGTCCGGCTTCGAGCCGCCTTGGATGCAAGCCTCGAGCTCCGCCGCCACGGCGGCCAGGGCAGGAAGACCGACCTGCGCGCTCGAGGATTTGAGATTGTGCATGCAGCGCAGCCCGGCCTTCTCATCGTCCGTCTCGGCCGCCCGCTCATAGAGCTCGAGAGTGTCGATGCTGTGTTGACGGAATTGTTCGAGCACTTCGCGTGCGTAGTCCGGCCTCGAGCCGTCGGCGACCATCGGCAGGGAACCGATCAAGCTGGCGTCAAACACCGGCGGCGGCACCCGCGGCGCGTCGCGGGCCTCCGGCGGCGGGGTGTTCTCTGCGCTCCCGCGCGCCCCGCCCAAGTGGCGCAGGAGCATCTCGGTCAACTTGGGGCCGCTGATGGGTTTGGCGAGATAATCGGTCATCCCCGCCGCGAGACAGGCGTCGCGATCTCCTGCCATCGCATTGGCGGTCAATGCGACGATGGGCAGCGTCGGCCGCCGCATCGCGCGCTCCCAGGCGCGGATGCTGCGCGTGGCGGTGAAGCCGTCCATGCGCGGCATCTGGCAGTCCATCAAGACGAGGTCATAGGTGTTGGCCTGGACGAGATCGACCGCCTCGGCTCCATCCGCCGCGAGCGTCACTTCGATCTTCTCTTTACTCAGCATCGTGGCCGCAATCGTCTGGTTGATTGCGTTATCCTCGACCAACAGAACGCGGCGACCTTGCAGCAGCCGCGGAGCTTCGGACGGCCGCCGTGGTGGGACCGACTCGCGCGGGGCGGCGGCGAGCATGCCGTTGATGACCCGATACAGATCGGCCCGGCGCACGGGTTTGCTCAGGTATCTCAAGATGCGCAAATTCAGCCGCGAACTCTCCTCGTTGTTCGCGTAGGAGGAGCTCAGCATGAGCAGCTTGGTGACGGCCGAGCAAGGCAGCGCCTTGATCTGGCGCGCCAGCTGCAGACCGTCCATCTCGGGCATGTGCATGTCGAGCACGGCCAATTCGAAGTCTTGTCCCGTTCGCGCCGCCTCGCGCATCAAGCGCAGGGCCTCATGGCCTTCAGCGGCGCAGGTCACCGCCATTCCCCAGCCGCGCAGATGTTCGCGCAGAATCTCACGATTGGTCCGATTGTCATCCACGACCAAAACACGGATGCCCTCGAACCGGCGGTCGGCAACCGGTACCGGGGCCGGATTGTGCGAGATCGGCAGGCGGAACTCGGCGACGAATTTCGATCCTTGCCCCGGCGTGCTTTCGACGCGGATGCTTCCACCCATGAGCGCGAGCAGGCGTTTGCAGATCGCCAACCCCAAGCCGGAGCCGCCGTACTGGCGCGTCGTGCCGCCGTCCGCCTGGGCGAAAGGCTCGAAAATCCTGCGCTGCGCTTCCGCTGAAATGCCGATGCCGCTGTCCTCCACGGAGACCGAAATCGACGCTTCGGTCGGGCTCGATTGCAGTTGCGCGACCCGCACGATCACCTCGCCCTGCGCGGTGAACTTGATCGCGTTGCTGATCAGGTTGGCGATGACCTGACGCAGCCGGAACGGGTCGCCGCGCAATGCAAACGGGGCATCGTGCGGACTGAACTGCGCCGCGAATTCGAGCCCTTTGGCCGAGGCCGGCTGCGCGAACATCGACATGGCTTCCTCCACCGCCTCGACCAGGCTGAAATCGACGCTCTCGAGTTCCATCTCGCCGCTTTCGAATTTGGAGAAGTCCAGAATGTCGTTGATCACTCCCAGCAGGTGCCGCCCGGAGGTTTGCACGCCCTCAGCCCAGATGCGCTGCTGGGACTTCAGGTCGCTGTCGATCAACAATTCGTTCATGCCCAGCACACCGTTCATGGGCGTGCGGATCTCGTGGCTCATGGTGGCGAGGAATTCGCTCTTCGCGCGGCTCGCCGCCTCGGCGGCTTCCTTGGCCTTGCGCAACTCGGCGGTGCGCACCGCGACGGTCTCCTCCAGTTGATCACGCTGCGCGGCGAGTTGGTCGCGCTGTGCCGCGAGCCGCGTGTCCCGGTCTTGGATCTGTGCGACCATGGCATCGAACCCCTGTCCCAGCACATCCATCTCGATGATGTGGCTGCGTTCGGCGCGCACGCTGTAGTCGGCGTCGACCGTCACTCGCTCCATGCGCTTCTTGAATTCGGCCAGCGGCCCGAGCAGCGACTTGGTGAGCCTGCGCCACAGCAATTGGCTTGCGGAAAATGACAGCAATGCGGCCAGCAAGGTCGCTCCGATCTGCCACGCCGTCTGGCGAAACAGGCGCGCGAGGCTCACCGCCAGCACGAGTCGTCCGGTGACCACGGGCGTCGCATTGACCGACTGACTGAGCAACAGCACGCCGCCCCTGATGGTTACGTCACCCTTCGTCTGTGCGCGCAGGTTCGCGGTCGAGTCATAACCCTCGCTCCGATAGGCGGCGAACACCTGGCCGGTATCGCCATAGAGCACGGCGCCGCGCACGTCCGGTGAATTGCGCAGCGAGCGCAGCAGCTCGTTGGCCGCCGGGGTATCCTCGAACGCGAGCGCTGCCGAGGCGTTCTCGGCGAGCACCCTGATCTGTACGCGGGTGGTGTCGATCAGCGACAACAGCCCCAGCACAAAACTGCTGATGATGAACACCACCGCGACGACACCGATCGCCGAACCCAATGCGATCGTGCTGATTCGCCGGACCTGCTCGCCGACCGTCACGCGCCGGGTCACTGGATCACCTGCGTGGCGAGGTGCAACAGCTTCGAGCTCAAATTGAGCCGTGCGGCGCGCGCCGCCTTCAGATTGGCCTCGAACGCCACACGGTCCTGGGCCACCGACATGTTGAGCGCCACGCCGCCCTCTGCCGCGCCAGGGCTGTCCGCGACCGTCAGAGCTGCGCTGCCCTGCAGGCGCTCGAGCACGCGGGGCAGTGCGGGGATGGCGGACGGAGCGATAAAGACGATCTCGCAGCCGCTCAAGGATTCGCCGACCGGTCTCCGATGTACGGCGAGCACCCGCGCGCCGACCGGCTTGCCCTGCAATGCGTCGATCTCGTCGCCGAATGGGTCGGTGCCGTAAATGCACAGGTTCAGCGAGTGGCCGGTCTCGGTCGGCCAGTCGGTGAACAGGGCGAAGTTGTACAGGAAGGCTGCCTTCAGCCGGTATTCGGGTTTCGATTGTGAATGTGCCTGCGCTGCATGCGAGAAGAAACCCACGGCCAGCAAGCCCGCGACCGCGCGCCGCCGCCATCGCCCGGCTTCGCAAAGCCATCGATCCGCAATGACCGGTCGGCGGTTCACGATCGGTCAAATTCCATAACTCAATTTGAACTGCACGCTGCGGCCATCCTGCTCAAAATGGTTTTGCCAGTTGGTGACCGCGGCAGGCTGCGCGTAGCGCTTGTCAAACAGATTGTAAAGTCCCAACGACAGCTTGAGCCCGCGCACCAACGCGTCGGTGCTCAAGATGAGATTGGACAAGACGTAGCCGCCGAGCTCGATGCTCGGGCCGTCGGGGTCGTTGCCATCGGCGGTGAGCCGCCGGCTGTCGTATCGCATCTCGTAGCCCAAGCGCATTCCCGCCGAACCGAGATCAGGCAAAGGCAGCGGGGTGGACAGCTCGAGTTTGCCCAAGCGCTTGGGAGAATTGAGCAGCTCGCCGCCGGGCTCCCAGGTGGCATTCTGGATGGAGAGGCTGCCGCGCAGGCGGGCCCCCGTGTCCCAAGTCCTGTCGGCCGAGAGCTCCACGCCCCGCGCCTTGGCGGCGGGGCCGGTTTGGTACTGCGACAGCCCGGTGACCGGATCGATGCCGAGCGCGATGAGGTCCTTGATGGTCCATTCATAGAGCGACGCGCGCAACGTCAGAGCGCGCCCGATGCGTTGGTCGGCGACCAGTTCCAGCGTATCGATGGTCTCGCCTTTGAGCGAGAGGTTGGAAACCTGGGTCTGGCCGTCCGAATAGTCGCGCTCGTAGACATTCGGCGGGCGATACGCGTTGCCGTACAGCGCCTTGAGTGTGGTCGCGGGCGTGGTCTGCCAGATCAATCCGGCGCGCGGGCTCGCCCGCTTGCCGGTCATGTTGTTCTGATCTTCACGCAGGCCCAGTGTCGCCGTCAGCGACTCGGCGATGCGCCATTCGTCTTGAACGTAGACACCGGCGCGGTAGCCACGGAGGTTGAGGACATAATCGGCGGACGGATAGAGCGGGGCCGCCACCGCCTGGTTCTCGCGTGGGCTGTCCTGGCCTTCCAGACCCAGCATCACCTTGTGACCGGAGAGCGCGAGGAAGAGCAGACGCAGTTCACCCCCACGCCACGTGCTGTAAGCGGGCGAATAGGTCGGCACGCCGTCGAAGACGAACCGGCTGCGGTAGTCTTCGGTGTTCTCGAATGCGCGTCCCGAGAACTGCAGCGCATCGCCCGCGAACGTGTCCTCGAATCGCAGCTGCGTCATCGCATGGCGGTCGCCCTGGTATTGGCCGGGGACCAGCGGATCGGAAAGGAACGCTCCGGTCGGATCGTACTTCAAGTGATCGGCGTAGACCTGTTCGAGGGTCCACGGGCCGCGGGCGATGCTCGCCAGGAACTGCTGATTGCGTTCCCCGTCCATCCCGACCGCCACGCCGGACACTCCGGCCGCGCCAAAATTGAAATAGCGATTCTCGCCGCGTGAGTAAAGGTCGGTCGCCGACACCAACACATCGAACCCGTTGTCGAACACATGGCCGATGCTCGCGCGCCCCGCGGTGAGGGATTGGGGTTCCTCATAGGTGCCCGTGAGCTCGGTTCCGCCGCCTCCGCTGCTGCCCAGATCGGCGCCGGTGCGGGTGATGATGTTGATGACGGCCAACGTGGCGTTCTGGCCGTAGACCGCGCCGCCGGGGCCCGGGATGTATTCGATCCGCTCGATCATGTCCATGTCGACCGGAAATTCCGGCCCGGTGGGTCCCTGGTCGAAGGTCGGGTCGTTCACACGATTGCCGTTGATCGTGATCAGCACGCGCGTGTTGAGGTCCCCCGGCAAACCGAACCCGCGTACACCGATGTAACTGTATTGGCGATCGTAGGTCGTGTACACGCCGGGCAGGCTGGCGAGGGCCTCGGCAATGGTGTGCCAACCGAAGGCCTGGATCTCCTGACGCGTGATCACGCTGACGGCGGCGGCGACTTCACCTTGTTTCTGTTGGTACTTCGAGGCGCCGACGATGGTCACGTCGAGCAGCTGCTCCAGGCTGAGCGAAGTGAGGTCCTCGGGGGCCGCCGCCTGCCCGGCTGCGCCCAGCCAGAGGGCGAGGCACGGCGCCAGACCGATCGGCCCCAAGGGCCGAATCGGGCGCCGCAGCCGTTCTCTCACCGTCGCCAGTGCCATTGGAGCATTCATGTGTGCATACCGTTCCGGGGCGCCATTGCAGCTTCTTTCGCGGCCGAGGGCCGCGTCCCCGTTCACACATATTCTAAAAGTGGAATAACTTATTGGTTGCCGACCGCGAAGCGTGCCGCAGCACACAGAAGCGCACCGAGGGGTCCGCGCATAGTGCGGTCTCGAATTTGGCCGCCCATGGAAACCGACCCGCCGACTGCTTCGCGCGATGACTCCCGACGAGGGCGCGGCGGCGCGCGGCTGACGATAATGCTGTTCGGCCTGGTATTGGCGGCGATCGGCGCGACCGCGGCGCTGACGGCGCGCAGCTTGTCCCATATGGTGGACGCACAGGCGGCGGTGACCGATTCACTGCTCATCGACGGGATGACGAAGGATCTGCTGAACTGCCTGCTCGATGTCGAAACCGGCCAGCGCGGGTATCTGCTCACGGGGCGGCCGAGCTACCTCGCGCCGTATTACGAGGGGCTGACGCGGCTGACCAAGTCGCGCGACGCGCTTGCGGCTGCGCTGCATGCCCAACCCGCAGCCGCGGGGGAGCTCGATACGCTCGACAAAGCGATCGTGTCGAAACTCGGGGAACTCGCTCTCACCGTCACGCTGAAGAGTGAAGGCCGCAGCGAGGAGGCCATGAATCAGGTGCTCACCGATTCGGGCAAGAAATCGATGGAGGCCGCGCGCGAGGCGGTCCGGGTATTGGCGGAACGGGAAGCCCGCCTCACGCGCCTGCATCTCGCCGAGCATGCGCAGGAAGTTCGCACCACTTACTGGGTTCTGGCGGCCTCGATTTCGCTCAACGTGATCTTGCTCGGCGCCTTGCTCCTGCGCATGCGCTACGCGGCCGCGCAGCAGCGGCGCAGCCGCGAGGCGTTGGCGGTGGGCAACGCCGATCTCTCTCGGCTGCTCGAAGCGATGGCCGACCGCCACGAAGAAACCCAGGCGTTATCTGATTTGAGCCGATTCCTGCAGTCTTGCGCGGACACGGAGGAGGCCGGACGGGTGCTGCAGCAACAATTGCCGGTGATGATGCGAGCCGGCAGCGGCGCGCTGTATCTGTTCGCGGCCTCGCGCAACCAGCTCCGTCAGAACTTCTCCTGGGGGGAGGCGAGCTTTGCCGCCTGCCTCGAGCCCGGCGAGTGCTGGGCGCTGCGCCTAGGACAGCCTTACCGGCAGACTGCCGAGGGCGTTTCGCCGACGTGTGAACATCTGCGCGACATGCGGCCGGGCGGGCGCGCCGACATGGATTGCCTGCCGCTGGTGGCGCACGGTGATCTCATGGGCCTGCTGGTGCTCGAGAGCGCCGCCGTGGGCGGCCCACCCGTCACGGCGGAGATCATGGACCACCGCCGCATGACGCTCGAGCAGGTGGCCCTCTCGATCGGCAATCTGCAGCTGCGCGAATCGCTGCGTCAACAGTCGATCCGCGACTCACTCACCGGCCTCTACAACCGCCGCTTCCTCGAAGAATCGGTGCGGCGCGAGGTGCTGCGTGCGTCACGCCTGCAGGCGCAGGGCGGCACCGGCGGCATGGCGCTGCTGATGCTCGACATCGATCACTTCAAGCGCTTCAACGACCAGCACGGCCATGAGGTCGGTGACCGCGTACTGCGCGAGGTGGGGCAGGTGCTGCAGCGGATCACGCGCGAGGGCGACGTGGCCGCGCGCTACGGTGGGGAGGAATTTACCATCATGATGACGGATACGACGTCCGAACTCGGACTCGAGCGCGCGGAGCAGATCCGCGCGGCCGTTGAGCGGATGGCGATCGAAGCGTTGGGCAAGGCGAGCGGCGAGGTCACGATTTCCATCGGCTTCGCGCAATTCCCGACGCACGGCGCCGGCATGGAGGACTTGTTTCGGTCCGCCGACAAGGCGCTCTACCACGCCAAGCACACCGGCCGCAATCGGGTGGTGCGCGCCGGGCCCGCGATGGCATGATCGCGCAATTTAAGGATTCCGATCATGGGTGCGAGCAAGGTGGACGCGGGCGGGGAGCGGGGCTGGATCATTCCGATCGGAGGCGCCGAAAACAAGGAGAACTCGCCGCAGATCCTGCGCCGCTTCGTCGAGCTGGCCGGGGGCGCTGGCGCGGATATCGTGGTCATTCCCACCGCGAGCTCATCGATCAGCACGGGGCCGCGCTATGAGCGCCTGTTCACCGAGATGGGGGCCTCGAAGGTCGCATCATTGGACTTCGATACGCGCCGCGACGCGGAGGAGCCGGGCCGCCTCGAGCGCCTCGGGCGGGCCACCGGCATCTTCTTCACCGGCGGCAACCAGCTCAGGTTGGCCACGCTGATCGGCGGCACCGCGGTCGCCAAGACCGTGCGGCGGATGAACGCCGGGGGCGTGCCGGTGGCGGGCACCAGCGCGGGGGCCGCCTTCATCAGTGAACATATGATTGCCTCGGGCGATGAGGGCAGCACCCCCATGGCCGGTTCGGTGCGCCTGGCGCCGGGCCTCGGGCTCACCAATCGGTTCATCATCGACCAGCACTTCCGCCAGCGTGACCGCCTCGGCCGCTTGCTCACCGCGCTCGCCTATAACCCGTTTGCGGTGGGTATCGGACTCGATGAGGACACGGCTGCCTTCATTACGCCCGATAACAGGCTGGAAGTGGAAGGCTCCGGCGGGATCACCGTGGTCGATGCGGCCGAAGTGCAGTTCTCCTCGATGGACACCGTGAACGAGGGCCGACCGGTGTGCCTTTTGGGCGTGAAATTGCATATCCTGACCCAGGGCGCTACGTTCAACCTGCACACGCGGCAGGCCGATGCCGGTCTATTGAGCCAGTCCAGAAAACGCTAGATTAGCCTGGTGATGGATTAGGAAGGCAATCTGAAAAGGGATCACGATGCGAATCCTCGAACGCAATGTCTACGTGGGGCCGTCCGTGTACGCCCACTTTCCGGTCATCAAGGTGCTGCTCGACTTGGGCGAACTGGAACATTGGCCGACGGGTAAATTGGGTGCGGCCTACGTCGACGCGCTGGTGGCCGCATTGCCGAGCTTGCACGAACACGGCTGCTCGTATCGCGAGGCCGGCGGCCTCATCCGCCGCATGCGCGAGGGCGACGGCACCTGGCTCGGGCATGTCATGGAACATGCCGCCATCGAGCTGCAGAACATCGCCGGCGAGGATGTGTCGTTCGGCAAGACTCGCAGCACCGGCACGCCCGGGGTCTACAGCGTCGTGTACGAGTACGCGCAGCGCGATGAGGGCATCGCGGCCGGCGAACTCGCCATCCAATTGCTGTGCGCCCTGCTGCCGCCGGAGTTGCGGCCCGCCGATACGGTGCCGGAGGACTGGAACTGGTTGGAGAGGCGCGATGAGTACATCCGCTACGCCCAGCGACGTGCGCTCGGACCCTCGACCGCCTCGCTCGTGAAGGCGGCCGAGGAGCGCAACATCCCCTGGCTGCGCTTGAACGAGCAAAGCCTGCTGCAGCTCGGGCACGGCAAGTACCAGCAGCGGATCCAGGCCACGGTCACCGGACGCACCAGCCACATCGCGGTGGAGCTCGCGCAGGACAAAGAGGAGACCAACAAGATACTCGCCAATTGCGGACTGCCCGTGCCGCGCCAGGAGCTGGTGCGTTCCGCCGAGCGGGCGGTGCGTGCCGCCGAGAAGCTCGGCTATCCGGTCGTGACCAAGCCGTACGACGGCAATCACGGCCGCGGGATTTCGATCGGGTTGACGACCCCCGCGGAAGTGCGCGCCGGGTTCGCCGCCGCCGCCGAACATTCGGCCTCGGTCATCGTCGAGACCTTTCTGCAGGGGGACGATCATCGTCTGCTGGTCATCAACGGTGAATTGATCGCCGCCACGCGTCGCACGCCGGGACGGGTGATCGGCGATGCCGTGCACACGATTCGCGAGCTGGTTGAGATCGTCAACCAGGATCCGCGCCGCGGCGTCGGCCACGAGAAGGTGATGACACGACTGGAACTCGATGCCCAGGCCGATATGATGCTGGCGCGCCAGAGCCTCACGCCTGATTCCGTGCCGGCGGCGGGCCAGAGCGTCCTGCTGCGCAGCACCGCCAATCTCTCGACCGGCGGCACCGCCACCGATGTGACCGATGTCATTCACCCCGACAATCGGGACATGGCGGTGCGCGCCGTCACGGCGATCGGCCTCGATGTGGGCGGCGTCGATTTTCTCTGTCCCGACATCACCGAGAGCTACAAGACCGTCGGCGGCGGCATTTGCGAGATCAACGCCGCGCCCGGCTTTCGCATGCATGTCGCGCCCTCCGAAGGCACGCCGCGCGATGCTGCGGGGCCGGTCATCGACATGCTGTTCCCGCCCGGCGCCCCGGCGCGGGTGCCGATCGCCTGCATCACCGGCACCAACGGCAAGACCACCACCGCGCGCATGCTGGCGCACATCGCCAAAATGGCGGGATTCAAACCGGGACTCACCACCACCGACGGCGTGTACATCGACGGCCAGCGCACGGTGGAGGGCGATATGACGGGTCCGGTGGCGACGCGCATGGTGCTCGCCGACCCGAGCATCGACCTGGCCGTGCTCGAAGTTGCGCGCGGCGGTTTGCTGCGTGCCGGCATGGGAGTGCCGTTCGCGAACGTGGGCGCGGTGCTCAACGTGCAGGCCGACCACTTGGGGCTCAAGGGCATCGACACCCTGGAGCAGCTCGCCGAGGTCAAGCGCATCGTGGTCGAAGTCGCGCGCGATTGCGCGGTGCTCAATGCCGATGACGAGAACACCATCCGCATGTCGGCGCATACCGAGGCGAAGCACCTTTGCTATGTGACGCTGAATCCGCAGCATGTGGTGGTGCGCGAGCACGTGCGCGCCGGGGGACGCGCCTGCGCGCTCGAGGCGGGCGTCAACGGCCAGATGATCACGCTCTACGACAAGGGGCGGCACATTCCACTCATGTGGACCCACTTGATCCCGGCGACGCTCGAAGGCCGCGCCATGCACAATGTGCAGAACGCGATGTTCGCCGCCGCGCTCGCGTTCTCGCTCGACATCAAACTCGACGCCATCCGGCAGGCGCTGCGCACCTTCGACAGCACGTTCTTTCAGGCGCCGGGTCGCATGAATGTGTATGACGAGCACCCCTTCAAAGTGATTTTCGACTATGCGCACAATGCGCATGCCGTGCGCGCGATGGCTGACCTGGCCGCGAGACTCGATGTGCGTGGGCGGCGCATCGTGGTGGTGGCCGGACCCGGCGACCGGCGCGACGAGGATATCCGCGCGATCGCAGACCAGGTCGCCGGCCGATTCGATCACTACATCTGCCGCCGCGACGACAGTTTGCGCGGCCGGGCGAGCGACGAAGTCCCGAACATGATTGCGCAGGTCCTGCGCGAAAGCGGAGTGCCGCAGACCGCCATCGACGTCATTCCCGACGAGCAGGAGGCGATTGCCGCCGCTTTGGCGATGGGGCGGCCGGGGGATCTCTTGCTGGTGTTTGCCGATGCACTGACGCGCTCGTGGAAACAGGTGATCAAGTTCAAACCGGCGGACGTGCCGGAATCGGGGGCGCTCGCCGGCGCGCAGGTGTCTGCCGGTGCCAATGGGAGTGCCAACATTCACGCTCACGCCGCTGCCAACGCCGGCGTCAACGGCAGCGCTCCTGCCAACGCCAACGCCGCCGCCGCAGACACCGGCGCGGGGCCCCCGGCCGGCGCTTCGCTCGGCTCGAGCCGCGAAGACGCCGCGCTCGATACGACGGGTTACGTCCGCGACGAGCGCGGTTTGCGGTTCGTCGGCGAAGCGGCCGACTGAAGGCCGCGTGGCCGGCGTCGACTAAGATGCTCACCGAGCCCCTCGCCGAACCCAGTCATGGGTTCGAGGATTCGCGCCGGCTCACGGGCCCCAATCGCTACTTCGGCGACGCGGCGGTCACGCTGACGCCGCTTG
>Ga0209611_10012154_pt1 | contig 12180 bp, 9 predicted proteins | sample S1TSphgellanicum_3_FD_187693 | JGI IMG/M metagenome (GOLD analysis project Ga0209611, IMG submission 187693) | Host-associated microbial communities from peat moss isolated from Minnesota, USA - S1T2_Fc - Sphagnum magellanicum MG (SPAdes) (version 2) | ecosystem: Host-associated > Plants > Peat...
GCACCGGCGGAACGCTGTCAGGGACAGGGCGTTATCTGCGCCAGCTCAAGCCGGACATTAAGCTTATCGCCGTTGAACCGGGGAGACATTCAATTCCCGACAAAGATAACCCTGAGGTCAGGGAAATTACCGGCGTTCATGCCTTCAGCACCGTGACACCCGAGCGCGTGCCGCTGACGCTGGACCGTGAGCTGTTTGATGAAGTCGTGGCGGTTGAAAGCTGGCAGGCCGTTCAGGCCGCGCGAGAAGTGGCAAAAACCGACGGTATTCTGATTGGCGAATCTTCGGGTGCCGTGCTGCATGCGGCACGCGAGATTGCGCGTCGCCCGGAGAATGCGGGTAAACGCATTGTGACCCTTCTTGCCGACAGCGGGTTGACCTACCTCTCTACCGGTCTGTTTAATCCGCAGCTGAGCGTCGAACAAATCAAGATTGAGGCATTGCTAAAAAGTCAGGCGCTGGCCTGAGAAAGGCACAAATTTAGAGAAGATTAAATAGAGTCTGCCCCGCAAGGGGCAGACTTTTTGCTATCAGTGTTTGTCCAATGACCAGGTCGCGCTACTGACATTAACGGGGGTCGGCAGCAGGCCAACCTGGGTGAATTTATCCGCTAACACCTGTTGACTCTTGAATACTGCTGGAGTCATACGCTGCGCGTCATAAGGCATTCTTGCTAACGCTTTTGCCCAGATGTTTTTCGCCAGACCGGTTGATTTCGACAGGATCTCCGCCGTCTCATCGTGATGCTGATTTGCCCAGTCACTGGTGGCCTTAAGCTCGGTAACCAGTTTTTCAGCGGTTTGCGGATAGGTGTCGGCAAATTTACGACTGGCGAGGAAGAAGGTGTAGTGCGGCACAAGACCTTCGGCGTTCTGCACTTCTCGTGCCTTGGCGTTGGTTTCTACCTCAGCCAGGAACGGGTCCCAGATAACCCAGGCGTCGATATCGCCACTCTGGAAGGCGGCGCGAGCGTCGCCCGGCACCAGATACACCGGCTTAATGTCCTTGTAGCTCAGCCCGGCCTTTTCCAGCGCCGCGACCAGTAAGTAGTTAACGTCTGAGCCTTTGTTAAGCGCAACGCGTTTGCCCTTCAGGTCGGCGACGGTTTTGATCGGCGAATTTTCGGGTACCACGATAGCTTCGGTTTGCGGATTCGGCACGGAGTGGGCGAGATAGACCAGATCAGCATGGGCTGCCTGTGCGATAACCGGCGGTGCATCTCCGGTGGCGGCCAGATCGATACTGCCCACGTTCAGGCCTTCAAGCATCTGTGGACCGGCGGTGAATTCGACCCAGTGCACGTCGATCCCCTGTTTCTTGAAATCGTTGTCCAGCGTGCCGCGATACTTCAGCAGGGCGAAGATATTGGCCTTTTGATAGCCGATGTTGACTACCTTGGGCGCGGTTTCGGCCTGAGCCGCCTGGAACGAACCGAGCAAAACGGCGGCAGTCAGCGCGCCGAGAATGAATTTTTTCATCGTTATTTTCCTGCAGATTATATTTCTAAAAGTTAGGTTGTTGGCAAAACATAACAAAATACGGAATAAGCGCTTAATAGAATAACGTCATAAGTTAGATTCATTTTTGTGCTGTCAGGGCGGTGAGTCGGACCAGACGGCATCGCGCACCTTGATAGCACGAGGCAACAGCCCCAGCGCATAAAATCGGTCGGCGATGGCCTGCTGGTCGCGAATGATTGCAAGATCCATTCTCTGCGTCTGGTGGCTGCGGCGGGCGAGGGCGTGGGTCAATGAGTCGGTCGCCAGACCCAGTTCAGCGGAAAGCAGGTTAGCGGCCTCAAGGCGGTTGGCGTCGATATAGCGCCCGGTTTGCACCAGCGCCCCCATTAACTGATGCAGCAGGTCGCTGGAGTGCGCCGCAAAATCACGGTGCGCGAGGTAAAACTGATGGTTGTTGACGCGCCCAGTGCCGTTGGCAATCACTCGCAGCTGCCCGCAGCGCTCGGCGTCGCTCAGTAGCGGATCCCACATCATCCAGGCATCGACGGCATGGTGGTCACTCGGCGTCAGCGGATATTTTGGCGGAGAGTAAACCACGCGCACGTCATCCAGGGTCAGTCCGACCTCGTCAAGGATTTGCACCAGCAGGTAGTGCACGTTGGAACCTTTATTCACCGCGATACGTTTACCGCGCAGACTCGCGATGTCTTTAATCGGACTGTCGTTGGCGACCAGCAGCGCCACGCTTTGGGGTGCCGCAGGCTCCCATGCCACGTAAAGCACCCGGTTATCGTTGGCTTGGGCAAACAGCGGTGGCACTTCACCCGTGGTACCAAAATCTATCTCGCCGTTGCTCAGCGCGTGCAGCAGCTGCGGTCCAGCGGGGAATTCACTCCACAGCACGCTGACGCCGCTGTCGGCAAACTGCGCCTCAAGCGATTGACGTGCCTTGAGGATCCCCAGATTACCAAATCTCTGATAGCCGATGCGCAGTTCCCGCTCGTGTGGCGGGCGATGTGCGTGAGTGCGTTGTCCGCTTCCGGCGAGACTGCGACGCGGTTTAATCAGCCCCAGATGACCCAGATGGGTACGCAGCGTATTGCGGCTGACGCCCAGTAGGGTAGCGGTTTGCAGCTGATTGCTGCCGCTGATTTCGAAAGCGTTGCGCACCAGCGCGTCAATAACCCGCTGGTAAATCTGTGTTTCACCGCTCTCGAGCTGCTGGCGCATAAACTCGTCGAGCGCGGCCTCACCCAGCGGCAGTGAATCTGCACCGAGCGGGCTAAGGCGCAGCTGACGCGGGCTAATAATCGGCTCTTTGCTCAGCAGCACCGCGTTGTGCAGAGTATTTTCCAACTCACGAATGTTGCCCGGCCAGGGGTACTCCATCAGCGTGGCGACGGTCTCCTCGCTCATGCGCAGCTGAGGGCGACCCAGACGTCGTGCATAGAGGCGCAGAAAGTGTTCGGCCAGCAGGGGAATGTCTTCTTGGCGTTGGCGCAAAGGCGGCAGGGTTACGGCCGCCACGTTGAGACGATAATAAAGGTCCTCTCGAAAACGGCGCTCGCGAATGGCCTGCGCCAGGTCGACGTGGGTGGCGGCAATGACCCGCACATTCACTTTTACGGCGCGATGTGACCCGACCCGCGTGACTTCGCGCTCCTGTAACACGCGCAGCAGTTTTACCTGTAGCGGCAGACTCAGCTCGCCAATCTCATCCAGCAGCAGCGTGCCGCCCTCGGCGGCCTCAAACCAGCCCTGATGGCGCTCGCGTGCGCCGGTAAAAGCGCCTTTCTCATGCCCAAACAGCTCCGACTCCGCCAGACTTTCGGTCAGTGCGCCGCAGTTCACCGCCAGAAACGGCTGCTGTCGACGCGGGCTGTGATGATGTAAATAGCGAGCAACTCCCTCTTTACCGGTACCGGTTTCACCGACTATCAATACCGTGGCGTCGGTTGGCGCGAGGCGGTCGAGCACGCTTTGAAAGGCAATCGAGGCGGGATCGATAAGCGTTGGGCCATGATTCTGCATCATTCACTCCTGAGGTGAGAGGGAAGCAAACAATACCGCCCTGAAAGCGGTTCGGCGAGAGGCCCAAAAGTCAAATTGCTGCATTTGCAGCAGCGCAGGCACAGCGATTGTTGCAAATGAAGCAAATTATTCGAGAGGGAATATTTATAACTAATTGAAATGTAATAAAAATAAATTTTCTGCGAAGTGGCACACTTCCTGCAATTCCATTTATAACCAAACTGTGAATTTGTATCTAATAAATTCAGATATCGTTATATAGGAAATGGATAATGAGTGAATCAGCGCAGGAAAACATCAACGTATTCTGGTTTTTGCCGACCCACGGAGACGGCCGTTACCTTGGCACCACCGAAGGCGGCCGCCCGGTCGACTTGCCTTACCTGCAACAGGTGGCACTCGCCGCCGATAATCTCGGCTACTACGGCGTGCTGATCCCGACCGGAAAAAGCTGTGAAGATTCCTGGCTGGTCGCCTCCGCGCTGGCACCTATCACCAAAAAGCTGCGTTATCTGGTGGCGGTGCGCCCAGGCCTACAGCCGCCTACGCTGGCGGCACGCATGGCGGCCACGCTTGACCGGCTTTCCGAGGGACGATTGCTGATTAACGTGGTGACCGGCGGCGATCCCGTTGAGAACAAAGGCGACGGCATTTTCCTCAGCCACGGCGAGCGCTACAAGGTAACGAAAGAGTTTCTTGAGGTGTATTCACGCCTGCTGAAGGGCGAAAAGGTCGATTTCCACGGCGAGCATATTCGGGTGGAAGGCGCCGAGGTGCTGTTCCCTCCGGTCCAGCAGGACGGCCCACCGCTCTATTTCGGCGGCTCTTCCGAAGAAGCTATCGACGTGGCGGCCAATCAGATTGATACCTATCTCACCTGGGGCGAGCCGGTGGAGCAGGTGGCCGAGAAACTGGCCGTGGTGCGCCAGCGTGCCGAAGAGCGTGGTCGTACACTCAGCTACGGGATCCGTCTGCACGTGATCGTGCGTGAAACCGAGGAGGAGGCCTGGGCCGCCGCCGACCGACTTATCGCGCATCTGGATGAAGACACGATTGCCGCCGCGCAGAAAATCTTCGCGCGGATGGACTCCACCGGACAGGCCCGCATGAGTGCACTGCACGGCGGTTCACGCGATTCACTGCGCATTGGGCCGAATCTCTGGGCGGGCGTGGGGCTGGTGCGCGGCGGTGCCGGTACCGCCTTGGTGGGCAATCCGCAGCAAGTTGCGGAACGCATTCGCGAATATCAGGCGCTGGGCATCGAAAACTTTATTTTCTCCGGCTATCCGCACCTCGAAGAGGCGCATCGCTTTGCCGAGCTGGTGATGCCGCTGCTGCCGTTGGCCTCGAACGCCGAAAAGCGTCAGCGCACCGTGAATACCGGACCTTTTGGCGAAACCATCGGCGGCGACCGTCGTCCCGTGAAGCAGACTAGCGCAAGCTAAGGAAAATCCCATGAGCCAATCTTCTCTTGAACAACCGATTCAGTTTGCCTATTGGGTGCCTAACGTCTCCGGCGGGCTGGTCATCAGCAATATTGATCAACGCACCGGCTGGGACTTCGAGTACAACCGCAAACTGGCACAGATTGCCGAGCGCGCCGGGTTCGACTACGCGCTGACGCAGATTCGTTTCACCGCCGGTTATGGCGCAGACAACCAGCATGAGTCGGTCAGTTTCTCCCACGGCCTGCTGGGCGCGACCGAGAAACTCAAGGTGATTGCCGCGCTGCTGCCGGGGCCGTGGAATCCGACGCTGGCGGCCAAGCAAATAGCCACTATTAGCCATCTGACCAACGCCCGCATCGCGGTGAATATCGTCAGCGGCTGGTTTCGCGGCGAGTTCAAGGCCATCGGTGAGCCTTGGCTGGACCACGAGGATCGCTATCTCCGTTCTGAAGAGTTCATCCGCTGCCTGCGCGGTATCTGGCAGGAGGAGAGCTTTAACTTCGCCGGTGATTTCTACCGTTTTCGCGACTATGTGATGAAACCGAAGCCGCTTAATCCGCTGCCGGAGATTTTCCAGGGCGGCAGCTCTCGCGCGGCACGCGACATGGCGGCCCGCGTTTCCGACTGGTACTTCACTAACGGCAACAGCGTTGAAGGTATTCGCCAGCAGGTTGAGGATATTCAGCTCAAGGCGGCCGCCAACCAGCATCAGGTGAAGATTGGCGTCAACGGCTTTGTGATTGCCCGCGATACGGAACAACAGGCGCAGCAAGTGCTGCAAGACATCGTCGCGCAGGCCAATCCTGACGCGGTAAAAGGCTTCCAGCATGAGGCGAAAAACGCAGGTAGCGCGTCGCCGGAAGGTGAGGGCAACTGGGCGAAATCTACCCTCGAAGACCTGGTGCAGTACAATGACGGCTTCAAAACCAATCTGATCGGCACGCCGCGCCAGATTGCTGAACGTATTATTGCGCTGAAAAAAGCCGGTGTGAGCCTGATGCTGCTGGGCTTCCTGCATTTTCAGGAAGAGGTGGAGTTCTTTGGCCGTGAGGTTATTCCGCTGGTGCGCGAGCTTGAGCGTCAGCAACAGCCGGAGCTGAGTCATGGCTGAGCGGCATATCGTTATCGTCGGCGGCGGTTTTTCCGGCACCGCGCTGGCGATTCATCTTGCGCGCAGCGGCCACGCTGGCCTGAAGGTGACGGTTATCGAACCGCGCGAGCAGTTGGGACGCGGCGTTGCCTATGGCACCCGTGACCCTTCGCACCGCATCAACGTTCCGGCTGAACGCATGCATCTTTCGGCCGCCGAAGAGGGTGATTTCGACCGCTGGTTCCGTGCCTCGCCTGCCTGTCAAATTGACGCAGAGGCCCGCTGGCACGACGGCAAGCTGTATCCGCAGCGCGCCCAGTTTGGTGCCTACCTCAACGAGCTTTACCGCCTTGCCGCCGCGTCCTCAGCGGTGAAACTGCACCACGTGCGTGACCGCGCCGTTGCATTGGAAAACGGCGCGGTGATCACCGCCTCAGGCCAAGGCTATCGGGCGGATGACGTGGTGCTGGCCATCAGCCACCCGCCTCCGGCATTGCCTTCGTTGCTGAAACATTTAACGCATTCGCGCGCGCTGGTCGCTAACCCGTGGCGGGTTGACGCGCTGGCGGGCGTCGTGCCCACGGACCGCGTGGCGATTATCGGCAGCGGGCTCACCATGTCTGACGTGGTGGCCTCTCTGCATCGGCAGGGGCATCGCGGTGAAATCACAGCATTTTCGCGTCGTGGGCAGCTGCCGCGTCCGAACCTCAGCGGACAGTTTGCGCCGCGTGCGCTGGACTATTCGCGTCCGCAGGCTGCCACCGCGCGTGGTTGGCTACGGCGTGTCCGTGATGAAATTAAAGCCGCCGCCGCGCTGAATCTGCCGTGGCAGCTGGTGCTGGATGATATTCGCAGCAACGGCCAGCGCCTGTGGCAGCAGTTTTCGCTGAAAGAGCAACAGCGTTTCCTGCGCCATCTTCGTCCATGGTGGGACGTGCACCGCTACCGCATCGCGCCGCAGGTCAGTGCGGTGCTGGAACAGCTTCAGGACGACGGACGATTGACGGTGAAGGCCGCGCGGTTGGTCAAGGCCGAAGACAACCAAGGGCGAATCACGCTGACGCTACAGCCGCGCGGTGCCACGCCTGAGTCTCTGACGGTGGATAAAATTATTGTTACCACCGGTCCTGCGCATGGCGCGCTGCTGAGCAGCGATGCGTTGCTTAGCCAACTGGCGACGCAGGGAGCCATTCAGGCCGATCCGCTGGCGCTGGGCATCTGGGTGAACGCCCAGTCACAGACGCTGAATATTCACGGCAACGCCAACCCGCATTTATACGTGGTCGGCCCGGCCGCGCGTGGCCGCTTTGGTGAGCTGATGGGCCTGCCGCAGGTTGCAGAACACGCCGAAACGCTGGCGCGCAGTCTGTTAGACACGGCCTCATTTCCTCAGGCGGGACGATGTCCGGCTTCACTGAAAACCCTCTGAGCAGTTGCTTATTTTTCTGATTTTTTTCTGATTTTAATGACCACAATCACGGCTGATTCAGGCAGCGGACGCTGCCTCTCTCGCCCAGGGAGTACGCTATGTCTTCACAAAAAGATCTGTCTTTACAAAACAATTTATCTTCACAAAACACGGTGTCATCGCAGCGTGAAATTCGCCTAAACGCTTTTGATATGAACTGTGTTGGCCACCAGTCTCCCGGTCTCTGGGCCCATCCGCGCGATCGTTCATGGCAGTACAAGGATTTGGAATATTGGACCGATCTCGCTCGCCTGCTCGAACGCGGCAAGTTTGACGGCCTTTTTATCGCCGACGTGCTGGGCGTGTATGACGTGCTCAACGGCAACAACGACGCGGCAATTCGTAATGCGACGCAGGTACCGGTTAACGATCCGCTGGCGCTTATTACGCCGATGGCGCTGGTCACCGAACATCTTGGATTTGGTCTGACGGCGTCGCTGTCGTTTGAGCATCCTTATCCTTTTGCACGCCGTCTTTCGACGCTGGACCATCTGACCAAAGGCCGGGTGGGCTGGAATATCGTGACCTCTTATCTTGAGAGCGGCGCACGCAATATCGGCTATAAGGCACAGACCGATCACGATGCGCGCTACGACTACGCCGACGAATATTTGCAGGTGGTTTACAAGCTGCTCGAAGGCAGCTGGGAGGAGGGCGCGGTGCTGCGCGACCGCGAGCGCGGCATCTTCAGCGATCCGAGCAAAATTCATCCTATTAACCATCAGGGCACCTTCTTCCAGGTTCCCGGTATTCACCTGTGCGAACCCTCGCCACAGCGCACGCCGGTGCTCTATCAGGCGGGCGCGTCGAGCCGTGGCAAACAGTTTGCCGCCGAGCATGCCGAATGCGTGTTCGTGGCCGTACCGTCCAAGGTATTGCTGAAGAAGACCGTCGCCGATATCCGCCGCCGCGCCGCCGAAGCGGGACGAGATCCGCGCAAAATTCTCATTTTCAATCTGCAAACGGTGATCGTCGGCGAGACCGACCTCCAGGCGCAGGCCAAATGGCAGGAATACAAAAGCTATGTCAGCTATGAGGGGGCATTGGCGCTGATTTCGGGCTGGACGGGCATCGACTTTGGTCAATATCAACCCGACCAGGTGCTGAAACACCTGCACACCAACGCCATTCAGTCGGCGGTAGAAACTTTCTCGACCGCTGATCCAAACCGTCAGTGGACGGTGCAGGGGCTGGCCGACTGGGTCGGCATCGGCGGTTTTGGTCCGCTCATCGTCGGCAGCGCCGAGACGGTGGCCGACGAGCTGCAAAGCTGGGTCGAAGAGACAGACGTCGACGGCTTCAATCTGGCTTATGCCGTGACCCACGAAACTTTCACCGACGTTGTGGACCTGCTGGTTCCTGAGTTGCAAAAGCGCGGCGCCTACAAGAAGGACTATCAGCAAGGGACGCTGCGCGAAAAGCTGTTCAATCAGGGGCCGCGTTTGCAGGTTCCTCATCCCGGCACCGGTTATCGTCACCGCGCCGAGAAACAAGCCCAGCCTGAGGGAGCGGCGGAATCATGATTGAAATCGATAATCTGCATAAGCACTATCCGGCACCGGCGGCCAAGGGCAAAAACATCGAGGTGCTAAAAGGGATTTCTCTCACCGTGCCTTCGGCCTCGATAACCGCCGTGGTCGGACCGAGCGGTGCGGGGAAATCCACGCTGGCAAAGTGCATCAGCCTGTTGGAAAAACCGACGTCAGGCAGCATTCGCGTTAACGGTAAAGACCTGTCTCGGCTGTCTGGCGAGGCGCTGCGCCGTGAACGTCGCGCGATAGGCACGGTTTTTCAGTCCTCGGCGCTGCTGCAACGTAAAACCGCCTGGGACAATATCGCACTGCCGCTTGAGTGGCTTGGCGTCGTGCCGCGCGACATCAAAAAACACGTCGGCCAGCTGCTCGAAAGCGTCGGCCTTGAGGACAAGGCGCACCATTTTCCCTCCCAGCTTTCCGGCGGTCAGCGTCAGCGGGTGGGCATCGCCCGTGCGCTGGCGCTCAAGCCGTCGGTGTTGCTGGCGGACGAGGCGACCTCGGGGCTAGATCCCGAGTCCACTGCGTCGATTCTGAGCCTGCTGAAACAGCTGCGCGACCAGTTTGGGCTGGCGATTGTGTTGATAACGCACGAGATGGACGTCGTGCGCAGCGCGGCCGACGCGGTGGCCGAAATTCGCGATGGCAGGCTGTTGCAGCAGGGGTCGCTCCAGCACCTGCTGGCGCAACCGGAGTCGCGTCTGGGCCAACAGCTTTTCCCGCTGCGCCCGACAGAGGCCGACGGGGAGCTGGTGCTGCAACTGAGCTACGGTGACCGGCCGTTGGCGACCGACTGGATAAGCCAGCTCAGCCAGCAGTATCCGTTGCAGGTTGACGTATTGGCCGCGCACGTCGAGAAGGTCGGTGAACGGCTGGCGGGAAGGATGCAGGTCGCGGTGCGCTTTACTCAGCGTCCGCTCGACACCCAGACGCTGATTCAACAGCTGTATCGACTTGGCATCAATTCAGAAATTATTCAGACTCGCGCCGCGCTACAGGAGGCGGTATGAAACCGGTAGACGTGCTGAGTCAGGACACGCCGTGGAGCCAGATTCATACTCTGATGGTGCCGGCCTACCTGCAAACCTGGCTGATGGTCGGCATCGTGATGCTGTTTGTGGTTACGCTCGGCGGTTTGCTCGGCGTGGTGTTGTTCAACACTTCGAAGCGCGGACTGTTTCCCCACGCCAGCCTGAATCATGCCCTCAGCTGGCTGGTCAATATGGGCCGTTCGCTGCCCTTTCTGGTACTGATGGCGGCGATTATCCCGTTCACCTTCTGGCTCACCGGTACCACCATCGGCACGCCTGCGGCGGTGATCCCGATGATTGTCGCGGGGACGCCGTTCTTTGCGCGTCTGGTGGAGAACGCACTGCGCGAACTCCCGGCCGACGTCACGGCGGTCGGGCTGGTGTCGGGAGGCTCTACGTGGCAGATAATCACCCGGGCACAAATCAGCGAGGCGCTGCCTGCGATTGTGGCGGGTATCGTGCTGAACCTGATTTCCATGATTGAATATTCGGCCATCGCGGGCACCATCGGCGCGGGCGGTATCGGCTATCTGGCCGTGGTTTACGGCTATCAGCGCTTCGATAACCACATCATGATAGCCACCATTATTGTGCTTATTGTCACCATTCAACTGATCCAATTTATTGGCGATCGACTGGTTGCCTCTCTTCAACACGCAAAGGGTACACATTCATCATGACGCAGCAGGATTTTGAAATTAAAAAGAAAAAACCGTGGCCGTGGATCGTGCTCGGGGTTGTGGTTATCGTTGTTGCCGCCGTGGGCTGGCATTTTGCTTCGCAACAGCGTCACGCGGTGACCTTCGGCACCACGCTTAAGGTGCACTTCGAGCCTGCGATGGCCGGTGAACAGAAGCTAATCGAGTACGTCGCGCAAAATATTGCGCCGGACTATGGCATCAAGATCATTGCCGAAGGGCTTCAGGATCCCGTGCAGGCCGACAGGGCGGTAGCAGACGGGCAGTATGCGGCAACGGTTTATCAGCATCAGTGGTGGCTGAAACAGGTGGTCGATGCCAACAAGTTTGCCCTTACCCCGACCGAGCCGCTGTTCCAATGGGCGTTTGGCATTTACTCAGATAAATATCATTCGATTGCGGATTTACCTCAGGGGGCAGTGATCGTCGTGCCTAACGACGGCGCGAATCAGGGGCAGGCGCTGTGGCTGTTGCAGCGAATTGGCCTGATTGGTCTGGACCCGAACGTTGAACCGCGCACCGCCAAGCTGTCGGACATTAAAGAAAATCCGCATCACTTTGTATTCAAAGAGTTGGATTTGCTGACCATGCCGCGGGCACTGAATTCTGTGGATGCCGCCATCGGCTACGTTTCGCAGTTTGACGCCGGTAAAGTCCCACGCGAGAAAGGCATTCTGTTCCCTCCTGCACCGAAAACCTTCGCCTCGCAGCTGGTGATCGGCACACCTTATCTGGATGACGAAAATATCGTCAAGCTGAAGAAGGCTTTCGCCGACCCTCGCGTGCAGCAGTGGCTAAAAGAGACCCATGACCCTCTGGTGAGAGACGTTTTAGTGCCTGTTTCCGCACAATAAGTCCCAGCATTTCGGGTCATTGACCGGGTTCGCTTAACGCTAACCCGGTTTTTGCGCTGCCTGTAAAATAGCTCAGTAACTTATTGATAATATTGAATTTATTATCCATATTTGTTGTTTGTTATTCTCCTCTTTGCACTTTATAACTCGTGTTATCACCTGCCACTGTTATCGACATTGGTCTGCACAATAAAAAACACGAGGGTTCTATGAGCACGATTAACATTGACGACGGCGTTGCTTCGCCGCCGTCCCATTCAACACCGATAGGATCGGTTGGCGACGTCGCTAAACTGATTAACAACAGTTCGAAAAAAAATACCTACGCGCGCTTTATCGTTTTCCTTGCGCTGGGCGGGGTGTTTCTTGATGCCTATGATCTGACCACGCTGTCATACGGCATCGATGATGTGGTCAAAGACTTCGGCCTTACGCCGACGCTGACCGGCCTGGTCACTTCTTCCATCATGATTGGCACTATCGTTGGTAACCTGCTGGGCGGTTGGTTAACCGATAAGTACGGCCGTTATTCGGTATTCATGGCCGATATGCTGTTCTTCGTGGTCGC
>Ga0209611_10012155_pt1 | contig 12180 bp, 3 predicted proteins | sample S1TSphgellanicum_3_FD_187693 | JGI IMG/M metagenome (GOLD analysis project Ga0209611, IMG submission 187693) | Host-associated microbial communities from peat moss isolated from Minnesota, USA - S1T2_Fc - Sphagnum magellanicum MG (SPAdes) (version 2) | ecosystem: Host-associated > Plants > Peat...
CATTGTCCCCCACCGACCTACTCACCTATATATTTAAATTAAAAGTAGACTCTTCCCCATCTACCAAATCACCTATAAATTTTAAATGTGTTATTTTCACCCCCATCAACCTACCCACCTTACCACTGACCTATCTACTAACACTTTAAATAGGTTGCTACCAAACCCCACCTACATGGCTACACCTACCTACATGGTTGCCATTGCAATAGACCCCCAACAATCAACAATAATGAGAAAAGAATAAATTGAAGGTATTGCATGGAGCTTGCTCTTGTTCATTCAAACAAATAAATCAGGGGATGATTAAAGCATTTAACACCCCCTATATAAGGGTATTGCAAACCAAGTGGATAATCAAAGTGATATAAAACTTCGGTTCAATTTAAACACATTTAATGCATGTTGTACTAAAGTTCCTAAAGCAAAATATTCAATGAACGTGTAATATCCCATTATAGGTACCCCTTAAATAATTTGGGTTCCATATCATATCTTTCGACAATTCGAAGGGTATTGCATAGCCCTTCCAAAACCTAGAATGAATGCAATACCCTCATTGGGCTAAATTGTAATACCTTCGTTGGGGCACACGGCAATACCCCTTTCAAGGTATCCCAAAAATACATTGGGCTCCATAACATATCTTTTGACACGTGAAGGGTTACTGCATAGCGTTACCAAAACCTAGAAGGATCTCAATACCTTCATTGCATTACATTTTAAACACCATGGGCTGAATTGTTTTGGTCTAGGCTCTCAAAAAGGTATCGGTCATGCCCAAAACTACTTAATACACTTGCAATACCCCTTTCAAGGTATCCCAAAAATACATTGGGCTCCATAACATATTTTTCAACACATGACAAGGTATTGTGTAACCTTACTAAAACTTACAAGGAAACCAATACCCTCATTAAGATATTCTGTAATTAAACACCATGGGTCTATGTCGCTTTTAAAGGGGTATTACTCATGCCCAAAATACTCAATACACCTACAATACCTTTCGCAATGTATCTCGAAAATACATAGGCTCCATAACATATTTTTTGAAACTTGGAGGAGTATTGCATAGCCCTACCAAAAACCTAAAAGGAATACAATACCTTAATTGGGCTACACTATAAACACCACATGCTAAATTATTTTGGTCTAAGCTTTTAAAGGGGTATTATTCATGCCCAAAAAGATTCAATGAATATGCAATACCCTTCTATAGATATACTAAAAATACATTGGGCTCCATAACATATCATTTGACACGTAGAGGGGTATTGCATAGCCTCGCCAAAACCTATAAGGAAACGAATACCGTTATTAGGTTATTCTGTAATTAAACACCATGAGTCTATATTATTGGAGGGGTAATGTTCATCCTCAAAACTACACAATACACCTGCAATACCCCTCATAAGTTGTCCTAGAATTACATTGGGTTCCATAACTTGAAACGTGGAGGGTATTGCATAGCCCTACAAGCAAAGCAATACCTTGTTTGGGTTATTCAGTAAACACCATGGGTTAAATTATTTTAATCTAGACTATCAAAGGGGTATTGCTTATGGCAAGGAATACTTAATGGACATACATTACCCCCTTGTAGGGTATCCCAGAAATACATTAGGTTCCAAAACATATCTTTTGAAACTTGTAAAGGTATTGCATAATCATACAAGGAAACTAATACCATCATTAGGATATTCAATAATTAAACACCATGGGTCTACACCATTGGAGGGGTATTGCTCATGCTCAAAACTACACAATGCACCTACATTACCTTTTATATGTTATCCTAGAAATGCATTGGGTCCATAACATATATTTCCAAACTTGGAAGGGCTTTACATAGCTCTACCAACATGGGCTAAATTCTTTTGGTCTAGACTACCAAAGGGATAGTGCTCATGCATAGGAATATTCAATGCACATGCATTACCCCTTTCAGGGTATCCCAAAAATCATTTGGGTTCTATAACATATCTTTTGAAACTTGCAAGGGTATCGCATAAGCATACCAAAACTAAGAAAGAAAACAATACTTGCATCATATTGTGATAATATCTTAAACCATGAAACAAAAGGATATTTTAAAAAATGTTTATTCCATGCTCAATATACGTGCCCTACATATTGTTCAAGTAAATGAAAATATTGCAAAGTTCTTCACATTAATGGTAGAAGGTCACTTGAACAAAGTTATGGAGTTTAAATGTAATACATGCATCATCACAAGATATTTGCATTCACTTTGAAACGTAAGAATATTTTTTTAATACTTGATTCCCCGCCAATATATCATGAAATTCATGTTTTCAAAATTATTTATTCACCTTATGATATGATTTAACATATATAAAAATGAACGTATTGGAAAATTGGTCACATTCATGGTACAAAGGTTTAAGTTTTAATCTAAATTTACTAATTAATGTTAGGGTTCAATTATGTGCATATTTATGTTTTTCCCTCTTAAAGTTGTAAACTCATTTCAAAAAATAAAACTATAAATTCTTTCATTTAATAAGATTTTAATAAATTTTTAATGCATACTTTAAATTTTTATTTAAAGAATTGTTTTTCAATAGTATCTCCCATATATCAATCTTATGTATGATTGAGAATTTATTTAAATTTTTTTGACATATAATAAATAATTTATGGCCTAAAATAATTATATAGTAGGTCAATAATATTTTATATTTTATAAATATATAACACAAGTCCTTATGTAAAATTTATTTTTTATGATGTATAATATTGGCTTAAATATTTGTCTAAATATATTTTTATTTATAACATATTGAGTAATAAATTACATATAATTAATGATATTATAATTATATTGTTGATTCACTTTAATATATAGAAATTTATTCATATTTATTTAAAATAGGATAAGAATTGACTAAAAATACATATTAAATTTAAATTACATATATAAACCCATGGTTATGTATAGTGAATTTTTTTTGTAAAATTTATTTTTAATGAGAATTCAAAACTCCAAAAGATAAATTATTAACATTGTATATTTTATTAATGCATGTAACTAAATATTATTTCTATGTAAATTAAAATATTTTAATTGAAGTTTGAAATATAAGTTATTAATATTATGTAGGTTTAGTCCTTGTAGTTTAATTCTATGTAAATTTTAGTTTACAATATACTAAATGATGATATACTTAGTTTAATAATGTGTGAAGTTATATATTTTTTCATTTTTAGAGATATAATGTTTATATAATTATTTTAACTTGGTAGAATTCTTAATATAACATTTGATGTTATAAAATACCCTCATGAAGGTATTACAAACCTAATAGGAATGTAATACCTTCATGAGGGTATTTTATAACCTCACGGTAAAAATTATTTTGGTCTAGGCTTTTGGAGGGGCATTGCTTATGTTTAAAATTACTCAATGCACATGCAATACCCCTATTAGGGTATATTATAAATCCTATGGGCTCCATAACATATTTATAAAATCCTAGAGGGGTATTGCATAGTGCTAACAAAACTTAGAAGGACCACAATACCTTCATGAGGATATTTTGTAAACAATATGGATTAAATTATTTTAGTCCAAGCTACTGGAGGGGTATTGTTTGTGCCCATAATTATTCAATGGGTGTGCATTACTCTCTCAGGGTATATAAAAAATCTTTTGGGTTCCATTGTAACCAAAAAAAGGAGAGTGCTTAACTTAAACAAACACCCTGCTGCTACTGGATCTATACACGATCTGCAGTTCCTGGGGTTCTGACTACACTTCTAATCTTTCCTTCCTAGTCATGAGCATTCGCCTACAAACACCCTGCAAACTTATGCTCACACACACAGCTTGTGCTCATGGGCTCCCATGCTAACACATTCAACAGATCTCTGGCTTTGGATCTCACTCTATTATTCTTTTAGACAATGCCACATGAAAACAAAATGCAATTCCTTGGCCGAACTACTGGCACAACGGAAAAAAAATCAGTAACCAGCCAAGAATGCTGGCAACCAGCAGATCTCCTTTACTGCCTATACATCTTCTAAGCTCCTCAACCACAGTCAGTGTTCCTCTCCTCTACTAGCTATTCTGCAGAAAAATTGAGGACCCCCTCCATAGCTCATCTCTTCAGCACCTCCAAACCGCCTCAGCTCATAATTGTAGCTCCATTCCTCACCATAATTCGGCGCCGCCTCTACCACACGTGATTAACCTCCATGTTCATTCAGTAGCAGCTGCCATTCATTCCTTCCTGTACAACATCTCACACACACCCAGAGAGAGATTTCCCATGCACTTCCATGTAGTAATATTGGAGAGACAGCCGCCACAAAAAGAAATGGCTAATAAAGCAAACTTAACTTCCAAGATCAAGAAATGTTCACACTGGCGTGGCAACTTAATTTCGTGTTACACCATCACATATATATTGAAACCTGGAAGGGTATTGCCTAAACCTATAAGGAAAGCAATACCTTGTTTAGGGAAATCTACAAACAACATGGGCTCAATTATTTTGGTTCAAGCTATCTAAGGGGTAATGCCTATGCCCAGAAGTACTCAATTCACATGCACTACCCCTCTTCATGTATCCCATAAAACCTTTGGTTTAATGTATGTACTAAAATTATATATATATATATATATAATATGCGTACATATGTATATTGTTCATATAATGAATCTCACAATTGTTATTTCAATTGTTTAAAACATTATTTGAATTTGAAATTTTTGATTTGAATATGATATTTTCAATTTAAATTCAAAAAGACTTATTTGATCGAAAAATTAATTTTGAATTTTAAATTAATATTTTCGAATCCAAAAATTAGTATTTCAGTTTTTTAAATTATTAATTGATCATAAAAATGGACATTTTAATTTTGAATATTTTTATATGAATATGAAAATTTATATTTCAACTCTGAAATTTTTTCATTTAAATTTTAAATAATCATTTGAATCGAACCAAAAATTTAAATTTCAAATTATTGTTTTGGATTCTCAAAATTAATACTTCAAGTCTGAAAATTAATAATTAAGTCTAAAAATGGACATTTCAATTTTGAATATTTTTATTGGAATATGAAAATTGACATTTCAATTCTATAAATTATTATTTAAATTCAAAGAACTTATTTGATCTAAAAATTGATATTTTAATCCTAAATTATAATTTTTGAATCTAAAAATTATTATTTCAATTTAAAAAACTTTATTGAGTCTAAAAATCGATAACTTGACTTTAAATATTTGTATTTGAACTTGAAATTTGATATTTGAATTCTAAAGTTTTAAATTTAAATTTTGAGAACTTACTTGACTTGAAAGTTGATTTTGAATTCCAAATTATTAATTTGGATTCTCAAAATGAATATTTCAATTCAGAAAATTATTAATTGAGTCTTAAAATGGAGATTTTAATTTTGAATATTATTATTTGAATTTGAAAATTGACATTTCAAATCTGAAATTTGTTATTTAACCTCAGAAAACTTATTTGATGTAAAAATTGATATTTGAATTCTCAATTATAATTTTGGAAGCTTAAATATATTTTAATATTAAAAATTATTGATTGAGTTTCAATGTTTTTTCTACTAGTGTTATCCATAATAAATCACTTTCATAAATAATTATAAATGATTATGTTTATTAAATCTAAGTGACACTAAATAATTATTTTTATAACATAGATTTGTATATTCTTATATTAGAAGAAATTAATTAATTAAATTAATGTGACATTACCTTAAAATCATTGTAATTACTTCAGATAAGAATTAATTAGTATGTGCATAATTATTTTCTAATTGAACATAATTATTCACACTCTGTAATTTATAACTTCAAAACCTGAATTAAAAATTTGGAAAAATTATAATGTAGTTAAAATAATAATTTTACTGATTTTAATTTCTTGAGTTATTATATTATTACATTATCTTTAAAAATATTGTGATTAATCATCTATGATAATTATTTTGTAATAATTTTACAGTGATTATGAAAATTAATGTTATGTTTAACAAATTATTATACTTATAGTTAATAATTACAAAGAGAAAAAACTTAATTGACCTATAATCATTTTTACAAAAATAAATGTAATTATACAATAAGTAATGTAATTATTTGAATAATAAATTTTAAAAATTCGTGTAAGAATTTACTTTCTAATAATAATTATTAATTCATTACTTATAGTTTAAAATTTTAAATTTTTAAATTATAGTCATTAAATTATTTTTACATTAATTATATTATATGTAATTCAATCAAAATTTTAAAAGTAATAAATTTTTTTAAAATATTTTATTTATTTAATTATTTATGAATTATGTATTAATAACTTATGAGTAACTAGATAGCTAGTTTGTTAAATATTAAAAAGGTATTGCTTATTTAAATAATTGATAATGGATACTGAATATTTGTAGTGTATAGTTTATAATTTAAATATATGTAAATTTAATCATTATTAATTAAATGATTATTTCATTATCTAGTATTTGAATTGTTTAAAATTTTAAAAACTAAGAAAGTAAGGGGTGAAGAAAGTTTTGGAATTATAACTTAATTTGTAAGGAAGTTACAACTTCAAAATTTATCCCATATTGTTTGTTCTTCATTCCTATTCTGAATATTATATAAATAAGAGGGGTGTGCCCATCTAATTTCACATTAAGAAATTTGTGCACATGGGATGATCTAATCAAAAGGCTCAACCCAAAACAAAAAAAATAAATAATGCACAATTCTAAAGTACTTACCTCCCCAACCTATTTATCTATCTAACTAGGTAGGTACCTAGTTTAACCTACCCATCTAGGTCGGCCTATGTACCTACCTACCTAAATACCTACTTATATGAATAGATATTTAGCTTTGGAAGGTAGAACCTACCTACCTTTTTTTAAACTTAAGTAGGTTGGTAAATAAGTAGGTAAGGATTATAAGCATCTATTTATGTATTTAACTAGGTACCTACCAACCTAATATTAATATTTTTATTAAATTAAATTTATAATGTCACGTGGCATATTTACATTGGGCCACGTGTCATAATATAAAATCATCCAAGTATTTGAATTGAACGTCCTAGATTATTTCAAAATAATAATAATAATAATAATAATAATTTAAGTAATCAAATATTAAGACATGTGGCAACACATGATTTGCCTTTAATTATGACCAAAATAATTGCATCTTAATCACATGCAACAATAAGTATACAATGGAATTAAATGATGAAATGTATTTGTTGATTTTTTCTTTCATACAATACCCTTCGTCATTTGCAACTAGTTTATTACATGCGACTTGTTTTAGGCGACTAAAAGGATTTTAGTTGCAAAATGTTTCTTGCAACTAAAATTTAGTCGTAAAGAGTAGTCAAAAATACATGTTTTTCTTCTAGTGCATGGATCTTGTAAGTAATACTAGGATGGTGTTGATTTCACACTCGCCAAACATCATCATCAACATCCCCCTCAAAGGTAGGTCACATCACATCAATGTGTGCAATCCAACTAGTTTTGTCAACACTTGGCACCACAAGTTATGCCATGACCTTGTTTTTAATGAACCCTTGCCTCTTCATTTCAGCTTGGTGCATATAATGTCGTGCCACAATTATGGTTAGCCTCCACACTAACCAATCAATGTGGCACCCCCTTAAACATTTGGTTTCAAGAGATAACCAACATTTCATAACCCCATGATAAGACTTTATGTTAGTTTGCACTAGAAGAAAACTATCATTTTGCAACTATTGTATGTAATTAATTTTCAATTACATGTGACACATGCAACTACTAGATCCCATACTTGCATAAAACAAGTTGCACATGACTAGCAATTGCATACAACAATATGTATGTGGATAATATATACGACATGAATTTATACTTTATACGTTTACATTATTCTACAAGGGTTGCCCATGGTGACATGCGTTCATTTGTGAAATTCAATTATATGGTGACATGTGGCACTTAAACATTATTTCAATATTCACCATTATTAATAAATTAGTAATATCTTGGCCATCTAATAAAATGTGAATTGGATTTTAACATGTGTCCATTTGGTGCATGTGGCAATTTTAAAAGCCCATTATTATTTTTAATTAATTAGGTAGGTAGGTAGGTTGTAGGTAGGTAAAGAGGTAGGTACATAGCTAGGCTGTTGTAGATAGGTAGGTTAAGGTTTTAAATAATTTAATTTTTCTTTTGGGTTTAGATTTTAGGGTTTAGTCTCTTTCATTGGCCCATCCCAAATGGCATTTGGTATTTGGTTTGTGTACAAATCAAATGCACTTACTTATATAGTGTGCACATTTGGAATCCATGGCAAAAAATATGGGATAAAAAATTCAATTACAAGTGCAACCAATGTAGTTGTAACCTACATGTAACTAACTATATTAACTTAATTTACCTACTAGAGAAATTAATTATATTATAAGTATTAAAATTTAATAAGTAATAATAATCCTATATATATAATATAATTTAAATTAATAGATAAATTAAGTTAGTAATTAACCTAGGTTAAGGTACTTATAGGCAAATTAATGTAGCCTATTAACCACAAATGTAATACCATCATTAAAAATATTTAAATAATATTTAAATAATATATATCAAATAATAACATTGAAATTATTATTATTATATAATCAATATTAAAATTATTTCTATGTTTATAAATAATTAATAATACTATAATGTTATTACATAGCCCGGGCTAAAAATTTGTAAACTAGCACGTGTAACCTATTAAACATTATGTATATTATCATAATTAATAAAAAGAATAAAATGATATTTAACCAAAGTTCGTTATAAAATGATATAAATAGTTTAGCCTAGGTTTAACCCATGTTTTGCTGTGGATAACATTATTTAATATGAGTTTAACCTTAGTATTAAAGTTATAAGATTACTATACATAGCCTACATAGATATATTTAGAATATCAATGCAGGTACATATTAGTTTAGGTCATGATTTTTATGACACGTGTCCATTTTGTACACTATTAGTTGCATGTAGTTGCATAATGATTCATTACAAACAACAAGATTTGTACTAATGTTATGTGTCTTGATTCAAGTGTGGGACCTGATGAAGCCCAACCATCTAAAGTTCTACATGGACATGCACAACATATTTTTTAATCCATGATGTAATTTGAATATGTGTGAAAAATGAACATGCATCCATGTAATGCATCCATAGCAAAAAGGTTTTAAATTATGTCATACTTAGAAAGGGGACCCTTTACTTACTGAGTTGGCAATAATAAACCCAAAAATATATCATCCAAACAACACCATGTTGTAAGTTATCAAAACTTTCCACCATCATCTCCTTCCCACGTGCCTTGAAATCATCAATGGTCTCATCTAGGTCAATGGACATGAACATCACCATGTGGAGGCGATCAAGTATTGCACGCCTAACCTTTGAATCCTCGATTTTTTTTGTGAAATACAAGCACCATGCTTTCAACACATGCCATGCATAAAGAAAAATTGGGATAGGATTTCAACCCCACATAATCCTACAATGGTACACCCAACATCAATGTGTTTACCATGGCCCTTACCATGAAGAATAAATATGTTATGGAATCCCCATGCTAATGTAGTACTAAAACATAAAACAATGTAACAAAAAATTAAAAATCAATGTACATCCTACCGCAATGCTCGGAGTTCTTATGGGGCATCATCCATAATGAAACATGATGGTCTCCAATCTAGCATATGAAAAGAAGCTTTGCCCATAGGGCACTCAACCACTCCACCAAGTCTTCACATGTTTGCCAACTCGTGATAACCCAAACAACTTGCACTCATGTTTAATGAAAATCAAACACCATCAATGTGAATAAGTAGTACTTCATGTCGTTGGTGCCAAATGTGGCATCCATAAAAATAAGCCCATTGTGACCAAATTAGAACATGGCCTAAAGTTGCGTAGGTGTTTGGATCCCTATGGTGAATGGGACATGAATCCCATTCACTTCACTTGCATCCTGGAAATAAAAAACATCATCAAGATTAACACAAACCCATGACTGAATGGAAAGCATCAAGTTTGTGCGCAAGTGCCAAGTGCCCTTCTTATGCTTTCGTTCCAAGTAGGCAATATTTTGGAGTCATAGGAAATCATCTCGACTCATCCACTCACCCACATTCACTCATGCCTACCAAATTTCTTTGTGCTTGTCATAAATTTGTTTCACAATGTACCTTAACCTTAATTGGGTCCATATAAACTCTTTCAACTTGTGAAATACATGTGGAGCATATGTCAACATTCGTGATGTGGACCTTAGGTCACATGCACCATGAGCAAGATCTCCATTGGCCTAATTATGAGTCTGATGGTAAAAAATGATTTCCACCATATCTTGCCATGTGTAAAGCCTTTTGATGGAAAATTAAAGTGGGCCAAACGACCACACTTGATTGACTTCATGTGGTTGGGGTCTTTGCAGTGGTCTTCTGGCCCATACACATTCATACCTACAAAATAATGTTTCTATTTAATCAAATCAAAAGACACAAGATCGACTAACCCTAGAATTTACAAAAATGACCAATGGAAAGGGTTTATAGGTTTTGAAACCATACCAAGTATGTCCGAGGTGATTCTTTATAGACGATTTTTTTACATCTTGTTGAGGGGACAAATTTTTGGAAATGTTCCACTCGATCACAATTTGCATATCCCCTCCTTCACCCTGCAAAAACTTAGAAACATGAGCATGGGGGATGTATGTGATTTCAATTGCCACCTTGTTTTGGCCTCCATGCTTAAACCCATCTTTCCACATTAAATCCACATTTGAAAAAGGTGATTTTGCCAGGTTTCAGATCTCAATGGATTAGGACAATGGAGTTTGCCCCATGCTTTGAATTGCCGAAGGAATAACCTTATAATATGAGTCCCCAACTTGTGAAAACCCATGGAATAACCTCACAAGTTTACAAATCATAATAACCCTAATCAATAAAACCATTAAACTTTAATCAACAATACCCCTAAACCTTACAAGTGAACCTTACCACAACCCATAAACAAGAAGTACAGTACAGTACACTAATAGAATTCAGCCAAAATGTAACCACTTCATTTGTAATTAGATGCGATTTAAAGTCGTTTATGACTAAGTGTGGGAGTATTTACAACTATAAGATGAAATTTCAACTATTTTGGTCAATTTTACAACTATGATGCAACTATTGGAAACTTCATCTTATCGGTTGGATAACTTTTAGGTTTATTTTCATCCATGACTATATTAATATGTCCCATTAGTTGTAATAGTCGCCAAATTAGTCACATCCTAAAGGTATATTACGATGACATAGGGGTGTATTTTTATGTATGTATTAAAATTATATTTAAGATATATTACATATATCATAAATATATATTTGTGTGTATATTGATTATGTGTATGTACATATATTGTTCATATAATCAATTTAAAAATTAATATTTGAACTTTAAAAACTTTATCATTCAAATCTGAAAATTATTATTTTAGTTATGAAATGCATATATTTGAATTTAATAAATATTTATGTGAATTTCAATTTTTTATTTGCATTCTGATTATTTTTTGTTTGATTAAAATTCATTATTTGAGTCTAAAAATTGTTATTCCAATTCTTAAAAAAAATATTTGAATCTGAAGATCAATATTTGAACTCTAAACATTGTTATTCAAATCTGAAAACTGATATTTCAATTCTGAAAATTATATTTGAACCTGAAAATTGTTATTTCAATTTTGAAACATTTTATATGAATTTATAAATCAATATATGAATTTGAAATCTTAAATATGAATTTTTAAATTTTTTTAGTTTTATTCAAAAAATGTGTTTGAATATAAAATTATAATTAAAATTATGAAAATCATATTCAAACATTAAAATCAATGTTTCAATTTTGAAAAAATGTTACTGGAATTCATTATTTATATATATATATATATATATATATAATATTTAAATTTGAAAATAAGTATTTCAATTTTGAAAAAATATTATTTCAATTCTTTAAAGAATTAGTTGAATTTGATATTTGAATGTGAAATTTTCTATTTCAATTCCTTAAAAAATTATTTGAATTTTAAAATTT
>Ga0209611_10012156_pt1 | contig 12180 bp, 11 predicted proteins | sample S1TSphgellanicum_3_FD_187693 | JGI IMG/M metagenome (GOLD analysis project Ga0209611, IMG submission 187693) | Host-associated microbial communities from peat moss isolated from Minnesota, USA - S1T2_Fc - Sphagnum magellanicum MG (SPAdes) (version 2) | ecosystem: Host-associated > Plants > Peat...
GTGATGACAAGTCGAGGAAAGCTGCGGCTGCGTCGTATGAAGAAGGAATGCGGCATGTAGCTTCGATGGACACAAAGCAGCACCTGCCGCCGCAGCAGCAGCAGCTCCATTACACCAACCCATGGAGATCGCTAGCTAGTGCCCACAAACCGCACCTGCAACACTCCACTCTTCTGACGAGCGACCTGCTCGGCATTGAAAATCCGCGGGGAAAGTGTTGTGGTGGGGACTAACATACACGGTTGCCTCGAATCTACGCCACGCCACGCAGCAACAAAAAGGAAGTGGATGACGGGAGGAAGAAGAAGAAGAAGAAGAAGATAAGGATCCGTGCGGCCGGTGCCAAACCCCTATCAGCGTTTGTCAACCAAATGCTCAACAACGATCGATGTTGCAAGGTCCTCTACGACAGCATCCTCTTCTTCCTCTTCTCTTAATCGCCAGTTCCCCCTGTAGCTCAAGCGATTCTTGGCTGTTTCTTTTGAGAAAAGATTCAGGGAATGCCGCAGGGCTGATGCACTATCTACTGTTTGTTTTGGTCAGGATTCTTCATTCATGTCGAGCTTTTTGAGTCATGGATTTGTTTAGGTTTTGCAGAGCAAAAAACAGATTCAAGAGAAGAAACAAAGAGCGACTGACTGTAAATGGCACCTTGAACAGCTGACAGATGTCTGCAAGATTGCATCTGCATACAGATTGAGATGCTCGACATGATGATGATGCCCCCACAAAGTCAAGAATCACAAAACAGAAAATTGAACTCCGGCACATTCTCTTTGTCTGGAAAGAATGCCAAGAATGTGACAGAATCATCAACCTCCCTGAGAGGAACATTTCACCAACACCACCACTCACAGAAACATAGCAATCCGATCAAACCAGAACCATTGCAGTGGCCTCAGATGCTCGGACTGTAGGCAATCTTCACCAGTTTCTCTTCTGCACAGATAGTTGCATGTGATGGACTTTGCAGTCATATTTCCAAATAGAAACTAATAGTTGGGTCTGCCACAAAGGATGGATTCAGCTGCCTGCAACGCAGCTTGAGAGCTCAAGAGGAGAGAGAGAGAGAGAGAGAGAGAGATTAGAGTATGACCGATCTTGTGAGAAACAATGGATCCATCATCTGCCTGAGTAGCTCAAGACTGAAAGAGAGTTAGATTAGTATGGCTGTGAGCTTGTGACATTAGAGATGGGTCTGTTGGAAAACCACCTTAGGCATCTATGCTAGCACTGAATTGCATTCCTGTGTATTGGGATCAGGGTTTTAGCCTGCAATTGTCCCCTGGTGGTGTTGGAGCTTTTGTCCAGCAAACAATGGCATCAAAGTCAATGCCTGCACATACTGAAGCAGGCCTTGAATCAGCAGCCTTGAGTGCACCTTGGAAGAAGGGAAAGTAGCTGTTGTGCGGAAGCATGTGGAAATGGAAACATGTAACTAACATTGCATTTGCTTCTTGAAAAAAATTCATGGTGTTGATGTTGTTGTTGGTGATATATATAGCCATTGTCAACCAGCACCTTCTCGTGGTGTGCTCTCTCCAAATCACCTGACATTATCATCGCCACCAACTGCTTGAAACCAAGTTTTGGATCCCAGCCAAAACCTTTCTTGGCCTTTTTAGCTGACCCTCTGAGATTATCCACCTCTGATGGTCGGAAGTACCTGCACACAAAGCACAGGACAGTTCTATTGCCAGATTTGCATTAGAGGGTGTGTGTGTGTCTCAAAGCATTTGACTGATCCGTGTTCAACTGAAATTTCATGCGCGACAGAGACAGAGAGTTGAAAAAGATTTTTGCAATTGGATCAAGAGCAACAGCCCTTGGATCAATTTCCCCATGCTCCTTCCAATTGTGCCCCCACATCTCCAAACACCTCCTCCCAAAACTCCTCAACAGTGTGTGAGACTCCTCTGTAGCAACAACATAGTCAGTCATCAGGCTTTTCTTGCTGCAGCATCAACCACATAGCCTTGACATAGTCCACCCACAAAAACCCCCCAGTCTTGAGAAGCCTTCAAATTGCCAAGAAACAGCTTCTTCTGGAGACCAATTTTGATTCCTCTGACTGCTCTTGTGGTCCTTCAAGTCACAAAATTCTCACCCCAACAAGGAGCCTTGTGGTTGAACAGAATGTCATTTGCATGCAATCAATCCATAGAGCCTCCTGGTAATTCACTGTGTACCAGCGTGCTGCAACTTTGGATACAGCATAAAGGTTTAGGGTTTAGGGTTTATGGGTGGAAGATGGTGTTCTCATCTTGTGGAGGTGGAGTTGCTTGATACATTTCTGATGATGATCCAGTCTGATAGCACTTCATCTGCAACAAAGTTCAAAGAGGGTGGTGTAAAATCAGCAAATGCAAACAGCTTGCAATCTGTAGAACCAAATCAGACATCTCCCAAAACCCTATTGTATACAGAATGCAATATGGAGAGGTTAGAGTAACCTGATTGCTATCAAAGATCAAACAGACTCAAAGATAAAAGAGAGAGAGAGAGAGACGTGTTAGGGTTCACGGTTTAAAGAGAGAGTTGAGCAAGATGTTTAGATCCAATTTTTCAAATGTGTAGTGTAGTTTGAGATTTTGAATTCTAAAGATCACTACAACAAAACATGGCATCTATTATTAGATCCATATGACAAGATAGTCAAATAGGACATGTCGTTTATGCCATTAGATAGTCGAATAGGACATGTCGTTTATGCCATTAGATATTTGAATAGAACATGTTGTTTATGCCATTTGTAGTGTCCACTCACGTTTGGAATGTCAATGTGTCTATGAGATCCTTGAAATGGAGCTTCATTTGAGCATGAGAGTTTTGCAAATCACCGTAGATGTAATCTAGGCATGGCATATCGAAATTCAACAATTGTCGAATGATGTCGTGCACTTCATAGCCTTTCTCTATTTGAAATATCCTTTTGGTGACATCTTGTAGCTTGAAATTGGATTCCAAAGTGCATTACAATGCAATCCAAACTCACAAAAACAAAGAAAATGATGCAACAAAGACACACACAAAGGGATTATGCGTTAATTTTACTCCAAGTGTATCGAAAAGGGTATAGTTTTTGAAGATATTGTGTGAGGGAGATTCAATTTTTCTCATATTATTATTATCTAAGTTTTTCATTTCCACATGTTTTAAATATTATTTTAATTTCATGATGGCATTGAATTTTGACATTATATAATTGTTTGAAATTTTAGTTTGAGTTGAAACCATGAGAAATGATGAAGAAAGGCAATTTTGTGTAATTAAAAAAGCATCATGCATGAAATGTTCAAATATGGTTTTACAAACACATCAACAAATACATAAGTATTAAATCACATTTCAAATGATGAAAATCATTTTTGACACTCACAAAGTCATTAAAATAATGAACATTTGAATTTTTTTCCATGAGAAAAAGGATGCAAAGACAAAAAAAAATTAAATGAATAAAGAATAAAAGCAAACAAGGTATGCATTGAGACCTAAATAAATGGACCACTAAGTTGTTACATGTAGGCCTTGATGATGAAAATCTAAACCAATCTTGGACAATTTTCATTTGTTTTTTTCAGGTATGCTAGATCAAGTTTTTGGAAAGGGTTTTAAGAACCAACCTTATTCTTTAAATAAATTTAGCTTTTGAACTATAGATATTCAACCAAGGTATTAGGTTTTTGATTTTTAAATTTTAAATTTTTCATAAATTTTAAATCAACTAAAGTGGTTTTCATAATTTAATCATCAATTGTTTGTTTATTTATTTATTTTAGTTAGCAAAATGAAAACTTTTTAATGTTAATGAAGACCTTGGATCGGTGATCATTAGGTTTATGTAAAATCTCCACTCACACCCATCATGTGAGCCATTATTAATATTTACCACATTTGGCATACAAAGTAAATTATTCCCCCATTCTCAGACATAAACATGAAAAAGTGAACAATTTACAAATTGAAAAACTATTTTAGATGTAACCACCTAGGGCAATCAAAATAGTTGGCCAATCAAACACAATCATTTCACACATCCAAAAAAGTTTCACAATGAATCAACATGTCTTACACAATAATACAAAATCTTCCAAAATAATTCAAGACATCCTACACAATAGTCAAAAGAAAAAATGATTAGCAAATGGTGTAGGATGTTAGGATGTCATTTCATAATGTAACAACCCCTTAACCTGAGAACTAAACCCAAGTAAGGACTTTGATGTATCAAAAGAATTCTTTAATAAGTAAAGATATTTTTGGTTATTCCCCTATTTTCCTTGGTTTTTTTTTTTGGGGGCGTGGGGAGAAACAAAAACCCCTGTGAAAACATGACATTTTTTCAATAATAAATTTCCTTCTGAAATGGTGATGGCATAATCTATTGGCGAGTGGGTAGGTGGGTCTAGTTAATTATAATGACAATGATACATTGGACTTGTGAAAAAGGTTCAACTTAAGGTTTGATAAGGTGACATTTTAATGATAGTTTTAAGAGACAATTTCACGCAACAAACCTTTTGAAAATATTTTCTTTTCCTTATCATCACATGTGGAAATTGAATATTTTTGTCCTCCCAGCACATATTTGAATTCAATTTCACATCACATTGAATAAAACATTAAAGAAATTTTGAAAGATGAATATTGAACAAATAAAAACATAATTTATTTCTTACAAGATGATAAAGACAATGCCAAACTCAAGTTGTCTTGCAAGATGGTCACGTAACACAAAAACACATTGTAAAGTGCAACATGAACATGTCACCAAAAAAGGAGAAGCAAGGAAATGTTGTTGTTATTGTAATGTTGTCTACATAATACCTATGAACTTTTATAGTGAAATAAAGCAACATCACAAAATTTCAGGTCAATTCACGTCAACAGAATGTCATAACAATCTTAAGTCCTACAACATAAAGCTATGGACCATAAGAAATCAAATCTCTCCAATTTTTGTATCATGAACCCATTGATCTCCTTTAAGCAATTCTCACCCAAAAACCAAAACCCAATCTTCTCCCCCCCCCCCCCCCATAATACTTCTTCAAGAAATTGCACAAAGAAAAACCGAAAACCCAAAGTTGTTCAAGCACAATCAATCCCATTCAAAGCTCCCACAAAAGCAAGTACTCCTTCTTTTTTCACAAAAACCCATAGTATCCCCAAAACCATGATATTACATGTTGCCCCACCCAACAGTTTGCCATGGAAATTGCTTTTGAAACTCCTCAAATCTTTTTAATTGGTCCCTACCCTATGCATCTAAAGTTTCTACCTTTTGAGAGATCTATGGCATAACGGAAAATACTAAGCCATGTATTAAAGGTCCTATAGATGATTGGGCATTCATCCCACATTCACACACTATAAAAGTGGTCTTTTAAACACTAACTAAAGCTTATTAACAGTTCCAACTTAAAAACACAATTATCATTGTAAATCAAACAAAATGCAACATTGAGAAACTTAGCTTCTTAACCTCAAAAGCTTTTCCTTATACTTGCACCTCCCACTCCATCCTACATTATGTCCAAGAGTCGCACAAAATATTGAATCAATCAACGTCAAACGCCATCTAAACTTTGAAGAATGTAAACCAAAATCCATAACCTACAAATAACAAACAACATAAATAAAAATTTTAAGAACCAAAAACATTGCAGCTTGCTCCACATTTCATGATTACAAATTGTCTCATGCCTTCACACATTCTACTAGTACAAATCTATGTAGTAATCCATCCATTAGGTTATTTATTCATCCAACCACCAGCTTAGCCTTATTCACACAACAAAAATCTGGACACAAATTCTAGTCACAAATATCATACAACACAATTTTCACAAAAATCTCATGACAAGTTTGATTGTATAATTTCATAAATTGTACATGATGAATAACCATATTCATTAAAAAAAATCCATGACATGATGAAATAATTTCACAAATTGTAAAAACATGATGATGTAGAACAATGTTGGCCAATTTTATTTTATTTTTCATAACTAGTCATGTAGGATTTTTTTTATTAAAAAAAATTGAACCACACAAGGATTATTTTTTTTAATAAAAAAGTTGTTGAAACCATATGTTATCAATATCACTATCAAAATAATACCTTTAGATACCAATTTTTATTTTTATTTTTCTTGTTAATATTCAATCTTATCTATAACAATCAATCTTTAGATACCATTTTCCAAAACTACATATTATGTTGTCCAAGTAGGATTTAGGATTTTTCAAAGTTAAATCAAAAAATTTGCCTACAATGTTCAAAGTTTACCAACTAATCAAACACGAGGATTGGAAACCAATTATACATATTTGTGCCTCTTTGCATGTTGCAAAAAGAAATTATGGACATGTGTTCAATGGATCCAAGTTCTAAACTTACAAATGTGCCATTGGCCACAATTGTGTCATGATGTCAATTATACTAAATTTTTTTAGCACAATCAATAAAAGTTCTTCGAGACTTGCATAACATCAAATCCTTTTACAAATATCTATGCCAATTTTGATAGACTTTCAAGGTAGTAATAGATGACACCAAAACCTTTTGAAGTTTCAATACAAACATCACCTACCATTTCTAATGGGTCATGATATCTAATGGGTCAAATCATGACCAAATCAACCAAAAACAATGTCAAATGATTACCAAAATTGCAACTTTGATACATATGTTTATGTGGTGCCACTTTAATGCTATCTTAATCATGAAAAGTTGTGTTAAATGAGTAATAATAAATGTTAATGAATTCAAATTTAAAGTATTTTATTTTATTTTCAAGTTTTGGTTTTAGTAAATATTTTGGAACTTGAACAACATCAACATTGAATCACACACAAACACACACACACACACACAATATATATATATATATATATTATGCAACCATTCAATTTGTGATTATATGCAATTAATTGTCATTAGCAACTATGTTTTATTGTTTTTGCAACTAGTCACCATCCTTTTCAATCCATTATTACTATTGTAACTATGGTGTAACTAATTTGTGAATATTAAATTTTTCATTCTTTCATGTTGACTAACTTTTGGGCTTTCCATCCATGAAAAGGTCTCTATATCAAATTAGTTACAAAAAGAGTTACAAACTTAGTTACCTCTATGTGGTGTACTTATATTTTTTATGTACATTACAATGTTTTGGATCATATTAAGGTATATTTATAAACTAGGTGAAAGCATGGTAAATTAGACAGCAAATGTTCTTTACAACATAAATGAAAAATAACTAGGAAGCATGCTTTGATGTAGTAAACTTTAAAATATTATTTAGTTCAAAGATAAATATGAACATTTTTTTCAATTTTGTTAAAACTTTTCATAAAGAATACATGTTTAAAATAGGTTTAAGTAGATTCATGGGATTTCAAGCAAAAGTCATAGTCTACTTTATAGCCCTTATGTAAATTTTAAGTAAATAAAATATTACATTTAAAAAAATTTGGAATTAACATGGCCCTAAAATGTACTTGTGGCTTTTCATCTTTTTCATATTATAATAAAAATATATGTAACTTATAATGTAAAAGTAGGTTTGAAAAAAATATTTATTAGTCAATTTCAAACCTACTTGTTACCTATTTTTATTATACTAAAGTTCTTTAAATTTTATACTCAACTTACCATAAACTCAATGTAAGCATAAATGTTTTCAAAATGAAACATAACTAACTTTCCAATCTATTTTTTTGTGTTTTTGTACAAAATTATCATATTTTAAAATGGGATTTTAGGTGGATGTACTTTTTAATCTAAATTGCCATGCTTTCGCCCAACTATGTTATATTTGGGGCATGTCAAATATACATTTTGGATATATTGTGGGTGGGTTAAGTAGGCTACAAAAGTAACTTAATAAATAAGTAGGCATGTATGTAAATATGTAGTTAAACTGGGCTAATTATTTGATAAGCAAATTACTTCCATAAAATATTAGGATTATTAAATATTAAATATATTTAATAGGTAATAGGTAATAAATAATATTAATTATTGATTAATTAATTTCATTATATTAATAAATAATATCTCATAAAATTAATTTTTTTAATTTATTTATTTGATAATTAAAATAATTGATCACAAATAAATCTTAGTTTTTTATTTTATTATTAATTATTGATGAAATTTATTTTGGCCAAGGTTTTTTTTAAATATTTTTTTTCATGTTTTAAATATTTCAAAATTTAAACAAATTTTAATTTAGCCAAGGTTATTTAAATTTAAATTTAACCAAGATTTAAATTAAATATAACCAAGTTTTAATTCAGCCAATGTTTAACCTAGTTTTAAGCAAATGTTAATCTAACCAAATTGTAATTTAATTAAGGTTTGATTAAATTTTATTCAAGTTTTAACCCAAAAAAACTTAAACCAATGTTTAGCCAAGCTTTAGTCAAGCTTTAATTTACGTAAGGTTTAGTTAAATTTTAATTTAACAAATATTTAACCAAAATTTTATCAAAATTTACCATTTTTTTTGTTTATCCAATGTTTAAACTAGGTTTAAGCATAAATGCCATGTGAGCCTAACCTACATGCGACATAGGCTATTTTAATTAATAGGTTAGGTTGATGGGTAAGTAGTAAGTTAGGTTAATAGGTAGTTTTTAAAATTAATTAAGTTAATTATATATATGCCTATGTTAATTAGGTTGGTAGGTTAAAGAGGTAAGTCAATAGGTTAGGTGGGTATGAAAGTATTTAGGTAAATAGGTATGTATATATGTTAAATAAATAAGTATATAATTATAAATAGGTTTATAGTAAATAGGTAGGTAGGTAGTTTGTTTTGGAAGATCTTATTTTAGTTTGGGATTAAAAAGTTTATTATGCATGCACATACTTCTATAGTTGGCAAGTAATTACAACTATAAAATTCCTTTTTTTTTTCTCATTTCAATCTTATAAACCATATAAATAGATGCACTTAAAACATTAAAAGCACATAAACAACATTACAAAGAACATGTAATGTGAAATGAACCAATAAAAAGGTTTGACTTTAAAAAATACAATTAAATTAAAATATCTACTTACATACCTACTCTTTGCCTACCAACATATTTACCTACCTACTTATTTACCTATCTACTTACTTACACATTTTTTACCTACCTACCTACCCATCTACATACTTACTTCCTTACATAAATTAAAATTAAAATTCTTCTTTTAATGCCAAGTAGCAAATTTTGATTGCATTGAATGACAATATGTGAATGGGCCATATTTTTGTTGCAAATGGGGATTAATTGCAAATAATCAATGGATGAAACTATATATATTGACTATGTACATCATCCATGAGTGAATCGTGGATGTCATGTTCATATGACATTTGCAACTACATGTTGGGTGTGATTTGATTTATGAAATTAATTAAAAATTTAGTTATGATAATCATTTACAATTAGATTTTAGTTGTAAATTGAGGTTGCAAATATGGGTTTTTTTACTAATAAATATAGAAAATTTTACAAATGATCAGTTAAGGATTTTTTATTAAGTAGTTTTTATGATAATAATTAAATTGAGATGATAATACACACATTTGAAAAACATTCACAATTTAATAGGCATGGAATTTGAATTTAAATCTCAAATTTTCAAAAGTCTTTTACCACATGTAAATGAAATGTAGTACATGACAAATGAACAAAGTTGTAGCTTATAATACAAGAAACTAAATCATCAAATAATTTACATATTTTGGTATGATTTGAAATTATAATCATTTTTCAATACAAGATGAAAATTTGCAAACTCTTTAAAAATTCACATGTATTCGAAAATGAGCAAAACAAAACATGTGATGTATTAGCACAACTCTAGGCATATATAATTAAATTTGTAAAAAGGTTCATCCAAAATTTTCTTTTTATTGAAAAAATTAAAATGACTACAAAAGGACCCGCAATCCTTGAATCCTTTCTCACCTTTGGCTTGTTTGATCACGATTTGACCCGAATATTCAATGCCCACCCCCATCCTTCATTCCCTTCTTCAAATCCATTTGTTTTAACCTCTTATGCATAACTGTGTTCTTCTTCAACAAACTAATTAACTACAAATTCAATTTTTTTGCCCTAAACTTCCCCACTTTTGTCATTATTTAGAAAATCCTTCTCCAAGTATTCTCAATCCTAAATGTCCAACCATTAGGTGTGAATTTCACAAGCCAACTAGTCACAGACATTTGTAAAAAGTTCCCAAAAACAACTATGTCAACTAAAACATGTAATTACAACATGCACATGCACCACATAAACTAGTAGGTAACATAACAAAATTGATTGGTATGAATTATTGCAAGCATTCTAGATTTACTATGTTGCAAAAAATCAATTGTCACCTTGATTATTTAAGTTTAGATTATGTTTCTAACAATCATTCCCAACATGAAAACAAGTTAAGGGGTGTTCTAGGATTAAAATGATTATTTAAATTTAAATTATGTTCCTAATGATTGTTCCCAATATGAAAACAAGTTAAGGGATATTCCAAGAATATGGAATATAATTATTTTGATTGATCCAAGATTTGTGTGGCTATTTAATTTGGATTGATTTTTGGCTCTTCAACAATAATTTGCATATCACTCCACGTACATCATGGAGTCTTTAGACTTTTTAGACAATTTTAACAAAATAACAAACATTTTGGCTATCACATTCATTCTTTTTTATATCTACCATAACAACTTAAAAACCATTATAAATTCAATTACAATCCATTTGGTAGCAATAACCAAATCACCTTTCTTCTTGCATTACAACAATGATATGTTAATTATAAATTAAATTCATTATTTGAATTTGAATGAATTACATATAGATAATAACTAAAAGCACATTTGCAACTTCAAGCTTGCCAAGTTGCACAACAAACGTCAATCTTGTATAGTCCAAATTTGTGGTGATTTGAGAGGCATCCTTTGTAGTCAAACATGTCTTGTGATTTTAAAACCACACCACACTTAATTAACACAAAACTAGATGTTCCACTTATAAGAACATCAAAAAATAACTAGTACCCTCAGGTTCAGTTGAGGATACATTATTTCACCATAAAAAATGTAATATCAAAAATTATTTTGCAAATTGCCTAAATGTGAGCATCCAATACACAAGCTTGCAATTCGTGCATTTCTTGTTTTCCATATCACAAATTAATAGCATCTTCGTATCATAGGGTTTCTTGGAACAAAATTATGTTACTAACAAACATGGTAAACATGTTTTTTTAACATGTTTTTTCCACTCATTACATCCCTTCCTTGATTTCTTTGTCCATGTTATAATTTTTTTAGGTTAGTTTGTATATACTTGATATTGACCTCTCAAACGCCAACACAAACTTTTTGTGTCATTGCATGCATATTAATAAGCCTTACTAAAGGCATGCCCAAAACAAGTGTCATGCCAAGGAGCTTGAAATGCCAAAGGATCACATGTAAACACAAAAAATAGAGCTTTTGCTAGGGTGTTCAAATTGTTTCTTTCATCCTTCACATAGGCAATCACCTTGTTTAGTAAGTTGTAATTAAGAAGACAAAAGCTTCACTTGTGTTGCCATTTTAGCTCTTGCAATATTTGTGGCTTCAAACAACCCAACTAAACCACATGATATAAAAGTCATTTCAAGTTGACAAAATTGACCACCAAAACGAATGTGTCAAAACTAGTTTGAGGCATCCACAAATCAAATGATGTGATTATTGTAATATAACTATTCAAAAGCAAAAAAAACATAGTTCTCCATGGTTTTTGCCACCATGGAAGGAATAACATGTTTAATAAATTACTTTCGATTTAGAAACACTTCACATAAACATTGTTGCAAGACCAAGTGATGCAACCAATGACTTTTACATTAGAAATTGACTTGTAACCTTTTGCACTATACAACAACAAATCCTCCTATGAATTTCTTTTACATCACATCTTTTATATATATATATATAGATATATAAATTCTTCCAAAATGGTCAATTATGGTTTTATAACTAAGACCTAAATCCACCATTTAGGCTTTTCTCTTTGCCCCCCCCCCCTCACCTTGCGCCTCTTTCACAAAAATTACCACATTAACTGCTTTCCATTTTGACCATGCAAATTTGGCTTCTCAATGGTCACATG
>Ga0209611_10012157_pt1 | contig 12179 bp, 4 predicted proteins | sample S1TSphgellanicum_3_FD_187693 | JGI IMG/M metagenome (GOLD analysis project Ga0209611, IMG submission 187693) | Host-associated microbial communities from peat moss isolated from Minnesota, USA - S1T2_Fc - Sphagnum magellanicum MG (SPAdes) (version 2) | ecosystem: Host-associated > Plants > Peat...
ATATCAAAATTTTGGGAACTTGAAATCACTCGTGTAAGTTTTGTTTACAGTCTTTCATTTTCTTTGTTTTCATTATTTTATACTTAATTGGTAAGTGAATTACTAAACACTTACCCAACTATGCTTGATAGCACTCTAATGTTTGTCTATTACAACTTGGTAAAGCAAAGTCATTATTGCTTGAACCAATAATTGTGATGAAAGAGGAAAGTGTGCATTACTTCTCTTTTAATGAGATCTTTTCATGGACAATAAGTGCAATGACCAATCATAATTGTCAAGTATTTTGTAATGGGCAATTAGTAGCTAAACCCAATGAATTGCTGGGTAGATAGGTAAAAGCCTTTGTACACTTATTTTTAATTTTATTGCATAATATATAAAAGTAAAAAGTAACTAAAAAAAATTAAAAAACAACAACAAAGTTAACCATAGTGAGCACATGAAATGAGATGGACCCCAATGAAAAATCATTTTCCGTCCCCCCCATCATCCACCCTGCTTGCGTGGTGGTGGCTGCTGGTTAAGTCTGGTGGGTGCTGTTCTCTCTGAGAGTGTGCATGTTGTTCACTCTGATCCCCTTTCAGAGTGAACCAGCATCCACCAGCCCACCATGCAGGATGGATGATGTATGGACAGGAAATACTTTTTCATTGCATTCCTAGGTCCTGTACATAACCACAGTGGTTGCCGATGTATTAACTCCTAGCCATCATCCACCTACCTGGTAGTTATGAGGTCATGGTTTGCTACACCAATCCGAACAGATATTGGTGCCTGAGAGAAATCTACTTTTTCTAGTAGTTCTGCTTTTTGAGACCCATATTTGAGACCCATATCCCAATATCATAATACCTTGGCGTATTTGGCACATGAATGTTGAATAATTAATTTAACATAAGTTTTCTGGTTTGACACTCGAGTTTTTAATTCTGAGATTTTTAACCGTAAAAAATAAAGTTTAAACCATTTTGAACTATTTAGACGGTCAGGTGAACTTTTAATTAGTAATTTTTAATAATAAATAATAAATAATTTATTGGGTCTCTTCAGGACTACCTCACATCAAACTCTTTCACCTTAAGGAACTTAACTTAAACGATGCTGGTATTTATATTAACAGCAAAAGAAATGTAAGAAAATAAGTTGTAGGTTAGGTGGAAATATGGAATTACATATGTCAAGATTTTGGTTTAGTCAAAACCATAGGGTGAGTTGGAAAGTCTTAAATTGCCTTTTTTCTACACTGGTAAAAAATCGATCATCTTCAAAACAAAAAAAATTAGTAGTAGCCTTTATCAACAATAACTAATTCCACTAAATCTCCAAACTTTGGAAGCAAGTTCAGGGAACATGGGATCAATTGGGAACATGAGAATGAATGGAGATGCATGTGAGAGAAAATGCTCCTAATTTAAAAGAAATATAAACCTATATTTGAATAGATAATCTCTTTCACGCATAAATACTATAAATCATCTTCTAGGCCTTTTTTTTATCAACACCCAGAAGAACTAATCCTACACTAGAATATGGACATCCACATCCTGCATCAACAAATTCTGCAACATTCCCATGAGTTCTCTTAGTAGTTCCCTTTGTCTTTATTGTTAGATGATGGTCTTGGCACTTCCAGTTTGGGCACCGATCACACGCATGAGTGGGTTTTGAGTTTAACGTGCACGGATTGTAGTAGCTCATGGTTCTTAAATTTGGTTGTTTTCAAGGTTTGGTTCATGTTCTAATAATGTACATATAGTTCATAATCTACTTATGTTGTATAAGAGTACTATATAATAATTTGTCTGCATAATAATAGAGTTATCTGTGAAGTCACCCTCTTTTTGAGCCCTCTTTTGTCCCGCAACCCTCTCTTTCAACCTGTGTTGCTGTTATCTAGCAAAATAATGACATTTTATGGAACTCAGCATTAAATGCACAAGGTTCAAAAGTATTTATAGTTGCAGTACACACAGCTCTGATAGTGATTGGTTCAAGATGATCATGGAAAAAAAGAGAGGACGAAACTCAGATTGTCGATGAACCACCAATACGGCCCACTTTAGATGGGGTCCAAGGTCTAAATTCCTAAGACCAATTTGGACTCATTTGAAGCAAATTGAATCCGTGAGTTGGACCCATGCCTTGGACCCTAGCTTGCATCTTGGTTCTTCAAATCATGAGCTCTGCTTTTTCATTTTTTAATTTTTTTTTTGCTGAACCAATTGATTTTCCCTTCAAAATGGTGCCATGTAAGTTTACCCACGATTTGCCATTTTTTTGGTTTTGGACTCTCATCTGAACGCCATGGGTCCAATTTATGACTCTCATCCAATACAATTCCTCTACTTCATTTTCATTGGACCTTGAACTCTCATCTAAAGTGGCCTTAAGTTACACAGGCTCCACCTTGGTAACTTATCTTATCAAGTGTCCTACTTCCACCTCACACTACCAATGTAACCACCATGTGGCTGGTAGGTATGATAGACAAATAGGCAGGTAATATACGTGGTTGCTATGTGGTGATTTAGTCACCCTGTGGCTAATAAGTAGGTAGATGCATGTGGATGGTTGGTAGCATAGTTAATCACCATGGTTAGCCATTGGGACAAGGAGTTTTTCTAGTTCACATATCATCCATCCTGCATGGTGCGTTGGTGAGTGCTTGTTCACGGTGGCCATACTACAGAGGCTTTGTGAAATTGGCTTGAAACAAAGCCTATATGACCAACGAGATTGTTTTCTGGGAGCCTTAACTCTCCTGAAGAGTTTTCTTCAATAAACTGGCACTGAAATGGTGTAATAGCCCTAAAGAGGCTGGTGCCTCGAAGTTTTGTTTTTCCAGCGTCACCGTATTGAATTGGTACTTAATATGTACAAAGTAGCGCAAATTGCAAAGAGCTTTTATCAAGAATTTAAAGTGTTTTAAGCACCATGGTTCACGAATTTTAATGAGGGGTGAACAGACCCTAATATTTTTGTATACAATTTACACCTTGCAACCTCCTCCTCCTCCTCCTCCTCCTCCTCATCATCATCAGAGGGGTTCTAGCACATTACTTGTGTTATTTGTTTCTAGTTCTCATGAAACTTTGTGAGAGGTCCATTATGCTTTGTCCCAGCAAGTAATATTGCATTTCACCCTTCAAATCTCATGGATTCCATGTGGTTTGTAAGCATGAAGGTTTAGACCTGTGTTGGCCTGTTATATCTTTTCTTTAAGAACTGCTGGGTAGGCTTATTTATTTATTTGCTTATTTATTTGGGAGATTACACAGGTTATCAATATCAATATCAAAAAAATTGTGGTGTCAGGTAAGTTATTATTATTTTTTTGAGTAATATATATATATATATTTGAAGGTTGATAAATCATCTACATAACAATTGGGTCATCCAGGTATGTTATTAGATTTTGAAATTTCAATAATATCAAAAAATCAAGAACTAACCACTATGTTATTAACAAGTGGCTTGATAACCAGTTCAAAAACACAAAAATTGGTACCATTTTTCTAGTTCAGCCTCAATTCCTAGTGTAAAGCCCTTGGGGCTGATTTCAACTTTTGCACCAATAGGAATGCTTGATTTGGGTTGAACATTGGCCCTGACTCCTAGTATAAAGCACGCCTTTATATTTTGGGCATTTAATTTTCTCCATGAAATTGAACTTTACATCAAGGTGGTGTCCAAAAGAAAAGAACCGGATACAAGTGACTCTCAAACGCATTGGGCATCATCTAACTTCTTCAATATGGAAGTGGGTAAATTAAGTTGAGGATGGAAGAATAAAATGGACCATCGTAGTGACATCATAACCAAAGTTGAAATGCAAGTCAAGAGATAAGATGGGTCCTTCTCCTCCCAAAGTTGACATGCAAGTCAAGCCCTGGGGTCCTTCTAGTGGGATTGTAACCCAACTTCAAATGCAATTCAACCCATGGGTCCTTCTAGTGGGGATTGTAACCCAACTTCAAATGCAATTCAATTGTTAAGATGAATTCGTCTAGTTGAGTTGTGACCCAAGTTGAGATGCAAGTCAAGCTATCAATTGGCCCTTGTCGCAACCCCACCCAAGTTGCAATCCACATCAAGCCACAAGCTTAACCTGAAAAGAAGCTTGCAACTTGCAAGCACTGGGGCACACAGCTTCATAACTCTCCATGCCTCAAGCCCTTTAGCTTAACCTGAAAAGAAGCTTGCAACTTGCAAGCACTGGGGCACACAGCTTCACAACTCTCCATGCCTCAAGCCCTTTAGCTTAACCTGAAAGGAAGCTTGCAACTTGCAAGCACTGGGGCACACAGCTTCATAACTCTCCATGCCTCAAGCCCTCTAGCTTCAACTTTTGATTTGATGAATGTGAGGATATCTAGAAGGTCAAGTTGTATTCTCAAGATAGTTTTTAAAGAGAAATGTAAGAAATTTGATTCTCTAAATTTTGGTACATCTATATAATTACAAGATATTTAAGCAAATGTAACCAGGGTTTTATTTCGATTTTTTGATATCTAAATCTTGGCAAATGTTTCCCAAAAAAATGGCAAGATTAGTCAAACTTCAACTTTGAAAGACAAAATTTCTAGTAATTTGCCAATTTGTTTTGTTAGGAAAAAACCTCTGATCGTAACATGTGGGGGAGTATATTAGAGTTATCCGTAAAGTAAGAAAAGCACAGCACCAGAACCCTGAGTTTGGTCATACACAGGGTGAGATTCAGAAAAAACCTGCAAAATAACGGGGGATGAAACTCAGAAAACCATTAATTTTCGTGGTAAACTGAGTTTCATCCTGTCTTTCCTTTTTCCTGAGCGCCTCCACTGCTGCTACGTATATTTTCACTGCCCTTAACTATAATTAGTCTCGAACCTTGTGCATTAAATGCTGAGTATCAGCATTTCATACTGAGATTTATTAAAATGTCTTTACTTTGCGAATACCACTGAAAGAGGGGATTGGGGGTGAAAGGAGGCCCCAACACAGGGTAACTTTACAGATAACTCTATTATATGTAACTTGTTGACTGCTCGTTGGTTATGTCAATTGTAAACCCACATCCATGAAGAAAGTCTACACATCTACACTATTTCTCAGTTTCAAGGTTGTGGAAAGCACAATAAAATAAGTTTTGGAAGTCGCATTTAATTTTTTCTTCTTTGAAAATGTTAACCCACAAATGTCATTACATGAGCTTCTACAATTCTTAGAGTTGTAGAGGACTTCAAGCTGAATCTTTGGATTTAAAACAAAATTGGATGTGATTCAAAAATGGAAAATCCTCACCATTGAAAGTTTAGTTTTTGAAGTTTTGAGCAGCTTTCAGAATTACAAGTTTTGTGAGGACTGCACCACGATACCATGTTTTATTGACAGCGAACATTCTAAAGTAGATAGAAGGCATCTATACAAATGATGTGAAAAAAAATACTGTGCAGAACTGAGTTGAGATGAGGAAGAAATGGATGGTCAAAGTTGGCCATCCAATGTAACTCTACACAAAATCATGTGAAATTCATCTATTTTTGGACAGAAAAACTCACCAGTGTTTGGGACTGTTCTCACCCTTGCTGTGTTTTGCACACCTTGTATGAGCTGACCTCTCTCTCACATGTTCCTCCATTTTGTAACATGGGCACAGAGAAAAATTTGGAAGTGGAGTTGTTAGATGCTGCCCAAGCTTGAAAAAAAATCTACCCACTCGACTCAAGAAATCCAAATGGGACATTGTAAGTGTGAAAAAAATGGTATGACATGTCCCTCATACCATAGGCCCCTATATCATATCATAGGGGTGTCAATTTTTGACCTCCTCCATTGGAGATAGGAGAAAACAGTGAGGTAATATGGTCCCTCGTGATGGTTAAGGGTTAATAATCAAAGAAGTTCCATTGTAGCCATCTTGCTCCATTCAAGAATCACCATTGCAAGGCTAACATAAATTGCCAATGCTTTCAAACTAGCTCGTTCTTCAAGGATATAAGGGAGTATTTCCATGAAAGGCAACACACCCCCTTATTCAATCTTATGTAATATGGTCAAAATCAAGGAAGTGGGTTTTCTTTAGTGTTGGGTGGGTATTTGATTTTTAGGCATAACAGCTGATTCCAGGCTTTTGAAATGAATCAATTTAAAGAACCACCTAAGTCCAGGTTTTTGAAAACTTGTGTTGGGCGGGTATGAGCTGGGGGGCTCGATCACTTGTGAAGGTAGGTATGTATCTCAATTCTTTAGTAAATTCCTGCCCAAATAACAGTCGGGGGTTTGATGCCAGTTGAAATAACTGGCATGGGTTTGGTTGCATAGTTTGATTATTGTTTCAAAAATGTTGGGTGGGTATTTGATTTTGGAACAAAAACTTCAGTTTGGGCACTTGAGAAAAAATAAATTAAAGAACTGCCCAGGTGGAGGTTTTTTCATAAGTAGGTTTGGGTGGGTATGAAGTGGGTATGTGTCTTTGAAAATCTAATACCCACTCAATGCTGGTTATCATGGACCAAATCGTACATAAATCATGAGCTGTAGGCGAGGAACATTCTTCTCACCAGTGGGTTTTACACAATGTAAAGTACAAGGCAAAGGTTATCATGAACATGCATAGATCACGAGGTGCAGGAGGGAGGGGGAAGGTTTTTTCATTCACTCTTTAAGAGTGAGGTGAAGGATCTTCACAGATATAAGATGCCCTCCCCCACACACACACACACACACACTATATTGGCTAAATCTTCTTATCGACAATCGCCAATTTGGCTGCATCACAATATTGGAAATTTTTAAAAAATTGAACTGAAGTTAGAATTAATCAAGCTATAGCAAGCAGGTTGAGCGTGACTAATTGCGAGAGTGAACAAGGTAGGTTTCATGTTCACCAACAACAACAATAGTGCAACCAACCTAATGCATTTGTCAACTAGCAAACCTACCTTGTTTTGATGGAAAAGTTGGTGAAGTTGGAACTGGGTATTAAGTACAAGTTTATACTAACACACACACTTTCATTTCACTTCTTGATGTGTCAATGTTGAAGAACCGCACATAAAAAAGAAATGAAATCAAAGTGTATGCCCTAGGTACAATGTACATTGGTAGCTGGTTAGTATCCCACAATCTAATGCCCTCTCGTCAAGCATCATTGGAAGAGAACTCAAAGACACCAAATTTGACAATTCCAATAGACTTTCCCAAAATGTGTTCCCTAATCACCTTTTCAAAATCAAGTCAGCTAATAGTTTTGAATAAACAATTTTATGAAAATCACATTTTTGGAATCTAGATTTTCTAAAACTATTCAAAACATGTTACATAAACAATAGTGCAAGATGTAGATGTCTCTTGCATTGCATGTGAACAAGCAAGAAAAGATTGATGGCAAAGCACACAATCTACCCAAAAACCATCATTTGACAAATAACATAAAAAAGGATGTGTTAGTTGTAACATAGTAATAATTGGTTTATTTTTCTTTTCTTGACCATTGTTGAATGCCTATCAATGCTTACCAAGTAAAAAAGCCCCTCTTGCAAAATGCTTTGTCTTTATAGTTGATAGTCTTGTGTGGCATAATTAAAAGGCCCGAACATAACTATTGGACTACATAATGGGTTGTAATTCAAGTGCATATATCTTGCTCAAACCGTTTGAGATGCTCAAAAAATTTGATATGGGAAATTGAAAATCAAAAAAGTTTTGCAAGTTTTGGTTTTTCAAAAATTGGTGAATGAAAAAAAAAAGTTGCTTGAAGGGAAATAAATTGAGGAGTTGGCCCTGATCCGTATTGACCCAATGATGAAGTGCTTGTCCTAGCTACCTAGGACCAACTTGGAAGCTTCTTGCTTTGTTGCAAACCCTATCAATGTTTTTTTAATTTATTTTCTCTAATGATATCCAATTGAAGTTTGACTATAATCAAACCATGGAAGAAGCAAGATTAACAAATGAAGTTGCAACAAAAGAATAACAATTAGGCACTAACTAACAACTTCTTTTCCCACAACATTGTAAACTTCCATGATCCATATTGCAAATTGAACTAAGTGAAAACACAATGGCAAATAGATCCAAGCATGGAGAACAACATGACAACATAGATTTCATCAAACATCTTGTACAAAATTGGAATAAAGGTGATAATAAGCCATGTTTGAGTTGTTCTAATTGCAATGCAACCTAGGTAATGCCAAACTTTTTGAACAACTTCTACAACATCCTCCAAAGAAGCTAATCCTTACAAGCATAGATTCATGGAATTTCCTATATGAATTAACACCAAACACAAATCTTGTTATTTCATATGAAGTCATAGCAAAGCTCACCATCATAACAAAGTTCATGATCATTATGACATAATTTCCTTCTCACATCAAATTTTTCCCTTATACAATTACTAATTTTTCACATGTAACCTATTTTCAATATCACGACCTATATCTCAAACCATAGAATTTTTTAAAAAATTCATTAACATGTAGTGTTTATCAAACATCCTTATAGTTAATGGTATTAATAAATTGACCCATGTAGCAACCTCTTCAAAAAAACATAACTTCACACTGAAATTGTAGAAACAAGATATCAATACCAATTTACATTTGAAGAATGAATACTTTCATCACCTGAACATACCTTTCTTTGTTCACTTGATTGTTCCTTTTGCAAAATCCCCAATGTCTAAGGAAGACTTAAATGGATCAAAAGTCACATCCTTGATTCTTATTTTCTCAAAAATATTATCGCAAAAGCTTAAGAAAAAAAATTAAATTTAGCTACTTCTCCTTCTTACTAGATCAAGTCACAAAACATGATAAAACTCATTATGAAACTTTTTGTAGGATGATAGGCAAGAAATCAAACTTACATGAATAGGATTGGAATGTGACCTACCATTCACATGTGCTATTTTTTTCATTGGCCTTTGTTGCATAGGTTAAATATGCATACTTGAATAGATGAGTTACAATATTCAACTACAATGTTATATTTATTTACTTCCATGTACAACCATGAAAAGGTTTGTAAGGGCATCACAAACTCACCAACTTCACAGGTTAAGGTATTTAACAATTACCTAGGGGTTGATTAGATTAACTAGAGATTTAAGGATTACCTAAGGGCTTACCTAGGGGTTGTTTAAGCTACCTAAAGATTTTTGAAGAACTCCCTAAAGGCTATTTAGGCTAATCAAAACGGATAGGGGATATTTAAGCTATTTAGGCTATTGAAAGTTTACTATCCTAAAGGCAATTTAAACTATGTATGGTAACTAAATGCTACTTAGGCTATTTGTGTTGTTTAAACATAGGTTGTTTAAGTTACCATGACATATTGCATGTAAGTTTAACCATTTGTGATTATGATATATAATTGTCATTCAAGTTGAACAAGATGCCACATTTTGAACAATCATTTGTGATACATATTACCCATCACAAAAACAAGTAAATTGTCATTTTTCATTGGACTCCACAAATTGTGATTGGTATGAACACATTTTTGTTTTTCATTTTCATCCAAATTAACAATAATTGCAAGTCATAGTGCATTTACATCTTTAAACTATATTGTAATTGAATATGTAATTACAAATTTTTTTTTCCATGGTGCCATGGAGGACAATTAAATTTTTTTAAAAAAAAATGATTGATTTGGACACAAGTCACAAACACATGGGTTGCTATCAATAGTTTTTTTCTAGTGAATTATCATCAAATTTCTACTTTTTGAAAACCATGACTACTACTACAAAGGAAAAAAATGAATTTTTCATTTCAAGTAGCCTAAAACCAACAACAAATTGTTTTTTTGGGGGGAGGGTGTTGCAACTTTTATGTATGTAGGTTGTAGTTTTAAAAGTTTCTTTAAATAATGTTGCCAACCTAATGAAATTTGTTTAAATTTACCTAAAAATACTTGCCACCTTTCCCATTGGGTTTTAGTTCTTTGGTTAGCCATAGGAGTTATCTCACTTGTTGTTTTCCATTGCATAGGTGCAATAGGCTAAAAACTTGTAATTAATAAATACTAATAGCTTGACAATCTAGTTAGTTTTAACAACTTTTAATACTTAGGTTATAATTTATGAATTTTGAGGCCACAGTGAACAATCACCCATGAGTGCACCATGAAGGATGAATGATAAGTAGTCAAGAAATAAATTTTTTTGTTCAATTCAAGTTCCCTAGCTAACCATGAAGGTTTTATCAACTGTTTTTTTTGGTCTACCTACCTACTAACAACGCACAAGCAGGTCATTAGTAGGTAGTTAATAAAAACAACCCTCACCTACGTATAAACCATCTACTTACCAATTAGTTACTTTTTTTCCTACCTATCTACCTATATATGATGAGACCTATTTCTTACAAAATTGGTTACAAAGGTGCAACCAAATATACCTTAGTTGAGGTTTATCCACAATTGTGTAATAATAGGCATCCAATGGATGGTGCACTAGTGGGTGCTGGTTCATTTCGGGACACATTTCACCTTACAATGACTAATAGTTTGACGAACTGCAATGCATGAGCTGTGAGAGTTGTGAATGATTGTGATTATGATCTAGGTTTGGTGAAAACATGTAATGCAAAGGGGTTGTTATGACAAATTGGAAAGGTGTCCTAAGCCCTCACCTACTTACTCATTGTTTACATGCATCTACCTAGCAATTTGCACCTATAATCCTACCTAGTTTCTTACTTCCTACCTACATTCTCAAGTAGTAATTTGATTATTGTTAACTACAAATTTGATACCATAGTTGCACCTTCCCATCCCATTTTACTTAAGGCTTCATAAGAAAATCTCTTTGGTGTAGTAAATGTATATTCTTTTTTCAAGTTTTTTGAACCTAGTATATTGAACCTAATTATTTCAATTTTATATAAATTCAACTTACTTATCCATTGTTTTCATATCTAAAAAAAATTGGAGGTAGGGCTACATAATTACAGGCTATTCATGAAAATGATGCCATGTATGGCATGTATGGACATTTTGTTGTTATCAACTTCTTTAGTATTTGGTTTGAAGGTTGCATTGCCATTTAAAGGGGCTTTAGGCTCTCTGTTAAATTGCTCCAGAAAAGGCCCTTCACACTTAAAATCAAAATTCTTCAACTTCAGTTTTCTAAATAATATCTGAATTTAGATCCTATGAACATCACAACATATGCATATAACTTATAATTCAAAGGTCAAATTGAAATTATTTTTATGTCCATCACATGGAATTTTAAAATAATAATTTAATGGTATGAGCGACTAAGGACAACTAAATCGCATAGTCAAGAATAATGAGAAACAATTGACATTGCCATGGATGAAAATTATAGAAGGATGCTAAAAGCCTTTTAACTTTCATATTTTTTTATCAAAATATTTTTCTGACTAAACAGTCTTAGAGCATCTCCAGCATCTCCACTGAGTATGTGACCCTGCAAAAACATCAAAGTTCAGTTAATTTCTTATTTCCAACCCCACCCATAAAACTAAAACTGGGATTGCCAGTAGGTGGGAGACTACCCGTACTATTAGCAAACCACCTGGACTGATCATTATGATTGACCAATCAAAAACAGGGAGCATCAATCAACACCTGCCATATACGAGTGTTGGGTGGTTCTTGACTTGTATGAGGTTCTAGTTTTATATAAAAAAATTAGAATGGGGTCTGGTTCCGGTTCTGATTTCAAAAAAAAGATGAAACCTTGGGGTCCAGTTCTAGTCTGATTCTTGAAACATAAAATAAAATAAAATGCAGGTTCCAATTCTTGAACTGAGTTCAGGTTCAATTCCACTTCTACAACAACAAGATCTAGTTTTGAAACTTGAGTTCAATTCCGATTCAATTTTTACTAACCATAACTAGAACCAACAGTTCTAACCAGCCAAACAGGGCAACCACCTTGACATCTGCATATATGTTAATGGGTTGCCTCCACATTGCTATATATGCATTTAATCTTACCGACATTTGAATTGTTTTGAAGCCTAAGTATTATACATAGGTTACTTAGGTGTGTCGGGGCCTTTTGGTGTGCACTTGGTTGAGGGTGGGGTGGGGGCCAGGGATTCGAGCATGTAAGTTTCCAATAGTACTTGGAAGTTGAGAGTCAATTGGAGTGTATTGTGGCATGTGCATTTGTTTGCAGCTGCGGCCATAATGTTCACTACTCGGTGATC
>Ga0209611_10012159_pt1 | contig 12178 bp, 10 predicted proteins | sample S1TSphgellanicum_3_FD_187693 | JGI IMG/M metagenome (GOLD analysis project Ga0209611, IMG submission 187693) | Host-associated microbial communities from peat moss isolated from Minnesota, USA - S1T2_Fc - Sphagnum magellanicum MG (SPAdes) (version 2) | ecosystem: Host-associated > Plants > Peat...
AAACACCTCAAAGTGTTATAAACAAGTTAACAATGTTTTACATACACCTCCAATTGGGGAAAATGATCAACCACTTCACATAGGTAATTTTTCAATAACCATGCAAGACATTTTTGGTGAAATTGTTCACAAGGATGGTTTAAATATCTTTGTGAAGGTTCTACTGGCTCTTTAAAGCTCAAATCTAGTGTAATGGACAATACATGAGTCAAGTGCAAAACTTTTTCAAAGAACAAAAATATGGTTGAAAACATTGAGAAGGGCACAAAACTCAAGATAACATCCATTGACAAGATCTATACCATGAATATGGAGATAGAAGCACAACACATCCAATTTAAGAAATAACAACTTTTTAAGGAGCTTTAATATTTCAAGTTTTGAGACCAAAAAACCAACAACACACAAATGTATCATGGATGAAATTTTTGGACTCACACATGTCATGGGCATGACCTTTTCAATAAATTGACCCAAAACTTGTCGCGATCCTCATGTCAACAATGATGATGACAACTTTGTTGAATAATAGCTTCTACGTGCTAAGAAAATTAGCTTGCAAGAAATGTGTTTATGCAACAAACATTGGTGCCACATAGTAGTGGTATAAAAATTATTTGGTTCAACTTGAACTTTTAATCAATTGCATTGCTACCCAAGACAAATCTAAATTTGATTGTGCATATGTTCTCCAATGATCTCTTGCCACTTGTACAATTTACACTATTTTTGGTATGTTGTATGAATATTTTTGCCTAAGATTATTTTACAAACTTACATGGTTCTCCTTGCAATTGTTTTCTATTTCTATCATATGTTCTTTTTCAAGTGATGCTAGAACATTTTTTATGTCTAGTTCTTTTCATTACATGAACAAATTATGCAACATGACACAACATGTCACCAAGTTAGTATAATGGCAACATGTATTTTGGTTTTTCCCTAGATCTCATGGAAAATAGACTTCAAAACACCGAAGTTGTTTTTTATGTTCAAGGTCTAACCTTGCTTGTGTTTTCCATTGTATAATTTTTCAAAGAGGTTCATGTCACTTTATGTTTATCAACCATGATAGAGGAAGATAACTTTTGTATCCTAGGATCTAAAGTAATATGTCTTCTTGACAACCCACTTTACTTGGATTGATAAGGCTTTGATATTGTGTCTATGCATAAAGACAATATTTACACAAAAGACATGAATCATTAGCTAAACCTAACAAACCTCCATAAATGATATTGAAATTTTTCTATCATCGCATACATCTTGCACCATTACGTTGTAACCCCTCATTTCATGATAAAAATAATTATATTTGCAAAAAGGACTAAGTGACTTAAATATTGATATCTATGTTTTGTTGATGGCACCTTGCTCAAACGATATGCCCACACCAATTTTTAAGACCATTCATGACCTTTCACATTTTTTTCCCAAAATGCCAACAAGTCAATCTACAAAAGACAAGGTTAATTGCACACATGAATTTTCTAGCAAACTCACTATCAACTTTCCAACTTCAAGGAAATTGTTGCAAATGAGCATATTATACCCATGGGCCATATTGTATATTGCATAAACCACCTAAACTTCCACATGAATCATTTGTTTACTCAATACAACTTTTTGCATCAAGGGTTGTAGTTGATTGGTGATGTCAAACAAGATGTGCTTCATCATGCAAAATTGTGTTTCCAACATTCATCATTAAATATTGACATCACAAAAATTGAAAACCAAGTTGTGCTTCATGATTTGATCCAATGCCCTATGTCCTTATTGGTTCATAATCGCATATTCATCACATGGGTATGAAAATAGATTGATGCTTACATGAGTTTTCCCTTAATCCTACCTATGTCATCAACTTTGTTGTTTGCAACAAATTATGTTTGAAATTAATTGCATGGTGTGCAACAAAATACAAAAAAATCCCAACATATATCACAATTTTTTTATAGCATCATGGTTAATTACTCTAGAACATAATAATAACTACATGGACGCCACCATCACCATTAGCATTAGCTAGCATCACCAACATTGACATCATCATGGATGGATTTCATTAATTTTTCATTCACAATGGATGAATTCCATCCACCACCAACTTGTAGTTAACTCATAAATAATTTATAGTTGATTTGTAATTGACCTATAATTAATTTGTAGTTCATGTATAGTTCAATTGTAGTTCACTTTTAATTTATTTGTAGTTTTGTTTATAGTTGACTTGTAATTGACTTATATTCAACTTGTAATTAACTTGTAATTATAATTTATTTGTAATCCACTTATACTTTAGGAAGGTATTCAAGAATGTTCTTTAGACAATGTGCATATGGAAGATTCCTTGAATTAGGTTCCCAAAGGGGTATAAATACAGGTAAGACTTTTCATTACCTTAAGTTCATTCAACAGAGGTATGTTTGCACTTTTGTCTCAAGCATATTTCATGTTCCTATTTTTTATCTTCATGTTTTATGTTTGGAATTATAACTTAAGCCTATTTTGCCATAATTTGTTTTAGGTTTTGTTTACTTTGGAATTTTTTTTGCTTTCATAGTAATTTTTGTGTTTATAAGAATTTAAACATATTCCCATTAGGTTTACATCTATTCTTGTCATCAATAATAATGGCATTTAACTTTTGGAATCAATTAGAGGTTGGGTTTCCTTGGAGTTGAGAGTGGATTACTCCATTTTTTTAGAACAATGTAATAATTCTTCAAGGAGTTATGGATTTCCCATTTTTTGAAGTAACAATTGAAGTTGTGGATTACCCACCTCTTGTCAATGTTACTATTGACATTCTTTTGTGGTTATGTCTATGTCAAAAGAAGAAATAGGTGATTCCATGGACAAGTCCATGTTGCTTTTAAACTCATGCAATAGAAAAATTAGTCATTTTGTAAATTCGTTACACATCTTTAAGATACTCAAACATTAACATCATTGGGGTGTGTTCTTATAGCACCAACTTAAGCAAAGGAACCACAAATCAATCTTTTTAATAAATTTGATGGAACACATTCAAAATTTTGAAATTTTTTCAACCAAGTGCACTTGGTCATTCAATTTCATCCCCATCACTATCCAAATGACTTAGCCCAAGTTGGTTCATTAGCGCATTGTCATTAGGCATAAATTTAATGTGGTTTGCACCCTTGTTGGAACACCAATTTCCATTTTTGAATGACTTTGAAAAATTTGTTGAAAAATTCACTACCAATTTTCGAAATTCAAACAAATAACATATGTTAGCATGTAAGTTGTGATCATTTCACCTAAAATCACACCTTGTTGCTATATATGCATTTAAATTTAGCTAGTTGTGACACATTTAATTGGTGTGTGACATTTCATGGGATGAAATGGCCTTCATGAATAAATTTCAATTTGGGCCATGTAGCAATGTGAAGGATTAATTGTTGTTTACCATGCTAGATCCTACAACATGGAATTGGGCCATTACACAAGTTGTTCAATGTGATAACAAGTTTTTTGAATGTCAATAAGAGAAACATTGGGTGCCATTATTAGTACCAAGAAATGTCACAACCCCCATGCCATCCCAACCAATGGCATTTATACCAAAAGAAGATCTTATGCACAACAACAAGACATGATTCAAGCCAACCATGGAATAAGAATAATAACATTGACATGCAAGTTCAAGTTTTTCTTGTATTGTGGATAACCAAGTCACGTAGTTAGTAATTATTTAAAGAAGAAAAACCAACACAAGATGTGCCACTTCTTTCACCACACCACATTTTGAAAAATTAAAAAATAAGGACACTTGATTTCTGTAGGGACCTTAAGATTGGACCTCAATGCATCATGTGTTCAAAATGGTCTCAACTTATATTTAGATTTATCTTTAATTGAAGTCATTAATGGTTAGAGTTTATCCTCAAGACTTGTGAATCATGAAACCAAAACATTGGAGATTACCATTGCATCACATTCTAACAAAGTTGTTTTTAATGTCACTTCATCCCTAACAAACCCTATCATCATTGGATTATCTTGGCTCACCTTACATCATCCATGAGTGGATTGGTACGCATTAAAGAAAGAAACATCAAAATGTAAGGCCTTTCCCACAGACATGTTTGGTGAATACCATGATTATCACCTAGGTGTGCTTGAAAATGATCTAACGAGTGGTCAATGCAAAACCTTAAGCATAATAAAAACCTTGATGGTACACAAGGATCTAAACATTCAAGGCTTTTGTTCATGGGAGCAATAACTTTCATGCAAGCTACAAATAAAAGAGATGCATTCTTGATATATATATATATATATATATATTGGCACATAATCTTAAAACATAGAACACAAGATCCCTTTTTAATACAAAGATTACAAGGATGTTTTCAAAAGAATAATGTTAACACTTTACTTGATTACTAACCATATAATTGTGCGATTAACCTTGAAGAAGGCATGCAACCCCAATTTGGACCCGTCTATAATTTATTGCAAGATGAACTTGTTGTACTTCAAGAATATATTGATGCAAATTTCAAAAATGGGTTCATTTGACATTCCAAATTTACAGTTAATGCCTTAATCTTGTTTGTCAAAAAAAATAAAAAATGTTTACGAATGTTGTTGATTACTGTGAGTTGAATCAACTTACCACTAAAAATTAATTCCTTTTACTTTTAATTTCGGTTTATTGGATTAGTTAAGTCACACCAAGGCATACATTAGAAGATTGATCTATGTGGAATGTATCATTTGGTGCATATCCAAGAAGGCAACAAATGGAAAACAATATTCTAAACTTGTTATTGCCATTTGGAGTATGTCATGATGCCTTTTTGGCCTTATAAATGAAGATGGTGTCTTTCACCATTTGATGAATGATGTTTTCTATAAATACTTGGATGTTATTTGAAACAACAATGTGATGTCATTTTGAAGCTTGAACATTTTCAACTTCAAATATTATTGGAACTCCTTATGACAAAACCTTTTTAATTTTTGGATTTGTGAGGATTTGCAAAAACATCCCCTTGTTATTGACATTGGAGGTTCATTGAAAAATCAAAATCAAGTTCAAAATATTTCAAATGATTATGATAAGTTTGAGTTTTGAGATTGTTTGTCATATTGTGATGGGTTTTTACACATATTTGATGGCCTTACTTGACTCCAAGTTCTTTAGGTCAAACATGATGTTTTGGTTGCAAGCCATTTTAGATTCATCAAGAATGCAAAGTTAATATCTTGAAATTATTAGTGGCCACAACTTTGGAAGTATGTGAAAAAGTTTGTTGGATCATGTGATGTTTGTGCTCAAACCAAGAATACTTGTCATCACATTCATGCACTCCTTTAGCCATTACTAATCCTTACATCACTATCGTCTTCAATTTCCATGGGCTTCATCATGGATCTTTTCACCTTCCAATTCATATGACTGAATTTTGGTGGTGGTTGATCACTTGATGAAGATGATTCATTTCATTCTTTCTGCAAAAAATAATAATCAATGAAAGAATAAACAAGTTATTTATTAATCATGTTTTTTAATATCATGGCCTCCTTGAAATATCAATTTTGATCATAAACCTCAATTTGCATTCAAGTTATGGAAAAGGCTCTTTGAGCTTTTAAACACAAAAGTGAAATTATCATCAACATTCCATCCTTAGACATATAAACAAACATAATAGGTCAACCAAGTCTTAGAGTAATATTTGTGATGCATAACTAATTATTATCAAGATAATTGGTCAAATTTCTTGTCCATGGTGGAGTTTACTTACAACAACATGGTGCATTCATCAACATAACAAATGCCTTTCTTTGTAAATCATGGTTTGCACTCTAGGTTTGATATCTAAGGTGTGAACAAAATTGTGATTCCTATAACAAAAGATTGAGTCATGTGGTTAGCATATGTTCAAACATGACTTTTGTTTAATTTGAACATGCATAAACACAATACAAAGAAAATGTTGACAAACATCATAAATAACAACTAAGCTTCAAGGTCAAATATATAGTTTGGTTTTGGCAACATAACATCAAAACAATATGATTTTTGGAAAAAATGGCTACCAAAAACTTGGTCCATTCATCATTGAAAAACAAATCAATGTTATGGCCTCCAACTCAAACTTCCAAATTCCATGAAAATCAATTATGTGTTTCATGTTTCATTATTGGATCCCTACCATGGATCCACCACTTTAAGAAAAATCCTTGAACCACCTCCACCAATTGAAATCAACAGTGAACATGAATACAAAGTGGACAAAATTCTTGACTCACATATATCAAACTATTGATTACAATACCTTGTTCATTGACAAGGATATGATATGAATGAATGAACATGAGAATTAACTAAACATTTATCAAATGCCATGGAAAAGGTGAAAAAATTCCATCGTCAATATCCAAGTAAACCCAAAACCATTCCTTGTGGAATTTATCATTCGAACTCATGTCATGAATGCAAACATTGATTACATCACCATCCCCAACATCATTATTGATATCACAATAGATGGATTTCATCCATTTTTCATTTACAATGGACAACGTTCACCCACCACCAACTTGTAGTTTGTTTATAGATGATTTATAATTGACTTGTAATTTATTATAGTTAACTTGAAGTTAATTTTTAATTCACTTGTAATTAACTTATAGTTCACTTGTAATTCATTTATAGTTCACTTATATTTTAAAAAGGTTTTCAAGAATGTTCCTTAAATTGTGTGCATATGAAAGCCTCCATGAAAGCTTGCATGAACTAGGTCCTCAAAAGGATATAAATAAAAGTAAAACCCTCTATTACCTTTGTTCAACATCAATTTGAAATATGATCTTGAATCATAACCTTGATCATTTCGTATTCATGTTTTCATATGTTATCAAAATAAAATTTTATTGAACTTTTGTCTTACATACATTATGTTTCTATTTTGATTTGCACGTTTTGTGTTTGAAATTAAACTTAATTATATTTTGTCATAGTTTATCTTGGATTTTGTGTACCATGAAAATCCCTTTGCTTTCATAATGTTTGTGTTTGTGACAACAACACTATAATTCACTAGCTATAGACAACACAACCCAATTCTTAAGGGGCATGACAACATGCAAGCTATGAAAAAGATATGATGTGAACTTCTTGTAAGGCTAGGAGATAACAAGGAATTAAGTTGTTAACATTCTAATAGTCAATGTAAACAAAAAGAACTTGCGATTTTTCTTGCTTGTTGTTGGTAGCAATGTTAGGCAAAAACTAACACTAAGTGTAGACATAGGTGTCCTTGTGTTACATAGGTCTAGTATTTTTTGGCAATCAAATAAAGAGAATCCTAAACTTACCCTAAACTTAGAGTTAGGTCTTAACATTTGAAAATAGTTGGTGTTCTAACCATAAAACCAATTTTGACCTTTTGTTGCCTAAACCCTAAACCCTAAACTTTGCAACTCTAAAAATATTAAAACAATCCAAATTAGAGGTCTTTTGATTAAGATTTTTTTTTAAAAAAACAACCATTGGGGTTATTAACAAAATCAAAGAACCATTCTACACTTGTAGTAACTAGTTTTGGCCGGTTCCAGTTTTGGTTGGTTCACACAGATTCCCAGTTCTAAAATTTGAAAAAACAATTTCAGAACTGGAACTGGGAATTGGCCAAAATTGGAACCAGGAACCAAGGACCTCTAGCTAGAATTGGACATGCCCAAGACCTTGTTTTTATCCAAGTTTCGGTTCTAAAATTTTAAAATTAGTAGAAAAATTCAAAAAAAGAATTGGCTTTTCCTGTTGGGATTAACATGTCGGTAATTTGAGGAAAAAAAACTAGGGTGTTGAATAATAACAATGACATTTTTGAATGATAATTTGGGGGTGGGGCGGGGATGGTATTAGGCATGTAGTTATTACTTTTGGATCAAGTCTCAAATATGCAAAATTTTCAAGAAAATCTGGGTTTAGGTATTAGTTGACATAGATGGTCACATTTTTATTGGTGGTACAGTGCTAATAACTAGAAAAAGAAATTAGTTTTGGGTTGTGCCTAGGTAGCTAAAACCGGATCCGGTTAGGAACGAGACCCGTCTAAGAATTTCTCTTAAAAACCTGAACTAAGGGGTCTTGAAATGTTAAGAACCAAGTCCAAAAACCAGGTCGGAGGTTTTATGAAATTCAAAATAAAATCCTTGAACTGGAATTGGGGGTTCTTTCAAATTAAAAAATAATTTGAAACTGGGACCAAAGGTTCTCTTTGAAAAATAAGAACCTGCCAACACTGTTAGCAACCACTGTTGAGTTCATATATATGTCAAACCCCTGATATCAATAATGGTATCAACAATGGCATCAAGTACCACACCAGTCTGATATTTACAAAATTTATACCAAACTAATATTCGATATCAGGCATTCCTCTTCCTTTTTCCCTTGTTACCAATCTTTAATCCTCCTTTTGGTATACATACTTAAATATTTTCAACACTGAAGTGAAAGATTTGATTAGTTATGATTATGTCAAAAGCACATTATCAATAGGGGCATTATTGATACCATAGTTATTATATATACCTACTAATGGTATGAAAGTCCATAGGACATATGTTGATATCCATCACATATCTTTCAATCATATATACCATACCATAATGACCTTAGGGGAGCAGCCCAGTGTGCAAAAATTGTTTGGAATTGCTCCCCCCCTAATTCATATTTTACATTTCTAGTCCAAGTAATGAGACCTGTATCAAAGAACCCAACTTCAACTGAGACTTAGAATTGGCATTTGACGGCATTGCTAATTTGGAGAAACTTCTTTCGAATTGTGGGACATGCTGAAAGTACAAGTAGTTTATGCCAAAGCCTTGCCTTGGTGAGCTTTGGATAAACTACTCGTTACTGGCAAACAGCCGCGGCAAACTGCCATCTGCTTTCAAACCAGGTCAGGTTGGAGTGTGGTTGCCACGAGGACTTAACCAAACTAATAACTACCACAAGCCTTTTCTAGAAGAGCACTGGGCAGGCAGAACCCATGTTTTGGGTGCAGGGTATCTAACTGACTACAAGCTACTTGGCATGTTTGTGCATATCTTACTTGTGCCTCTTGGTACTTGTAACATGGGAGGTTAGAGCATCCCCGTGCTCCTGAGTACATGACCCTACAAAAATATTCCTCACATCCAAGTTTAGTCAGGATAGAGAGGCCCCCAGCTGTGCACATGCCGGTGTCGGTGTGGCCAGTGGCTGCATAGCGCGCATTTTTTGACTGACGTTTGAAGACACATGATCGGACGTTCGCAAAGAAATATTTGGGTCCGGATCTTTTTTTTTGAGTGGTGTAATAAGATAAGAGGAGAAGTTTGTCAAGTGCCTTTTTTTGAGCCATGCTAGGGGTGGGAGTCATGTGCAAAAGAAAAAGAAAATTGAACAGTGGGAGATTTTTAGGGTTATGTTTTAGGGTTTCATTAGGTCTAAAATTACAAGCCACTTCATGCAACTGGCAGCAAGAAGAGTCTGCTTATGGGCGTTTCAGAGTTCAATTGAACAAAAAGGCATGTTTGGTTTATCATTTGGGGTCCGCATTCAAAGCAATAACATAAAAAAACTAACAACCCTGAAATGAACAAGCAACAAGCAAAGGCCCAGGTTTTGAAGAAGCTTGGCATCATTTATTAGCCCCCAAATGACTAACCAAAAGGGAATTCCCCCTGAGATGTCCACTTTGTATTTCCCACCCAAAAATCAACAAGGCACAAATTACATGAGCAACATCACACATTCCCTCCCATTTGAGGTTTAGATTATAGCTCTAACGATGTCCTCTCTACCAGCTTCAATGCAAGAGGAGTTACAAGCATTCCTAGAATTGATTATTTGTAATGTGACATGTTTAAGATCTAATTCAATTTGTACTCATTTAGATGTGAAGGAAAGGCTTGAATTATGAGTACAAGTAAATTCTAGTCCATAAGCAAAAGAAGTTGTAATCATACAACCTTTAGTTTCAAATGGCAAGGTAGAGTTGTTAGATGAAAAAGGAGTCGAAGTAAAGGGTTATAGGACAACAAAGGCTAAGGCTTCTACAATAGGTTTAGGGGTTTAAATGTCAAAATAGAGGTAACCAAAAAGATCAAACTTTTAGATTCAAATGTTAAGGTAGACTTAACAAATGAGCATGGATTTGAAATAAAGGGCTACAATACAACAAAGCTTGGGAGTTTTAAATTAGGGTTTTCGGTTCTAATGTCAAAATCAAGGCCACAATAAAAACAGGGTCATGTCTAGGTCTAAAATCAACACTAAACATAGAGTTGGCAAATCCAAAGTCTATTTTTTGCACCAAGAACTTACACCAATACCAACACCAAGACTTAATGTAGGAATAAATATAATAGATGATATTTACACTGAGAGATACAAAAAGTACTTGTACTACTGTTAGTGGGCACATAATGTTCCAGAACATTCACAAAATTCATTAATAGCTAATTGACTTCACCAATAGTTAATCAAATTCACTGATAGTTAAATCATTAATAATAAATTCATTAATATCTAAATCATCAACAATAAATTCATTATCTGTCGAACAAGATATTGACAAATTAGTAGCAACAAGATTCATTCAACCAATAGAGGAGGCTACATGGTTATCACCTATAGTGGTAGTGCCTAAGAAGAATGGAAAATTGAAAATTTGTGTGGATTTTATGAAGTTGAATAAAACAAACAAAAAATATGCTTATCCTTTGCCATTTTTTTATGAAGTATTGAACACTATAGTAAGGTTCATTTTAAAATGGATATTCAAGATACCATCAGATTTTTATAGCCCTTGAGGATAGAAATAGCTTTTGTAACAGATTAGGGAGCTTTTGTTTGGATGGTGATGCCATTTAGTGTTAAAAATGGGCCACCAACTTTCTAGAAAGTAATTAATAAAACCTTCAAAAAGTATTTAGACCAATTGATGAAGATATTTTGAGATGACTTCACGATTTATAATGATATGGAGAGTCATTTTATGAAGCTTACACTTTTTTTAAAGAAATGCACAGAATATAGAAAGTTTAGTGATTTAATGATTGTGTTCCAAACAATGCATTTGGTTTGTATTAGTATGGTTCTTGCTAGGTTTCATATTGTCAATATGCATTTTTATTCAATCATTTAAGATCAAAAGGTTGTTTCTTTGGGATACTTTCAAACATGAAAAAGGAGATCGCTAGATTACCTGAAGATGACATTGTTCGCAAATAGTGCTTGGTATAATAATGTGTCATTTTTCTATTTACACCTTGAAGAGTTGTCATTATACTAAAGGATTCAATAATGAAATAGCAATGTAACATCTACTCACTATCAATATCCCAAATCAACAATGTCCAATGGGCTTAATAGGGCAACGAGTTGACAAATCTTTCTAATGGATAATTAAGTTGGCCTTGTAATTCAGTCCTCTAGATAACATGGTTTAAATGAAAACTAGTGGTAACCCGTGCATGTAAGGCACAGACGGTGGGCCAGCACGGGTGGGCTGGGCACCTTTGGCCCATCGTCACACTCAAGGTTTTTTTGTTTTTTTTTGCCCCTCAATAATAAATAATTAGTGATATTGACGTGTAAATTTGTGAGCCCTTGAAAAGACTATTGCAAAAGTCTTCTAAGGCTCATACTACCCCATGAGCTACTTAGGCTACTTATTACCTTAAGTTTACTTCACTTTTATTTTTACTTGCTTTAACTTACTACCTTTTACTTACGTAATTACTTACTTGCCTTTGCTTACGTAACAACTCATTTACTTTATTTACTTTCATTATATTATTACTGCTGTAACCAAGGTCAAACAAAACTTTAAATGCCACGGTAAAAAATTCTTTTTTATATTATTTATCACAATTAACTGCCCTAGAAAATAGTGGTAATAACTGTCATGTTGTTGGGGAGATCAGGTTTTACAGACAGACAGGTAAAAATTTCTTTTTTATTATTATTTACCACAATTAACTGCCCTAGAAAGTAGTGGTAATAATTGTCATGTTGTTGGGGAGATCAAGAGATCAAACAGACACACTGACAAACGTAGTGAATTAATATATAAGATTGGTGGGTTGCATATTTTTTAGGCTTAGATTTAACCTACATTTGTGCACAAATGATCTT
>Ga0209611_10012161_pt1 | contig 12176 bp, 10 predicted proteins | sample S1TSphgellanicum_3_FD_187693 | JGI IMG/M metagenome (GOLD analysis project Ga0209611, IMG submission 187693) | Host-associated microbial communities from peat moss isolated from Minnesota, USA - S1T2_Fc - Sphagnum magellanicum MG (SPAdes) (version 2) | ecosystem: Host-associated > Plants > Peat...
CATTTTCAGTCCGACCAGGAAAGTGCCGCTGCAGGCGGCGCGGACCGCCGCGATCGTAGCCGTCAGAAAGCGCATCCGTCCGGCGAGATCACCGCCGAATTCGTCGTTGCGTACGTTCGAGCGGCGTGCCATGAATTGGTGAAACAAGTGCCCGTGACCTGCGGAGAGCTCGACGCCGGAGAATCCGCAGCGTTGCAGCCGGGCGGCCGATTGGGCGAAATCCTCGATCATCAGCCACAGCTCGTCGCGCGTCAGCTCCCGCGGGACGGTCCACGACAAATCATCCGGCAGCGCCGATACGCCGATCGCATTGGGGTTGCGGCCGCGCTCGTGGCGGCCGCGGCCGGAATCCTGGATCTGGCCGAGCAGTCGGCAGTCCTTGGATTCGACGGCCTCGGCCCAGCGCTTGAGCCAATCGAGATGATCGTCGTTCCACACCCGGACGTAGTGCCCGCGGGTCTGTATTCGAGCGGTGTTGAGCGGTTCGGTGATCACCATGGCGGCCCCGCCGGCCGCTCGATTCTCGTAGTAGCGGATCATGCCGTCGGTGGGTGTCTGATCGAACACGCGGCGCGTGGTCATGGCCGCATGCACGATGCGGTTGCGCAGGTTCAAGCGGCCCTGCCGCCAGGGCGAAAAAAGTTGCGGATACTGGGTCGTCGGAAGGGCGGGGGGAGGACTCACGGCGCGGCGCTGGGCCGCGGCAGAGTCCACATCAGCAGGCCGGCCCCGAAGACGGCGGGCACGATGACGAGCGTGAAGCTCATGGGCCATCCGACCCGCCCCACCGCGGCGGCCGTGAGCAGCGGGAACACCACGAACCCCAGGCTGATGCAGGCCGTTCCGGCCAAGGCAGCGGCCGATGCGCGCACCGCCACGGGGAACATTTCGAGCAGACTCGTGAGCATGATGGAACTCGCTCCATAGAAGAACACGGTCGTGACGCCGAACACGATCGTGTCCTGCCGCACGGTGTGGGGCAGCCAGATGGTGGCGAGCAGACCGGTGGCGGCCAGCAACAGCCACAGCACCACCGTGGCGACGCGGCTCAACCACACTTCGCTGACCACCGCGGCGCCGACATATCCGATCATGCCGACGGCGTAGGACAGCCCCACCACCTGCGCGGCCGTGGCGGCATCGTAGCCGCGGGCCTGTTGAAAAAACGTCGGCAGATAGAAGCTCGTTCCGCCGATCGCGCCGCCGTACAGCACGAAGGCGACCCCGAAGGTCAGCGTCAGGCGCCGCAGCGCCGGACTGAACAGTGTGGCGCTGCCGGCGCGCGCCGGTACGCCCGGCGCCGGATCGCGCGAGCGCGCCGCGCGCGGCAGCGACAGATAGATGAGCGCCGCGAGCGGGACCACCGCGAACGCGACCAGGAACGTCGAGCGCCACCCGTAGGACCGCATCAGCGGCACCGCAATGACCGACGCGACGAACCAGCCGAAGGGATAGCCGCATTGCTGGATCGCGATCAACAGCGAGCGGCCGCGATCGGGCGAGTTCGAGGCCAGATACGCGCTCGACACCGGAATGATTGCGGCACTGATGCCGAAGCCGAGCACGCGGACCGTCGCAAACAGTGCGGTGGTCTTGGTCAGGGCCTGCAGACCCACGAATACCGCGGACCCCGCCACCGCCAGCGCCAGCACGGCCGGCGCGCCGATGCGCGGCACCAGCGCCGCCATGGCCGGCGCCGAAACGATCGCGAACGCAAACGATGCCGATATCATGAAACCGATGCCCTCGAGACCGACATTGAGATCCCCCATCACGTGAGGAACCGCGTAGCCGAACAGGGATTGATCCATGTTGGAGAGAGTCGAGGCGATCAGAGTGACCAGCAAAATTCGCCACGGCAGGCGCAGCGCGCTCTCCGGCTCCGGAACGGCGCCGCTCAGGGTTCGAACTTGGTTCATGGTTTCACCGTTCCCAGAAAGCCGCTGAACAACACCGCCGCGTAAATGGCGAGCACCCAGACATAGGTCTGCACCATGGGACGCCGCAACGCCGCCTCGCGCTCGGGTGTCGAGCCCTCGGCCGAGATCGCGCCGAACGCCGTGAATACCGGACCGAACGAGCGGTCCAGCATGAGCGCGAACAAACACATGGCGCCGTAGGCGGCAAGCTTGCCCGACAGCCAGCCGGGCATCAGGATGCGCCCCGTCAGACCGCCGATTCCGGCGGCGATGAACAGGCAGGCGGCGGAGGTCAGAAAACCTTTCTCCACCCGGCGCCACGGACGCACGCGCGGCGAGCCGACCAGAATCATGCCGGCGATGACGCAGCACATCCACGCAGCGCTGAGCAGCCACAGCAGCGTCATCCAGCGCGCGGACCAGGGAATCAGCCCGAGAAAATACGCGATCTGCAAGCCGACCGGCAGGATCGCGACGAAGCAGATCCGCGGATAGCGGTCGATGACCATGCCGAGATCGATGACGGCGGCACGTTCGGCCATCGGACGCTTCGGATCCATGAATCGCAGGCCGGCCACGAACACCCCGATGTCCGTGCCGATCCAGAACACCATCAAGAGAATGTGCACATACACCAGCAACGGAACGATGGGCATCGGGTCTTACTGTGTCACAAAATGTCGGGCCTCGATTGAAGGCAAAGCCTCGTCGTCGCGGTCATGTGGAATACTCAAGTTAGGCGACTTAGGCCGTGCCGGCGGGCCGCGTGCGCCGATGCTCGCGATTCACCGAGCGCATCAGATTGTCGATCATCGTCTTGCGCATCGCGGCGAGCGTTGCCTTGTCGCCGTCGCTGAAACGATAGCTTTCCACCGCGTCGCCGAGCGGCAACCCAAGCCTGTCCGCCGCCTTTTCGATCACGTACATCCTCTCGCGCAGCACCCACTGCTCCGCCGCGAGTTCCAGCACCATGGTGACCAGCTGGTCCACCGCGTCGGATTCGAAGAACGCCTGCCGTCGGGTCAAATCCTCGACCATCAGCGCTTCCAGGCTCCGAAGCCGAACCATTGCAGGCTGGCACTCAGGCGGCCGGTGTCGCCGTCGATGCGCTGCTCCCCGCGGATGGCCGCGATGAAGTCGCTTTCGGCCATGTAGGAGTATTGGGGCACGACGAATTGAAAGTGGTCCTCGCCGGCGAAGCCGGCGGCGGCGAGCAGGCCTGAGGGATTCTGATCGCGGTAGGTGCGGTAGTAGGGTTCCATGTTGTAGTAGGAATCCCAATCCAGATAGAACTGATCGTACGGCTGCAGCGCTCCATTGGGCGGCAATTCCATATTGATCAGCATTCCGCCGGGCCGCAGCACCCGATGCGCCTCGGCCATGAATTTGCGGATATCCGGCACCGAGAGTTCGTGCAGGAACATGGACGTGAAGACGACATCGAAGGATGCATCCGGGTACTTGAGCTCGGTCGCGTCCATCTGCTTGAAGTGGATGGGCACTCCCAGACTCTCCGCGCGGCCATGTCCATAGGTCACGGCCGAGGCCGAGACATCGATTGCGTGCACCTCGGCCTGCGGGAAGGTCGCCGCCCACGCTGCGGTGTTGTGCCCCACCGTGGCGCCGCAATCGAGAATCTTCGTCGGGGCGAAATCCGGATGGCGAAACTTCACATAATTCGCCATGGACAAACCGATGTCGTCGAGATTCCGGCCCATGAAGCCTGCGGAAAACACCGCCAGCCCGTTGTCGTATACCGCACCGGCCGCGGGCGACTCGCCCGGAGCGTAGCCGCCCGGCATCAGGTGCACCGGAATGCCGGCCACGTTCTCAGGGATCGGGAGCGTCGGATCGAGGCTGAGCGTACCCCCCGAGGATCCGCTGAGCGCCTGGATCTTGGCTTCCATCCGGGGCAGTTCACGCTCCACGCCCGGCATCACCGAGCGCCAGACCATCTCCTGCGCGTTGTAGCGCACCGAACTGTAGAACTTGAAATAGGTGTTGGAGCGCATGGCGTCGTGCACTTCGTCCTGGGTCGCCGGCGGCCGGCCGTGCTCGCGCTCGAACGCGGGCGCCACGCTGGTCTCGTACGAGCTGCGCATGGCCGCCGCCATGTCGTTCAAAATGTAGCCGCGCAGCTGCGACACGAAGTCCTGCCGTGCCGCGGCGTCGCGATCCAGCGGGATCTTGAGCTCATGGTTCAGTTCGAGAGGCATGACGGTCTCCTACGCGGCACAACTGGGTTTCAGTCTATCGCTTTCAATCGCGAGCGCAATCGAGCTGTATTCAGCAAGATGACAACTCGTGCTCCGGCGCCGGGATTGGCAGGGGCCTTCCCGGGCCGCCGTAAATCCATCCATGGAGGCTGCGGGAAAAACATCCCTGTTTTTCACGCCCCGGGAAGGCCCCTCCCAATCCCGGCTCCTCCGGATGTGGCACAAGCGCTTCATAAATTATGCAGACTAGTGGGGCTCCTCGCCGCCGGACACGTTCAGCGACTCGGCGGTGATGTAGCCGGCGGCGGCCGAGCACAGGAATGCCACGGCATCCGCGGTGTCCTCCGGCAGGCCGCAGCGGCGCATCGGAATACGCGCCTTCATGTTCTGCATGTATTGATCGATCGTGAGCCCCAGCTTCTTGGAAAAGTACTCGTTCTGCCAGGCGCCGAGTCCGGTGGTCACGTGGTTTGGACACACGTTGTTGACGGTGATGCCGGATTCGCCGAGTTCGATCGCCACCGAGCGCACCAGTCCCACCAATCCGTGTTTGGAGGAACAGTACGCGGCGGCGAAGGGAAACCCGGACTTGGCCGCCTGACTCGCGATATTGACGATGCGCCCGCCCGTGCCCTGCGCCACCATGACGCGCGCCGCCGCCTGCATGCCGTTGAAGCAACCACTCAAATTGACGTCGATCACCGCGCGCCAATCGGCTTCGCTCACCTCGAGGAAGGGCTTCATGATGTAGCCGATGCCGGCGTTGTTGACCCAGATATCCAACCTGCCGAACTCGCGGCGCGCGAACTCCGCCAACTCGTTCACCCGGCCGATCTGCCGCACGTCGCAGTCGAAGGTGAGCACACGCACGCCGGCGGAGGCGGCGATCTCCTGCGCCAGCGTCTGCATCTCGCGGTGTACGCCGACCATGGACTCCGGCGTCGCGGCGTCGCCCGGCGCACCGATATCGGAGAGCACCACATCGGCTCCGTCGCGGGCGAGGCGCCGCACGATGGCTTCGCCCAATCCTCCGCGCCGGCCGGCACCGGTCACCACCGCCACCTTGCCGCGGAGTTCATCGCTCACGAGCCGGCGCCTTCGCTTCGGCCGTCACAGCCTACCGCCACTTTACTGAGCAATTCATCGCTCATGAGGAGGCGTCCGCGGTTCGGGGGGCTTCCGATTGATGAGCGCGGTTATAGGTGTCATTTCGCTCGAACGGCCGTTAGAACTTGTAGTTCACCCGCGCGTCCCAGAAGCCGGGCACGTTGTAATACTTGTAGCCGAACAAGTAGGCCGTGCCCCAGTTCTTCATGGTGCAGTTTTTACACTCCAGCGTGACGGTGAGCGGCAGGCTGCTCGGCTTGATTGCGACGCCGCCGTCCAATGTCGTATAGGCGTTGTCGACACCCGCGGGCAGCCCTTCGGTACCGACGTTCTGCGTGCCGGTCCACTGCACACCGACATTCGGCGTCACCGTGACGCCGCCGAGCGCGAAGTCGTACGCGGCGTGCAGGGACGCATTGCCATGCGGGGTGTTCTCCGGGGTCGCGAGATTGCCGTAGGCGTCGATGATGCCCTGGCCGCAGTTGGCATTCGTGGGTCCCGGCGCGGCCTGGCAAGCCTTTTGCTGGGCTGCCACGAGCGCACTCGGATTGTAGTATCCCGCCTGCATGAGGCCTACGTTCAGGGACAGCGTGAATGCCTCGATGGGACGCCACGCGAACTCGGTTTCGAGACCGTAGGCGTCGAAGTCGGCGGCGTTGTTGGTCACGAAAGAGCCCGCCGCATCCGACAGCGATTGAAACGCCTTGACGTCCTCGTAGAAGAAATTCAGGTTGAGTCTGAACTTGTGGTCGAGCCACTCAGAACGCATGCCGCTCTCGTACGACCACACGGTTTCGGGCGCGAAATTGTTGAAGGTGGCCGCAGAGAAGGCGAGGCCGTTCCAGCCGCCGCCCTGGAATCCGCGGGTTGCCGATACATAGAACATGAGGTCGGGATCGACACGATACTGCAGCGCCACGCGCGGCGTGAACTCGTTGGCAGTCAGCGTGGTGGCGAATCCCGCCGCCTGAATCTCCGCGGTCGTGTAGCCGGTCGGCGTGTTGGGCGTGGCCTCCAGCGTCTTTCGCTCGTGCGTGAACCGTCCGCCGACGGTCAGGGTGAATGCGTCGGTGAATTTGTAATCGCCCTGGGCATACACGGCAGTCGAGCGCGTGTCGTTGATCGTCGTTTCATCACCCAGCGGCACGGGGATATACGGCGCCCCGAACAGTATGCCGAGATTGGCCACCGCACCGAAATTGTCATTGTTCTTTTCGTACAGGTAATAGGCGCCCGCGGTGTAGTTGAATTGGCTGCCTACATCGGCGGTCCACTTGATCTCCTGCGAATACTGGTCGCTCTTCAACACCTGCGCCAGCGCGAAACCCCCGATGGGATCTTGATCGTAGGGCACGGCGGGTCCGAACGCCGAGTCCGGGAAGTCGACGCCCGTCAATTGTTTGAGGCCCCGGTAGCCCGTGATGAAATTGAGGGTGCCTTCGCTCAAGCCGATTTTCAGGTTCGACATTGCACCATAGCTGCGCACGTCGACGCCCTGACCGAGGTTGCCCTTCTCTCCCGTCAAGAACGGCGCCAATGCGCCTCGATTCTCGCTGAAACCGCTGTAGGAGACGCGGTCGCTGCCGTTGACGCCGCCGCCGTCGACCGGCTGGTTGAGCACGTTGTCGGCGTTGTTGTCGATGTAGTCCCCCGATAGATTCCAGCTGATGTTGTCGCCCGGCAGATAGCTGATGGCTTCGCGCACGCCCCAGTCCTTGGTCTTGTTCAAGGTCTGGCCGGTGGTCACATCCTGGACGTAACCATCGTCATTGATGCCGAAGACAGAAAATCGAGTCAGCAACTGGTCGTTGATGGGAGCGTCGATGTAGCCATGCCCGAACACCCGGCCGTACGCGCCGTAGCCCACCTCAATGTCGCCGCCCAGCGTCGATCCGGGCTTCTGAAGAGCCACGACGATCGCGCCACCGGTCGAATTGCGACCGAACAACGTGCCCTGTGGGCCACGCAACACCTGCAACTGATCGAGTCCGAACAACGCGAGGTTGTTGGCGTTCTGTCTGCCGATGTAAATATCGTCGACGTAGGTTCCCACCTGCGGTTCGAAGGTCGGAAACGACTGGGTTTGGCCCAGACCGCGCAGGAAGTACACGTTTGCCGATGCCTGGCCGACATTGTTCGACGCGATGAAGTTCGGTACTTCGCGTGCGATGTCGAGCGTGCTCGTGATCTGCTGCACATCGAGTGCGCTCGCCGAGAAGCTGCTGACCGCGAGCGGCACGTCCTGCAGATTTTGTTCACGCCGCTGGGCCGTCACCACGACTTCATCCAGGGCACCCGAGCTCTCATCCGAGGCCGCCGCTGCGGCACCGGCAAACACGCTGAGCGCGACCGCCGCCGAGAGCGCGGCCGCGGCAAGGAGTTCTGATCGATCAAGGGGCTCACGACGCATGCTGGGATTTCTCCGTTGCGCAATCTAGCGCGGTGATAAAGGTCACATGTTGCAGTTTAACAACAAGTGATTTAGGCAGTCACTGAGCCGAATGTATACAATCCAGAGCGGATTGCCAACAGGTTTTGATTTTAGTCGCGTTTTCTTGACTACTCGAGGCGGGTGCGCTCAAACGGTGACCCATATTGTATCCATGAACGGGGAGCGATGCCCCGTATTGGAACATGTGTCGCGCGCGCGCGGCGGCGTGTCTCGAGGCGGTACGGTGTCTGCGGCGGGGTGCCATGAGTCAAGCGTTAGAATCGCGCAGGTGACCGTGTTTATAGATCTGGTCCGCACATCGCAACGGGTGGCTGCCACATCCTCGCGCCTTGGCAAGGTGCGGGAACTTGCCGCGTTCCTCAAGATGCTGCCGGCCGACGAAGTCGGGATCGCCGTCCATTACCTGACCGGAGAACTCCCGCAAGGACGCATCGGACTGGGGTATTCCACCTTGAGCGCTGCCGCCTCGTCGGCCGCGGGTGCCGCGACGTTGTCGATCGCCGAGCTCGATCGACGTGTCAGCGTGCTTGCGGCGATTCGCGGCGGCGGATCGGGGGCACAGCGCAGGGATATGCTGCAAGACATGTTCTCGAGATCGACTCCCGAGGAGCAGCAATTCCTGCTGCATTTATTGGTTGGAGAGTTGCGGCAGGGAGCGCTGTCCGGCGTGATGATCGATGCGATTGCAGAGGCCGCGTCTGTCCCGGCCGAGCACGTCAGACGCGCTGCCATGTATGCGAAGAATTTGGGCGCGGTCGCATCGGCCGCCCTGCAGGAGGGCGCCGACGGACTTGGCCGGTTCCAGCTCGATTTGTTCTCGCCGATCTCGCCGATGCTCGCCCAGTCGGCGGCGGACGTCGGCGAGGCGCTGGAATTGCTGCCCGGGGAAGTCGCGTTCGAGTGGAAGATGGATGGCGCGCGCATTCAAGTACACAAATCGGGCGATGAAGTGCGCGCCTATACGCGAAACTCCAATGAGGTGACCGCGGCGATTCCGGAGATCATCGAGACGGTGCGCCGATTTCCGACGCCTGTTCTGGTGCTCGATGGCGAGGCGATCGCATTCGACGACGCCGGGCGCCCACACCCGTTCCAGATCACCATGCGCCGCTTCGGCCGCAAGCGGAATGTCGACGCGGCGCGCGCGGATCTGCCCATCCGGGCGTTTTTTTTCGATTGTCTGCGAGCCGGCGAGCAGAGCATCGCCAGCCGCTCCACACGCGAGCGCTTCCAAGCGCTCGCGGAGTCGGTACCGGAATCGTTGCTCGTGCCGCGATTGGTGACCCGTTCGGCGCCGGCGGCCCGCGAGTTCTACGACGCGGCGATCGCAGCCGGCCATGAAGGCCTGATGGCGAAGTCGTTGGATGCGGCGTACGAGGCCGGCAATCGCGGAGCCGGTTGGCTCAAGATCAAACGCGCGAACACCCTGGATTTGGTGGTGCTGGCCGCCGAATGGGGGCACGGGCGCCGCGCCGGCAAACTCTCGAATCTGCATCTCGGCGCGCTCGATCCGGCGACCGGCGGGTACGTCATGCTCGGCAAGACCTTCAAAGGCCTGACCGATGCCATGCTGACGTGGCAAACGACGGAATTCCTGGCGCGAGAAACCCATCGCGATCCGCTGACCGTGTACGTGCGGCCCGAGATCGTCGTGGAAATCGCCTTCAGCGACTTACAGGCCAGCGTCCGATATCCCGGGGGTCTCGCGTTGCGGCTCGCGCGGGTGAAGCGCTACCGGCCCGACAAGCACAGCCGCGACGCGGATTCGATCGAACAGGTGCGCAAAATGTACGCCGCTCAAACTCGATCGGAGGCCGGCTAGCGCGGGGAGTCCAACTCGCCTTCCGGGGCTCCCCGATGCAGCACGTCGGGCAATTTCTGTCCCTTTTCCGTAAACGACAGGGCAACCGAATTCAGGCAGTGCCGCTCGCCCGTCGGACGCGGTCCGTCCGGAAACACGTGTCCGAGATGACTGCCGCAGCGCGCACAGACCTCTTCGACGCGGATCATGCCGTAGCTCGAGTCGCGAATGCGCTTGATGTGCGACTCATCGTAAGGTTGAAAGAAGCTCGGCCATCCCGTCCCGGAATCGAACTTGGCGCTGGAGCGAAACAGCGGCAGTCCGCAGAAACGGCAGGCGTATACACCTTCCTTCTTGTTGTCGAGGAACACCCCGCAAAACGCGGCCTCGGTGCCATGCTGCAACAGCACCCGACGCTCATCTGCATTGAGCTGCGCCGTAATCTCGCGCCGCTCAGCATCGCTGGGCGGAGTCATGTCGAAAGACTTCATGGTTGCGCTCCGATTACCTAAGGATTCCCGCGGCCGCGTGCTGCGCTCATCACCTCGAGCATGCCGCCGACGCACACCGCCCGTCATCGCGTGGATGCCTGCGAGCGCGCACCGCCATCGTATCAGCTGATCGGACCCGTTGAAACGCGACGATGAATGCGATATCGCGCGTCAGTACACGCCGGGTTTTGCGAAATTTCATGGCAGCATGATGCTGCGCCGGTAGCCCTTGGCGGCCGCGGGCGCCGCGGCGGCATGATGCCACACGCGAAACCCGCCCAGGAACGCAAAATCGTTGCTGCCGAGGCGGGCGCTCTTCGGCAACCGCTTGAGCTTGCGCGCGTTGCCGCCGCCGATCACCACATAGTCGGCCTCGAGCGAGGTGCTGAGCTGGCTCACGACCTCATTCACCGTACGACTCCATTTCTTGGGACCCAGTCGCGCGAGGCCGCGCGCGCCGACATAGTCTTCGAATGTCCGGCCCTTCTTGTAGGGCAGGTGGGCCAGCTCCATCGGCGCGACGACGCCGTCCACGATCATCGCGGAGCCGAGCCCGGTGCCCAAGCCCAGGAACAGCATTCGGCCGCCCTCGTAGCTGCCGATGGCCTGCATCGCGGCGTCGTTCATGATGCGCGTAGGACGGCCGAAGGCTCTGCGAAAGTCGAATCCCACCCAGCCGGGTCCGAGGTTGAACGGCTCGGCAACCACTTTGCCGTGCAGCACGACGCCCGGATAGCCGATGCTCACCGCGTCGAAAATCCAGTCGCCCGCCAGTTCGTGGACGCGCGTGACCATGTGACGCGGCGTGAGCTTGGGTCCCGAGTCGAACTGGCGCAGTTCGCGCCGGCCGAAGACCCGCATTTTGACGTGGCTTCCGCCGACATCGATGGCGAGCACTCGACGATAGCGCTTGAGCTTCGCGGACAATCGGCACCTCGATGGACAAACCGCACGCGAGGAGCCTGTCGGACTTAAGGTACCGCTGAGCGCCTCTTGACGATGTCCTCAAGCCCGGCAGGCTGCCAGGTCGGCAAACGATACCTCATCGGCGTGGCATCGAGCCATCGCCGGGCAAGCGCTCTCTTGGACTGCACACCGTCATCTGACCATCCGGGTGCCCTCATGAACGCACCCGTCAGACAGGCTCTCCGGAGCTGAAGTCCAATATACTCAGGTACTCGCAATCGCACTCGCGGGTGATGCAATGTTCAAGGCAATTCTGATCGAACGCGACGAGCGTCCCTATCGGGCGGCGCTGACGGACCTGGAAGACGACCGGCTGCCGCCGGGCGATGTGGCGGTGCGCGTCGAGTACTCCACGCTCAATTACAAGGACGCGCTCGCGATCACCGGCAAAGCGCCGGTGGTGCGGCAGTTTCCCATGGTGCCGGGGATCGACTTCGCCGGCACCGTCGAGGCGGCCCAAAACGGCGCGTTCCGGCCCGGAGATCGGGTGCTGCTGAACGGCTGGGGAGTCGGGGAACAGCATTGGGGCGGACTCGCGCAACGGGCGCGAGTGAAGGGGGATTGGCTGATTCCGTTGCCCTCGGCATTTACGCCGCGCCAGTCCATGGCCATCGGCACCGCCGGATATACGGCGATGCTCTGCATCATCGCGCTGGAGCGGCATGGCATCACGCCGGGCATGGGTGACGTGCTGGTGACCGGAGCGGCGGGCGGAGTCGGCAGCGTTGCGGTCGCGGTGCTGGCGAAATTGGGATTTCGAGTCGTGGCGGCGACCGGCCGGGCGGCGGAAACCGACTTCTTGAAGCGCCTGGGCGCGGCCGAGGTCATGGACCGGGCCTTGCTCGCCGCTCCCGGCAAGCCGTTGGCGAAGGAGCGTTGGGCGGCGGCGATCGATGTGGTCGGCAGTCACACGCTCGCCAACCTGTGCGCGGCGATGCGCTACCGGGGCGTCGTCGCTGCCTGCGGTCTTGCCGGGGGAATGGATTTCCCGGCGAGCGTCGCCCCGTTCATCCTGCGTGGCGTGACGCTGGCGGGAGTGGACAGCGTGTACTGCCCGCGAGCCGATCGCCTGGAGGCCTGGCAACGCCTGAGCCAGGATCTCGATATCGACAAGCTCGATTTGTTGACCGAGGAGATCGCCCTGCCACAGGTGATCGACCGCGCGGCCGCGCTGCTCGATGGCCGGGTGCGCGGGCGCATCGTGGTGCGAACCTGAGTCAGTCG
>Ga0209611_10012162_pt1 | contig 12171 bp, 8 predicted proteins | sample S1TSphgellanicum_3_FD_187693 | JGI IMG/M metagenome (GOLD analysis project Ga0209611, IMG submission 187693) | Host-associated microbial communities from peat moss isolated from Minnesota, USA - S1T2_Fc - Sphagnum magellanicum MG (SPAdes) (version 2) | ecosystem: Host-associated > Plants > Peat...
TTTTTTGTGTCTAACTTACTTTGGGGGATGTTTAGGGGGTTATCTTATGTTGTTTAATGTTGATTCTTACTTTTGGGAGGAGCATGACACTTCTAAGACCTAGGGTACACCTCAAGGGGGATGTAAGCTTGGAACACCTAGGATTTAGAAGAAGTAGGAGATGGATTTTTGCAAACTTTGTATAAGTTTTTTGTTGAATTAGTAAAGTTTGAAGGCATTGAAGATGAAGGAGCTTGAAATCTTTTGTTTATATTTGAATTGTGTGTTAAACTTACATGAATAATGTAGTTGGAAATGCATTTGTGCAATGTTTGCAAGCTATGGTGGACACAAAAAGGAATCATAGTCGCACAATTTTCACTATGATCAATTAAACATGAGGTGACTCATTAAATAATTGGAAAATAATTTAATGATGAAAATATGTAATAAATAATGGTTCACATCTTAATCTATCATTATGTTATGAAATTTATGCATATAATAATGATGCAATTATCATTTGGAATACATTTCTGATTTGCAAAAGCCTACCAGATTATGAAAATTATTGCAAAAGGATTAAGAAATACATATTTCAATAATCAATTTAATTAAAAATTTGTGCATAAATGTATATATGTACATAGAACAATTTTCTATCAAATTATATTTAAATTTTTGATGGTATATTATGTTAAAATAATTGTAATGGTTATGATGTTTATATGTTATAAAATGTTTTTCCATTGAATATGTAAATGCCTTAAATGTTAATTTCATTTATCTTAAAAAGTAAAGAATAATTTTGAAATTATATATAGATATCAAATATCATGTTTTAAGCAAGTTTTATAATGTGATTAATGTACATTTATTCAAAGATGCAAATATGAAGCAATTGGATATTCATGATTGTCATGACTTTATTTTTAATCTGCAAGTCAACTAAATGTGATTTAAAGAAAATTTAAGTAAATGAATTAAAATTATATTACTTTTAATGCTTCAAATTTATGTGCTTCAAATTTTGACTCCCATTATTTCCATCATAGCTTGCAAATGCCTTATGTACAATGTTTTGTTGTGATTTACTTGCAAGGACCCAAGAGTTAAACCAAATAATAATTATAGCCTAGGTGGTGGGTGGGTTACATAAATGTTTAATATGTGTGAAGGTTGACACAAAGTTTGCTTTGTGCTTTAAAAATCTTACCTTGCATGATTGCACCATTAATGATGGTAGATGCAATAAGGGAAATTGAAGCAAGTTTGTATCATCAGTAACTATTTATGAAGGGAGATAATTTGTTTGTTTGTCACATTGAGATTTCCCAAACCACAAAGTTTATTATGTGCCTTTGGTACCATTTCAAAGCCTTCAATGAATATGGATACATTATAAGTGCAATAGTAATTGTAGTACTTTATATGGACATCCAAATGGCAGTTTTTCCTATATTCCCTAGATACAAGAATTTTTTTTTAAAAAAAAAATTGTTGAAATAATAGAAAAAAAAATTCACTTATCTAAAGCTATCATAATCAACCTTTCAAGAATGAAAAAATCGTATCAAAATCATGGATAACCAATAAGTAATGGACTTTTGAATTTTTCTCACACTTTTTGTCACACCTACAAAACTCATGGATATGGACTTTTATTTTACAATGTGTTAGTTTTATATGTTTGAAACTTTGGGATGTTGGATGAATCATGTTTAAGAAACTAAAAATCCATTGATAGAATGGAATGTGATTTTTATTTATTATGTTATGAACTTTTTAAAATCTAAAAAATTATAATTATTTAAAAACCCTTTTAAGCATTTAAAAATAAATATTAAAAAAAAATTCTTTTGTGATATTATATGTCTATAACATCATGATTTGAAAATGGAAATGAAAAAAAATGTTACTTTCAATATCAGCTAAATATTCATATTTTAAGCCAATTTTCAACTACACTAGAAAAGGACTTTGGAAAGGGATTCTAATTTGTTGAAATTGTGACACCCTAATGTGCTTTTGCCTTGTTGAACATTTTTTTCAAAGAAAATTCAATAAATTAGAATTACATGTTTTAAGAAATTGGGGTGAGCTCTTGGTCTTGTTGAAATGCCCTTGATGAATGAGATTTTTTGGAGTTGATTTCATTTTTTTAAAACTTAAGGGGAGGAAATATTGAATTTCAAATAATTTTTGTCACTATAATTTTTATTTATTTATTTATTTATTTTTCACAATTCAATTCTATTATCAAGATTTTATTCACACTTTGGCCAATAGGGTGGACCACACTAGTTTTAACTAGATTATAAACCAAATACTTTTCAAGGGTTAACATCTTCATTAGCTTCATCATTGTGAAAAATGATCCTTTACACCCGAATGTTAAAGAAAATAATGAAAATTTGATGACCATTTAAGTTTGAACATTAGTTTAAAAATCAATGCAACAATAAATCCTCAAACAATTTCAACCAAATCAATAATCAATAGGACATAAATGCAAGACATCACATGAATTTTCAAGGAGAAGAGAAAACATTTTTTCTGAACATTGTGTCTAGCAATAACATTGCCCTTCCATCCAACTTTACATTCAAGAAACATAATATCATATCATCTATTTATGAAGGAAGGTAGTTTGTGTGTTTTGTTTGTTTGTCACCTTGAGACCTCCCAAACCATGACATGTCTTGCGATGCTCTTGATACCATTCAAAACCCGTAAGTGAGTAGGGGTGCACCAAGTTAATTTCATAATGTTTTGATCCATGGTGGAAAAGTTATTGAATATTGAACAATTGTTTATTTGAAAAATTATTTAAATAAAAAAGAATTATAAAGGAATTTGGGTGCACTCTTGGTATTGTTGGAAAACCCTTGATGAGTAGGATTTAATGAAGGTGATTTGGAAATTTTAGATTTAAGGTGTGGGAGATATTGAATTTTAAGTAATTTTTGTCATTGGAAATTCAATTGAATTACAAAAAAAAAGATTTTGGAAAAAATAAAAAGTTTGGTAACCAATTCACACTTGGGCCGATGACAAATGCTATTGTTACATTTAATTGAACAAAAACATTTATTGTGAATGGACCCCAAACTTTCTCCTCCCCACTTTGTTAACCATGACTTGCCATAACTACTTAAATCTTGCATTATTTACTCATATTTCTCTCTTCAAACAAAGCAATGAATGCTAGCCAACATAAAAAATTTAAAACAATTTTTAAAAAAAAATGTGGCACATTTAACAATTGGGCAAATGACAATATATAGAAAGATATGTTATGAGGTTGGGAAATGGCAAAAAAACATTGGCAATGAAAGGCTAGAGCTTGGTGAATGGAAGGAAAAGATTGATAAAAAAGGAGACAAACCCTTGATCTAATGGCCATGATATTGCAAACATGGCAATGAACATCCAATCAAGTCCAAGAGGTAGTGGTGAACCAATACATCACAATTTGCCAACTTTGGCAATCAATGTCAAGCAAGGGGGTGCCCAGTGCAATGTGGTGAAAGTTGACATTTCATGTTTGAATTGTATTAAGAAGTTTTCGATGACCCATTTTACTTTCACAATATAACTATATTTTGCTATTAGAAAAGAAACAAATTTCTACTGTTGTTGATTGATTTTAAAGCTTTCTTTTATTGAGATTTGGTGGCCACCATTACATTATGTAACATAAAAATGTTCAATCCCATATAAAATGGTGTTTCTTTTTTCCTTAATCTTTCTGATATGGTCAAATTTTCACAATTACATTGTAAATCTTGTTTTAGACAATGTCCCTTTATTATATAATGAATCAATTGGATGAAACTTTTATCACATCCATTTTCCAGCAATGAAAATGCATTCTTATAATTCCTTTTAGTGTCTTTCCCTTGGGGGGGAAAAAAAAAATTAATTTTTTTCTACTAGTATCCACCAAGAAATTTTTCACCTCAATGAATAAAAAATTACATGTAGGGTAAAACCTGAGGCATTGGGGGCTTTACTAGACTAAGGGCATGGACAAGGTGGAGTTTAATCTGGGCCCAATTTTGGCAAAAACCTTGCTCCCCAGGCCTTTGCCGAGCATAAAAAAAACCTGGTCCAGTTTTTAATTTTGGGCAGCTGTTAATGCCCAAAGAAGTAGGCATTTCACTTTCCATAAATGATTTTCAGGGCCAATTCTGCACACTTTTGGGGCCTTCTTAGATTGCAAAGGATGGCCTTTTTGAATAAAAAATTTATTAAAATTTAATTTTTAAAAAAATATTAAAAATATTAATATTAATATAAGTTTTTATAAAAAAACTACTGATTTTGAAGAAAGAGATGGTTTTGAGGAAACCAAAGCACTATTTCTAGCAGAATTAGCCCTCAGAATTCCCTTTATTCAGCACAATTTGGCACCTAGTTCGTGCGCCTTCAGGTCTCAACCCATCTATGGGCTTTGTCCTAAAAGCTCACTAAGATGCAAAATGTACCCTAGGGGGGGTCACCTTGTCTAGTAAGAAATCCCTCTTGGGCAGAGGTAAAATTGCACTCTATAAAACAAACCGGACGAGGGTTAACCTAAGGACAAAGGTGGTGAAACAAAAGCTAATTTAGGAGTCCACTAATACACCATAGTGCGTAAGCTAATTTTAGGGATTGTGTTTGGTACATTCACATTTACTACTCCGAAGCTACTGCTTCTGTGGGAGTCGCGTTGTAGTATGTAGGGTACCCGCTATATTTAGCCGGACCGCTGGCTGCTCGAACCTGGTAGCGACTATTTTTAGCCCAGGGACGCTTTACCTACTCCAGCACTGTCCCCAGTTTAGTAACTTGCTTGGCTGCCGAAAGTCATTCCGCAATTAATTGCTTGACTCACTGCAGGTGAGACTGACTTTTGCCCTAATTGCGGGTCCAAAACAATTTGTTTATTATGAAATTTCTTTACCAACCCTACTAGTATAGCCAGGTATAGCCAGCCTAGTATATAAAAGTATTAATTAAAAAAACCCCCAAAAATAAATCAGTCTTTGTTTAACTAGTGGTAGGTAATTATTAGAATATGTTTATCTTTTTTAGATTTATTTTTCTTCTCCCCGCCTTATGAAAATCAGGGGTTTTTATTGAAAAAAATAGTGATATGATAAAGTTGGGCAATTTTATTTTTTTCCAAGAATTAAAAAAGTTTGTCAAATTTACACTAGAAATGCACATTGTTCCCCCCCAAAATCCCAAATTTTCTTACAAAAAATGGGAAATTTTTGTCCCCAAAAACACTAATTAAAAAAGTCTACGGCAAAAAATGGGCGGAGCGCAGCTGCCCGACGGACGACGACATGCGCGCGTGGCGACGTCGTTCGTTCCTTCGCGACGTCTTCCTTTCAGCTCGCAGTCTCGCGGGAGCGGCGCACTGCGAGGTGGTGCATTTGCAGGGGAATTTTCTTCGTGATTTGAGGACACCATGCGGGTGCCTCTTCTGTCGCGTCCTCCTCGTTTTTCTCATACATTTTTATTATTATTTTCTTGTCTGGACTGAGACTCGGGAGAAGCAGCTAGTTTCTCAAGGGGGCTGGGCTGCAGTAGTGTGGTAGCTTGTGGAATTTTTTTGTTTCTAAGAAGAAGAAGAAGAAGAGGCGGGGGGGGCTGGATTCGGCATGATTTCGAGGATGGAAACTAGGATTGTTGGTGGACTCTTGAACATGTGGCTGCTTTTAGTTGTCTTCTCTACTATGGTATCCTTTATGATCGGTTGCGCCAATGCAACACTAGTCGGCCTGCATTGAGTTTGGAGATTATGCACAAGTTTTCCGATAAGGCAAGGGAAGTTTTGAGGGCCAGGAATAATAGAGAGGAGGAGGAGGAGGAGGATGTCGCGAACTGGCCTGCGCACGGAAGCATGGAGTATTATGAGATGTTGAGATATCATGACATTATTCGTCATGGTTCGCGCCTTCTCGTTGATGCCAGTTCCACTTCGCAGTATTTTTTCGCGCCAGGGAACCTCACTCTGCAGCTATTCGGAGGGTGAGAAGCCTTTTTTTTCTTCTCGTTTTTGCCCCCGTCTCCTCCCCCCTTCTTATTAGCAGATTTTTTTGATAGACGCTAAGTTTTGTTTCCGAGCAATAGAATACATGCATTTTACTGTACTGCTGCACTCTTGAATCTGAGTTCTTTGCGCCCGGTTTCTTCTAGTACGAGGAGATCAGGAAACACGTTCAGACATCATTGAACTTATTATTGTATGCAATGTGGTGAATGCCCTGCCTGGATCCGGCCTTCCTCTTCTTCCTCCTCTTTCCTGCCTTGATGTATGCGTGCAATCTAAACACCTGTACGAGATTTCAAGGAAATTCTAAGATGACATCAGGATCGGAATCCGAGGAGTCCGTAACCACGAAGATGGCAATGCACAATTTGTTTCCTCGTTTTTTTGTTTCCGGATTTTGAACTTGCGATGACGGGCAGTGCGTGAGCAAGTGGCAGGTTGCATTACGCGTTCATAGATCTAGGCACTCCGAAAACGCAATTTCTGGTAGCGTTGGATACAGGGAGCGACTTGCTGTGGATTCCATGCGAGTGCCAACAATGTGCTCCTCTATCTGCACCGAGTTCCATCCCCACGACCGTAATTTATCTCATCCTCTTCCGACCTCTCAGACTGCTTCAAGATTTTTCTTCTTCTTCTTCTCCGCGGCGCATGAACAGAAAAAAAATCTTGTGCAGCTGCTTTCTCTTTCGAATATATAACAAGTTCTCAAAAATCGCAATCAAGAACGCCGTAACTGGAATTCCCTTAAGGAATCTCTTGAATATCAAATCCTTGAGGATCCTTGAGGAATCTCCTCTGGTATGTACTAGTGTGTAGATCTGCGCATGATATCAACTTCCCTGAGTGCGTTGTTGTCGTTGTGCAGAGTAATCTGGTGGAGTATTCACCAACCTCATCGTCAACTTCCAAGCCTGTGTCGTGCAGCGATGCTCTGTGCGACAGTGCAGTCAGCGATGGACAATGCACCGCAAAGACTGATCAGTGCGGGTATCAGATCAATTACGTGTCTGCTAACACGTCCACCACTGGCTTTCTCTTCAGCGATCAGATGTGGTTCGTCTCCGAGAGCGGAAGTCCTGTTATCAGCACTGCCGTTACTTTTGGGTAAGGCTATACTTGACAGGAAACAGAGTGAATGTGTTTGACCATGCAGCAACTCTGTGAGTTGCAGAGAATTCATTACAAGTGCATTGTTCGTTTGGCCTCCAGGGTTTCCTCTCCAGCATAATGTGTCCCAGACTGAATAACTCAGAGCTGCAATGTTGCACAATCTTTCTGCAGCTCACATGGTTTTCAACATATTTGTTCCTGAACAAGATGAAACATATGATTGATTGATTGATTGATTGATTGATGTGGAGGTGCTATTGGCTTGAGGACCCGGAGAGTGTTTGTTTACATTGGGTGGTAGATGATTTGGTGCAGATGTGCGAGTGTTCAAACAGGGGCATTCTTGCAAGGCGCGGCTCCAGATGGGTTGCTAGGGTTGGGTATGTTGCCAATCTCTGTGCCGAGCACACTGGCAAGTTCTAAAACCTTAGATGTGGCAGATTCCTTCTCCTTTTGCACTAGCAGTGACAGTCAAGGCTCAGGCCGTATTGTGTTTGGTGACCTGGGCCCATCCACTCAACAGACCACACCCATCTCCCAAGCTGCTCCTGGTACATTGTAAGTCTTCCCACAGTAAGCAACTTTTGCAATTGTAGCCTGTTTTTTGAGGTTCTGTTTCTTGAATGTTTGTTTGCTAATATGCATCCCAGAGTACATGAATGTACATCTTGGAAACTTGTGGCTCACATGAGGTTTCACCAGTTCTCATGACTCCTGGGACATCTATTTACCTGAGAGAACCACGGCCCTTTCATATGTGTGAAACAGTTTTGAATATACTGTGACTACGTAGGATCTATCAAGCTTCTTGAACAAATCAATGATAGATATGCATGATAGATGCAAAGGCCATGTCTTGAGAGCTTCATTTGTGGTCTTGGGGGGAACAGTCAAACATATTTTGTGACAGTGGCATCATTTCTGGTGGGGGAATCAAAGATTCCAATGGGATCAGATGTTCTCTTTGACACGGGAACATCCTATACATATTTGGCCTCATCAACATACAGCTCAGTGCTGCAAGCTGTGAGTCCTCTCTGATGTGATGTGCATGCTTACATTTATCTCAAACACATCTCCCATGCTTAATAGGATTGCACAAGTTGAAAAACATGGGTAGGTTAAGCTGCCAGTAGGATCTTGTGTAGGCAACAAGATTGCTTTACAGCATGCTGGGTGCATAATTTAATGACATGGAGTCCTAAAAATGTTCATATCAAGGGACAACTTGGCAACAACTGGTTGTCTCTCAATGTTGCAAACTTTGGAAGTGCATGCAGAATTATGATATCCAAGTTCAAATGCTTAAATCCTTCTGATAGTGCAGCATTAAGAATTGCCTGAACTAACAGCTGGATAAAAACCTGGGTGTTGACATCTTCTCTTCTACTACAGATTGAGCTATTTTAGTTCTGGACTATGCTGTTGTCAGTGAATATCCCACCCAAAGTATGGCATGGGATGTAAGGATCTCTACTAAGCACCACTTGAAAGATTGTACTGAACTGTGATGGCAATTGGGCATTTATTGTGTGGCTGCAGTACCAGTCACAAACCAGCCTTCCTGAGCTCACAGGAACAGGTTGGGATCTCTGTTTCCAGACAAGGTACATGTACTATCCATATATGATCACCCATAGTAGTAGATGTGACAGGCTTATCAAAGGACAGAAGCAATCTTGGGCATGATTGACTTCACTCAGCTAGTTGTTTGGGGTGTTTGCAAATGCAGCTCTTCTGCCATTGAGGTGCCGATAATGAGCTTGGCCTTTCCAAATGGAGATATCTTTGAAATCAGTTATGGATTGTTGGGAGTCTATGATTCTACAGTGAGTCCTTCTAACTCATAGCTCAAACCTTTTGTAATTATTTCTCTTTATGTGGAACTGCTGGGAGTTCACATGTAGTTCATAACTCTGCAATGTCAAGTCTTCATGTGTTCAATGAGACCTAGCATGTGCTTTATATTATGATCCCTATGTCATGGGTTATTTTGAGTTTTGAATCACGTCTTTAACTTCTCAGTTTTGGTTTGTGTTCAGATGACTACTCAGCTGGGATTTTGTGTGGGAATCATGGATAGTGGCTCCACACAATCAATCATAGGCCGTATGTTTCTGACCAACCCTTCCTTAATACCAAAATCTGTTGTCTTTTGCATTCACTCACCATTAGATATGTGCTTGCCAGTCCTCTGGCATGTGTGATAGTAATGATGATGGATGCATTATTCAGTGTTGTTGATTGCTGCAACTAAACAAGAAATTTATAGGCATGTCTAGACTATTTTAGGTGTGTTCATGGATGAAGTTTTTCTTATATAGCCCTCCTAAGACAATGAGACATATGTTGAAACAATACCCAAGTGAGGAAATTTGGGATTTGAATTCTGATGCCATTAGTTAACATGTCACAGAGAATTTTATGACAAACTACTCCATCACATTCAACCGGCAAGATATGCTGTTGGGGTGGACTGCTTCTGATTGTAAGTTGCTCTTCATGCAACCCTGAACCATGGCATCTTCACAACTGGAGTCTATTGTGCTGTGTTTGTGTCACTCAATACTTGCAATGTCTTTTCTATGCAGATAATTGGTTACATCTTTGCTGCTCTAGCATACAGAATAAACAAAGTTCAATCTATAGTTGAGACAATTATCACATTTGTGGAATCCTAGATTGGGCATCTTAATGTTGGGAGTTGGAATTGGGGTGGATTGGTTGCAGGCCAAATGCTTTTAACAGGATCAACAGGAGTGTCAACCCCTCTGACTCCTTCAACTCCTTCAACCCCTCCAATTCCTTCAACTTCTTCAACTCCTTCAACATCACCACCTGCCCCTGTTCCATCCTCTATCCCCACTCCTATTCCTGCCTCCTCTCCAGCCGCTGATTCTGTCTCCTCTCCTTCCCCTTCTGGCTCTATCAAATCTCCTCCTCCTCCTCCCATGTCTACAAAATCTCCTGCTCCTTCAACCATCACTCCAAAATCTCCCCCACCTCCACCTACATTGCCACTTAATCTCCCATTTGGTTCAACAGCTGGTAATCCATCTCCCTCAACTTTGCTTGCAATGTTCTTGTCAGGGCTGCTCCTCTGCATCACCATGACACCTCAATAGAGAGAACCTCTGGAGCCATACAAATTACAAAAGTCAGTTCAAGTTGTATGGTCCTCAGTATTCCTGAATAGCATTCCAACTTCCAACCTGCTGAGAGAAACATAGGAAAATTCCAAAAGCTTCCTGCCATTTTGAGCAAAGCTAGGAATCTATCTACTTCATTGATGCTGTATTGTACTGGGATTTTTCCCACCTTCAGAGGAAAGCATTTCCTGCTTCAGCTTTTATGTAAAAGTGAAGCTGTAGCTCCTGTTAAGTTGTTTGCGATTTGTCTCAATTATGAGAAGTGGATCAAGAAAATGTCCACAGAGAGTATACAGATATCAGCTCTCAAGTGTTGTACTACTCCAAGGTTGCTTCAGAATTGGAAAACATTCTGAGTGGCATGAGTGCTTGGCATCTCAAGAAATATTAAGTCAAAATGGCATTGACCATATTGAGGAGCTCTGACTAGTGTTCAAATAGGATCTGCTTTTATTGTTATGAAAATGCTGCTTTTTTGTATGCATATATGCTTCAAAATTTTATCATTAGCAGCAAGCATACTTAGACCCTAAAGTTGATTTGTGCCCATCTCTAACCACTCAATATGGAATGAGAGTCCAGTACATGCTTCATGATATACAAGTGCAGTTTGAGGGAAGAGAGCTGAGGCAGCAGCCGAGGCAAATGACCAAGAAAAGTGAGTCAGAGGTTCGAGGGTTCCAACTTCCCTGTATGCAAAAGATATTATCTCTGCTTCTCAATTCTCTTTCAGTCTTATACTTGGGTCTATGGAGGTTGTTGTGGGAATTCTTGTAGGATTTGACCCATTGAAATTTGTTGCTTAATGCAAGTACTGATGATATTCCAAGCTAATTTGCAAATGTGTTGATGAATGGGTATACATAGACTAAGACATGTATAACATGCTTCAGAAAAGTCTCTGATTGGCCAGTATCCAGCATGGTATGCAAGTTCCATAATGGCTTTTTCCTCGCAAAACCCTAGATTTTTTCCAAGGGAAAAAAATGAAAAAGGCTCTAAAGATAACCACCTACCTATAACCAATTCTGATGCTAGGCTTGGTAGAGGTGGATTGCACCCATAACCTTATTGTGCAGCCTGCAGAAGTGATTTGATCCTTTCTTGGCTTGTTCACTTAATCTGGAGCTGCCACCTTTGAGAGCTAGGGTGGTTGTGGAATGGTGAGTACTGGATATAAATGGGAATCAGTTAGTTAGTTGGGAGTGTGCTTTCCTTCTTGGCTCTTTCATTTCTGAACTCTATTTTCCTTCTGCTCATGGGAAGCTGACAATTTCTTCTTTGCTTAGTAGGGGCAAACCCATCAAAGGAGTAATAATAACAAGCTTCATGTTCAAACCTTTCTTCAGAATTTTTGTTGTATATAAATTTTTGTTGTAATTTTTTGTTCCCAAACCTATTTGTAATGGTGGGACAATAGCTTCTGCAATGCAACTTGCAAAAGTTGTGATCAGTCTAATGATGACCAAGCTGCAAGGACTCAAATCATATGTGTACTTGGATCACTACATATGTGTTCTCCACTTGGAATTTCCCATAGCATTGGCTCTTTTGAATATCTTTGCAGTCATGGGCAGTGTGTCTGCAGTTCTTCCCACTGGAAGACAAGACTTCACGGATTATTTCACTGTGGGATGGGCCAACGACCACGTGACCTTATTGGACAATGGAACCTGTATTCAGCTCAAGCTTGACAATCAATCTGGTAAAGCTCTACACCATCTTCCAGTTCAACTTAATTTCTGTCCATGATAGTGCTCAAGAGGTCCTTTCTTGAATTTGCCTCATTTCACTATGACATGAAAGTAAGGCATTTGGCAACATTTTCTTTAGGATGTAACATCCTGATGGAAGTTCTAATGTAGAAGAGACTTAAATTAAACA
>Ga0209611_10012167_pt1 | contig 12166 bp, 14 predicted proteins | sample S1TSphgellanicum_3_FD_187693 | JGI IMG/M metagenome (GOLD analysis project Ga0209611, IMG submission 187693) | Host-associated microbial communities from peat moss isolated from Minnesota, USA - S1T2_Fc - Sphagnum magellanicum MG (SPAdes) (version 2) | ecosystem: Host-associated > Plants > Peat...
AAGACAAAAAAGAAAACAACCAGCAATTTTTGAAGGGGGAAGTGAGCTTACAATAATGTACATACATTCTTGTCATAGATAGTACTTCCAAGTTTGAAGCTTTTTCACATATTACAAGTATTTCATGAAATTGGTCTCATGCTCTCATCACCAAAATAGGTAACTCCAAGTAACAACAACTTTCTCCTCACTCTACATGAATTATTATTTTTCAATTGTACCTATTGTAAATTTCTCACATTATAGTTTTTTTGCATTAAGTTTATTAATTAATTAAGTATTGAAGCTTTATATCCCCCAACCCCTTTCCACTCATAGCACATTCACAATCTCGTTGCCCCAAGCAAATGGAAAGCCAATAGGTATTGGATTTTGGAAGGTAGTGTAACATAGAGTGTCAAGAATTTCAACTTTGGATGAGGAGGGATGGAAAGTGAAAACTCTAATGTCTGTTGGGTGATAGATAGAAAGGTGACAAGTTTGAGGATAGTCGGGTATCATGAGGAGTTATGGACATTGAACATCCAATTGTCGTTGTTTCTTTATGTGTTTGGTTGGTTTTTGTCTGTTGCAAGTTATGTGTGCTTGATTTTTACAATTCAATGGAGCAGTGCCATTGAGTTGGGTTGGGTGATGGAACGGTTTCTAAGCTATTATGGTAATTGCTCTTGAATATGGTTAGTGTTGACCATGAATTTGGGAGATGGTTGGTGGGATGGATGGCATGGATGATTGAGGTGTTTGAAGATTCTATAAGTTGGAGGTCTTGGTATTAGGGGAGGGAAGACAAATGCAAGGAAGCTAAGTGTTACTTTTTTCTAATTGCTTGAGTGTGTGTTTTTTTAAATCATAAATAATTGTGTGAATAGTTGGGGAAGAAGGCCCCATTGTTGGATTTCAAACTTCTTCCCCACATCAAGTATTCTGTTGTGCCATGTGCTTTAAGGAAGTAATAGAAGATGTAGTATTAGGTTTTAGGGACCAGTCCAGAGGAAATGATGAATGCATCTAAAGATTTCAAGAGCAATCAATGTAGCATGTTCGATTTGTTGTGTGCATTAAAGAAACTAGAAGGGATTGTCTCATGAGTTGTCTATGTGTGGAAGAGAATACCTATATTGTTACAAGGGAATGGGGTTTTAAGAACATTATTGGGCGTCATAGAGAGAAATTATTGAATTCTATGCTTCATTGTTCTTTGTCCAACTTCCAAGGGGAGAAATTTGAGAAAGTGAAATCAAATGGAATTGGGGTTTTGTTGTTAAACAACCACATTCATGACCAGTTGGCTCCTGAGAAAAGATCATGGGTGATGTGATCCCTTGAAGTTTAAAGTCTTATATTGTATTGTTAGGATTAATAAAATAGAAGGTTTAGTAAATTAGGATGTTATGGATTTTTTGCCCATCTTGGATAGTTATGTTGTCACTTTGTTGAAATGTATTGCTTCTATAAAAGATTGTATAACTAGAACAACCCTCCCTTTTTGGTATCAGAGTAATTCGATCACTGGGATATTAAGACGTTTATTGATAATATAATAGGATGATGTTTTTTAAGAAGTTAATACGTTAGAGTCTAGTGAGGAATAATTAGTTGCAGAAACCCAAGAAGTTTATGAAAAACATGTCATTGATGGTTTTGATTTCCTAGATCACTAGCAGCACCACAAACAAGGGCCTTAATTTTGCAATAATTAGGTTTTGGGATTGTTACCATTGTAAGTGTGAGTCTAAACAAAACTCAAGTTGGTGACATTGTTGTAGAATTAATGCATAACAAGTTTGGATTAAGGCACAAGTTTGGGTGAAGATGTGGCATGGAACAGAAAGATGGGTATCAAGTGTTGAATTCAAGAGGTGATATCACTTCACTTCCTACCTTGCATAAGGTTTCAACTTACAGATTGGAGAGACAAGGACAAGTACCAAGGCTAAGTGATATCTGGATCCATGTTTCTCCCATTTCATCAAACCATTTTGTCAAATTTTACATTCCAAGTGTTGGAAATTTGTTTTGGGTTGGAGATAGAATTTTGAGGGTGGAAAATACTAGATTAAGAGCCCGTTTGATCAATTGGAAAGCTTGTTGAAATGATAGCTTGGAGTTATGATGGCAGCCAAATTTTACAAAAGAGCAATGTTTCATTCTGCTACCATCTATATAAAGTTGTAATTTTGAATCTCGTACAAGAGGGAGATCAACCAAGTGCCTTCACCTAATTAAACAATGTTTGTATATAATAGATATCTTAAACAAGGTTTAGGGATAGAAACCTTACAAACTTGGTAACAAAAAACATAGACATAATATGTGTCATGAACCAAAGAATATTATTCAGGATCTTTGTTTTGATGAGGTTGACTTTCCAAGAGAATTAAAGGTTGGTGCTATCATTTTGAGAATCACACACTTTGCAATTGTCAAAATTATTGGTTTTGATCTACTATTGTTAAGGTGGGAGATTTAATGTTGAACATGTGGCATTCAAGGTTTCATATTCAAACAACTATATAGCTAAAAATAAGGAAACGATCTAACGAATGACAATGGAGCCTTATCCAATTCCATGAAACAAGGTTTTACTTCATTAGCTCTTGGCCCTTTGAATCGACTTGAGAATCAAAAATTAGAAAAGGAAAAGATCAATTCTATCCTAGGAATTAGTGACCTTTGGATTCCATTAGATTTTACCATTCCTGGATGTTGTGCTCAGTTCTATAGACCAAAAATAGATGACAGGGTTAAAGTTGGGGACTGCATCTTGAAAATCTCACACATAGGTCAAGTTACACATTTATTGTGTTGGATTTATTTTAAGGAATTCTATGGTAGATTGTGTTGGAGGTATGTAGGAAGGAGTGATGCAAACCATAATATTAAAATTGACAACAACATGATAAAAATAATAGACTCTAAGAAGGAAGAAGAGGTCCTTGCGATTAAGGACCAAAAGCATATAAACCTATAAGTCATAAAATCATGAATTTAAAATGACTAGTCCACAAGGCATGGATGAGTTGTTATGGGGACGTGGACATGAAAATGTGAATGATTGGGTGGAACAACTGACCATGGCAGCAAAGGTTGGAGATTTTAATGTTGATAGTTGTTTAAGATCACAAAGTTAAATATAAGAAGTAGAGCCAAGGAGTGGTTCAAGAATTTGAATCTTGCTCTAGTTGACTAAGTAACATTTGGATAGTTCAAAAATACATCAATATAAATGTTGATGACATCCGAATCAAACTAGATGCCATCAAACAAAAACCAAAAAAAAAAGTGCAAAAATATTATGAGAGGTTGGATAAACTTTTCAAAAAAAATAGATTCAGGATACAGAACAACGTCGTAGATTCTTAGCCAAGTTGAGGCTATAAATTAAAAAATTGTGTGTAATCAAGATGTACATTAACATTCAGGAAATAGTTGTTGCAGCTATCAAAATTGAATGAATGTTCGGAAAACTTGGGGAGACTCCATATGAACCCATGAGGGAAGAGCAAGATGAGGTGGCATTTGGAGAATCCACTACGGATCGATAGTTGCATGTATTGAATGAAACTATCATAGAAACCAGGTGGATGTTGTTCATCCAACTCATGCAATCCGTATAATTAATGTCATTAGAGTATACCGCAACAAAACACTACATTTGGCAGTTGAAATTAATTAGGCATTGATTGAGGGTGTAATGGATACAAGGGTTTATATGTTAGTTATGGTACCCAACGTCATTAAAGAACTTAGCATAATACATTTAGTGGTTGGTCAAGAAACATACAAGATTACATCTACGATTGTGACACAAGCACTTGGAAAAATTACTAAACTTCCAATGAAAGTGGGAATTCAAGGATTATTTGTTAAATGGTGTTCTTAATAATGGATAAGGACAATTATGATTTACTCCTTGGTTTGGACTTTTTCATAAAAAATGGGAATGGTCATGGATGTGGAAAAAAATGTCATACAAATACATAATGGACCAAGGATGGAAGTAAAAGTTTTACCTTTAAACATGTTCAACATGTTGCAAGTGTTGGAAAAATTTGAGGACGAAGCAAAAAATAGATAGGAGGAATGGCTAACAAAGGAAATGGAGCAAATGCAGCTAAAAACGTGGGCAAACATACTCCAATTATCTGATCTTGATAGTTTACATGATGACTCCTTCTTTGATAACAATATGATGGAATCTAAAGGTGTAGGTGATGACCCACAAGGGGTTCTACAACATTTGGAAAGACACATTGAAAAACTAACATACTAGGGGATGGATAAGATTGTTGATAAAAAGGCACTAATGCAAATGTTTAATTTGATTTTATAATAACAACATCAAAATGTACTGAGTGAGTAGCTCACTGAGGATGATGACTATCCAGATTAGATAAAATGTGCAGCTATAAACAAGTATGTCCGAATGAAACGAAAGATGGGTGAAAATACATTTGTATTATGTTGAAGTTGATGATGAGTTGACAATAGAAGGTGGCAAATGGGATCAATTTTTTAAAAAATCAAGTTAAATGAGTCAATAGATGAAAGACATAAAACACAATTATGGGCTTTGCTTGAGGAATTCTAGGGAATCTTCACATGGCACAAAGGAGAATTAGGGCATTGTTATAATGTGAGAGAACACTCCATTGCCACTCATGGTTTACCTCCCTGTCGAATGATTCCTAAATGGCTGTCTTTTTGGGAAAAGATTGAAGTAAATCGATAGATACAAGTGTTAGTGGACTTAGGAAAGATGCACAAGAGTGCATCTAAGTATGCCTAAAGAGTAATTTTGCCAATCGAAAAGGATGGTAGTTGAAGGTTTTATGGGCACTACCATCCACTAAATTTCGAAACGAGACAAGATTCTTTTCCCATGCCTGTGATTGAAGATGTTCTAAGTCAATTAAGGAACTCCTAGTGGTTTTTTGCATTGGATTTATAGTCAAGTTTTTGGCAAATACCAATGGCACCTACTGATGTTAAAAAAACCATTGTAATCATTAAATCAAGTTTGTATGAATGGAATGTGATATCATTTGGTCTAAAGAATGCCACTAGTACATTCTCAAGGACCATGGTAGGTATTTTCAAGGACTAGACCAATCAATTCTTAAAGGTGTTTGTTGATGGCCTTAACATACATAACAAGACTTGGTTTAAACACCTACAACACATTCGGCTAGTGCTTCACAAATTGGCAGAAGTCAACTTCAAGTTAAATCTTAACAAGTGTTCTTTTGGTTCAAAAAACAAATTTACCTTTTGAGACATGTGGTGGACTGTAACAAATCACAACCTAATCCTAAAAAGATAGTAACAGTTGTAGAGTTTCCTCAACTAAAAACAAAAACTAATGTTAGTGCATTTTTGGGTTTGATTGGATATTATGGGAAGTTCATTGTCGGATATGCAAAAATTACAAAATGTGTGTTTGCCCTAACCAAAAAGGAATTCAAGTTTGTTTGGACACCAATATGCCAAACAACATTTGTTACACTGAAAAGAAAATTAGTGGAAACACCAATCGTGGTCAGACCTGATTTTAGCAAAACCTTCATCTTAGATGTTGATTAATTAGTAAAGGGTGTGGGAGCTATATTGTCACAAAAATCTAGAAAACAAGAATAGGTAATTGCTTATGTTAGTACAATTTTTATCTCCTATACAACATTTTTTCAGCCTATGGAAAGGGAGTGTTATGCCCTAATTTGGGGCATAGTGCACTTTAAACAATATTTCCAGCAAACACCATTCTTGCTACGAACATATCATAAGCCATTGGAGTGGTTGGCCACTATTTTCAAATGCTTATGTGCAAAGAGGACACTGGATTGTTATGCTACAAGATTTTCAATTTAAATTTGTTCACTACTCTGGTAGTAGGCACCTAAACATGGATGCATTGAACAAAACCCATGTAAATTTTTTAGAAGATGATGAGGACTTTGGATGCAATGTAATGGAACCAGAAGACAAACTTGGGGGCAAATCATTACCTATGGACAATAATTGTGTGAATGAAGTTGTTGTTAATTTATTTACTTTTCAGTTCATTGTCTAAAAAACTACTAATACTAAAGGACAACAGATGAAAGATGAAATAAATGAACAAAATATGGAGACTACGTCAAAGAATAATTGCATCCAATGGAACTTGAAGACTACCAAAGGATGGTCATTGAAGCATAAAATATGGTGGATCAAATTATATTAAGACCATTAAATGATGCAAATATGAATGACTGAAGCAAATGGACATATGGGAAGACAAGGTGGCAATGGTTTTATTCATTGGTAGACATCTAAAAGCTAGTGCTTATGATGTTGCCAACATTGATAGGGTTCAAAATTGAATAATGAAATATCATTGGTCTAAGGACATTATATTCTCTTAGAATTTGGTAGTGCCCAAACTAAAAGAGAGGAAGATGTTAATCAAGAAAGTTCGTGGAGATATTGGACATTTTGGTAAAATGAAAACATTGGCTGAAATAAAAATAATAATTTTTTCTAGCATGACAAAATTTAGTTTGTTAAAACCTTTGTCAAGAATTGTGAAAAATGTTAGATGGCTAGAAAATCCAAAAACATAAGATTTGGTATTGAAGAAATGAAAAATATTCCAATTTGTGATTTGTTCTATCAAATTATTTTTAACACTATTAGACCATGATTACTTAAAACTACTGATGGTAATAAATATGTTCATGTAGCCATTGACCATTATTCCAAATGATGTGGAATTCAACTTATCAAAGAACATGATGCACTAACCACTGCAAAATTCTTGGAAGATGAAGTGATCTACAAATATGGGGTGCCTAAATACATTCTGACAAATAATGGGATTGAATGGATGAAAAAATTTGCTAAAACATGGCAAAATTATGACATTACCCACCAATTCACTACACTTACTTGGCCTAAGTGCAATGGCATGGTTGAGTGCCTAATCAAAACCATCAAACAAGGTTTGATGGTCACAGCTACTACAAACATACAAAGTTGGGACTTATTGTTACCCATGATATTTTTTGGGTATCGATCTGGCATTCAAACCAACACCAAATATTCACCTTTTATGGTGTTCACAAGATGTGCACCCAAATTAACCATTGATAACCATCTCAATAGACTTCATGATGTTTTTTATGAATTTGTAAGTCCAAAAATGATGGCTAAACATATGGTTCAAAAGATGTAACTTACTTTTGAGGTGCATAGATCCCTATTCAAAAATGTGGAGCATGCTCAAAAGAAATAAAGGAAGACGTATGTTGTTTGTAAGGCATTGGAAACCTTTGATGGCTTTGAGGCAAATAACAGAATCAAAATACGTATGCTTGGCAAGAAGAAATATCTAATATGGAACTAGGAAGGACTTTACATGTTTGTTGATTACAAAGATGGGAAAGGTCTTCAAGTGAAGGATCATGGCAATAGGATTCACATTGTCAAAGATTTTAACGAGTAGCACCGTGAGCGTGCAAGAAGGGATTCGCAACTATACCACTCTATTAACTGATGGATCTATGAAGACATAAATTTTTTTCGAAGGAATAACAACATGTGTAACACAAAAACAGTGTTAAGAACTTCAACTTTGGATGAAGAGGGATGGAAAATGAAAACCCTAAATTTGTTGGATGATAGGCAAAAGGCAACAAGTTTGAGGATAGTTGGGTATCACGAGGAGTTGTGGATGCCAAAAGTCCAGTTGTTGTTTCTTTCTATGTTTAATTGGTTTTTTTTTGTTGTAGGTTATGTGTGCTTGATTTTTATGATTCAATGGAATGGTGTTGTTGAGTTGGGTTGGGTGATGGAATGATTTCCAAGCTACTATGGTAATTGCTTTAAAATATGGTTAATGTTGATCACAAAGCTAGGAGATGGTTGGTGGGTGAGATCTTGATGGCGTGGATGATAGAGGTGTTTGAAGATTCTACAAGTTGAAGGCCTTTGAAGGTCTTGAGTGGCACTAAGGGAGGAAAAATAGATGCAAGGGAGTTAAGTGCTATTTATTTCTAATTGTTTGAATGTGCATTTTGTTAGGTCTTAAGTAACTGTGTGACCAATTGCGGAAGAATGCCCCATTATTGGTTTTCAAACTTCTTCCCCACATCAAGTATTCCATTGCACCATGTGTTTTAGGGAAGTAGTAGATGTAGTATTAGGTTTTAAAGACCAGTCCAAGGGAAATGATGAGTGCGTCTAAAGATCTTAAGAACGATCAATGTGGCATGTTTGGTTTGTTATGTGCATTAAGCAAATTGGGAAGGATGGTTTAATGGCCTATCTATGTGTGGAAGAAAATACCTTTATTGTTACAAGTGCTTTGAGGAATGAGGTTTTAAAAGCATTATTGGGTTTCATAGGAAAAAAATGTTGAATTGTTCTATACTTCATTGTTTTTTATCCAACTTCCAAGGGGAGAAATTTGAGAAAATGAAATTAGATGGAGTTGGGGTTTTGTTGTTGAGTAACCACACTCATGACCAGTTGGCTCCTAAGAGAAGATCATGAGTGATGTGATCCCTTGAAGTCTAAAGTCTTATATTGTATTATAAGGATCAATAAGATAAAAGGTTTAGTAAGATGTTGTGGACTTTTTGCTAATCTCAGACAATTACGTTGTCACTCTATTGAAATGCATTTATTTTATCAAAGGTTGTATAACTAGAACACCCCTCCCTTGTTGGCAACAATAGTTTCAAATGGATGTGAAATGTAGGATGGGAAAACTTAAGCTTCACCCAATATTTGTCTTCAATAGAAATTTGAAAACTTGGGCTTCCTGTTGTTGCACATTATTAGCGATGATCAACTAATGAAAACAATGAGTTGATTTTGTGGAAATTAAGTTCCATGTCAAATGAACATATTGAATGACATTGCTTGCAACTTGAATTCAATCTTTTAAATTTAATTGAAAAAACATTGGATGTAAATTAATGCATAAGGTATTGAAATTTTTCTCATCAGCATGTTGTAAAAAAAAATTTCAAATAAACACAAATATGAAAAGACACGTTTCTATTCCTCTTTACTTTGAAATGGCCTAAACATATTTCAATTTGTAGTTGTCCAAAGGACGATTTATAAAATCTAAAGTTGTGTTACTCAAATCAATTATGATGAATCATTGTGATTTGAATAAAAGATTTTCTAACCCAAGAAAAATAAATCATTTATTTTTTAAAATTTGAAGAAGGGAAGAAAAATAATGTAAGTGCCAATGATGGAATATAGTGTGTGTGTGTGTGTGTGTGTGTGATGTATTTATTTATGTATTTATTTATATTCAAATTTTGTAATATGCAATAATATCAAATCTTTCAACTTGTGGATTCCCTAAAAATTATAAATTTAAAATTCCTAAAACTTTTTAATTAGGTAAACAAAATTATATTGTTTGTATAATAATATTATATAGAATCTTCAATTTGAAGCTCACTTTGAAATCAAACCTAATTTGGAATTCTTTTGAATGACAAATCTAGAAATTCAAGAATTAAAAAACTAATCTCATAATTCATAACCTAATTGGAGGTTAAATCAAATTTTAAAGTAAATTAAAATTAAAGCTAAAAGTTCTTCTCTAAAGTTGGATTTGAACAACACTAATAGAAGTTCCATCCATGTATATTGATGAGAAATAATTCAAAATGTGAAGAATGAAAAATTTGAAAACTTCAAATTTAAGAAATATTGATTTTCAATTTTTAAAAAAAAAAACTAATGTTGGGTAAGTACATGATTCGCCATATACAATTATGATAATGATATGGAAATCTTCAAAACCAATTGATTTTAAAATGGTATAAGTATTCAACATTTTTTGACTTTACATAGTAATGAAAAAACCAATACCAAAAATATTTAACATAAATATTGGTATTACACAAAAAATCCATATGTCTTTAAGTGTTTTATATTTTAACTTCCATATAAATTATAAAATAAATATGTTATTGTCATTTGGATCAATCACATTTTTTTGAATTCATGGGACTATGAATTTAAAAACAATGGCAAGTATTTTCTAACTATAACCTATTAGGAATCAATTATTAAATACATAACCATTATTAATTAAAAACATATAAAGTTCGATACCTTCACTATATTAATGTACCTCCAATTCCAATATATTCATATCACTTTCACAACAATAAAGGATGGTTAATAATGAATATTGAAGGTAGGCAATTACACCCCCATATCAAATAGTATGGTCTACAATATTACCCACTAAACACTTCATTAATGTTATTTGGATAAGTGAAAATACACATTTCTCTATTATGTACAAATAAGTAAATATAAAGCTTATTATCCTTGTAAATAATTTCTTTTACATTTACCTTGCTTGCCATGTAAATATTTTGTTTTTGCATTTTCATGGGAAAGTTTGAGTTTTTTTCATTTACACTTATATGACCTTGTGTAAATGTTTTGGGGTGGTAAATGTATATATTAATATCATATACCCTTCCTTAATAGGAGGGAAGTGTTACCCTGTGTAAATGTCTTGGGGTGTGTAAATGTCAATGTATATATTATATACCATTAATCATTATACATGTTTGCAATGCATATTAATTAGGTGTGGGTGCATCCCAAAGCTCAATGTTTTTTTGCAGTGGGCCACTTTTATTGGCCCTTTAGAAAAAATTATAATACACTTAATGTTCCCCAAGTAAAAGTTTTTACTATCAATAAGGTGTTGTAGAAGTGATTCCTTTTAACACTCACAAGTCTATATACAATACAAGATCATATGTTTGGGCAAAAGATATGGGACAAATTGTGATGTCATTGGGGAATAAGGTAAACATGTTGGTGATTAAACATTTAGTGTATCATGAAATCCAAAAGATATTTTGAAAATTGATAAATAGACACATCATTATGAATTATGATAATTATGGTGAATCCATCTACAAAGTATTTATGTAATGTTACAATGAAAAATGCATATTCAAAAGTCCCCCATTTGGTGTAAATCATTGGTTTTGAAAACAAAACAAAAACAAAAACAAAAAAATCATATAATGAGTCCATTTTCATAAAATTAAAAAAACATTTGACTAAAAACACATTATAATGCATAAGTATGCAAAAAAACAATTTGCCCATTATGTCTTTTTGGGACATTTTAGTTTGCAAATACCTTACAATTTGTCATCTCATGAATTGGACGTACTAGATATGAATATGCCAGTTGCAAGTTTACACAAATGTTCATTTAAAAAATGTTATATGATTTTTAAAGAAGTTGTACTGTTATATGTGTGCTATGGATTACAATATCTCAATACATATGGAAAAACTCATGGGTAAGTGTTGACTTGTATGAAAATCAAGTTCCCTTTTCAATATTATCCAAATTATATGTTTTATACCTTCAATAATTCCTAACTTTTGCTTAGGGGTTAATTTTTTTGACATATTTCAAAGATTGAACTACAAACAAAATAGGGACTTGTCAATGGTAAAAACATAATTCCCTTCTACAATAAGCGTCTCATCATGTAATGGTTATGCCGTTTATGGTTAGGGTCAAATAAAATCATGAAAGATGATAAAATTGTGTAACTAACTAATTAGGTCATTTGAATGGAAATTGAATAAATCATTATTAAAAGAAAAATATTGCACCTACAACTAAGAATTAGTAACTCTTGTCAAATTATTTATTGATTTTTTTTCAAAAAAGGAGGTTCAATAATCCCTATTTTAGTATTTCAACATTTTGAAACGAATAAGTACACAAAGTCTACCTTACATTTTGCTTTTGTAATAGTATCCTTGTGGTTGGGACCAAAAAAAAGTCTTTCATGAAATGAACATGAATTATGGGTACAATATATAATACTTTTAGAATATAGTCAAGGCTTCAACTTTCACTTGCAATTTGGTTCCCAATACAAAACAAAATGTTATCCCCAAATCTTACGCAAATGCAAAGTTTTAAGGCAAGCAATTGAACTTGGTCTACACTTATGTTATTCTTGTTGTTTATGAAAGCAAATTCATATGAGGTCAATTCCATGAGATTTGGTTGGTTCTTTGAACTCCTCAACATCTAACAAGTCTTGAAGTTTATTAATTGTGTGCATTTTCTTAAAAGTTATTTCAAACATGACACACTTAA
>Ga0209611_10012168_pt1 | contig 12166 bp, 17 predicted proteins | sample S1TSphgellanicum_3_FD_187693 | JGI IMG/M metagenome (GOLD analysis project Ga0209611, IMG submission 187693) | Host-associated microbial communities from peat moss isolated from Minnesota, USA - S1T2_Fc - Sphagnum magellanicum MG (SPAdes) (version 2) | ecosystem: Host-associated > Plants > Peat...
GAATTTTCAAGTGCAAGTGTACAATTCTATAATGCTTGAACTGCTAGTGATTTATTGACCTATCCTTTCAATTCTTCTACATACCCACACACTCCAAAAACATTTACAATTAGTTGTTTGTTGTTACATATACCTTATCCTTATGCCCAAAGTAAATATATGTGCCTTTGATAAAAAATGTGTTAAAAAATTCCAACATTACATCAGGCATTGGTGCTTCCCATTCCATTAAAAACAAGGGAACAAGCCCTACTTTAGAAGCTCAATTTTCTTCCTCGGCAATCTCCTTTTAGTTCTCCATCCGCTCAACATGTTAGTCATAGTTTTGTTTCTTCTATGTCCACATGAATTGCTTAGGGTCTAGAATTTTAATACCTTTCTCTAGAAGTGTAGCTCTATCCAAGATTACACCTCTTTTCTTTGCTATAACTTCTGCTTCAGGCCTCTCCATCTCCATCACCCTTTGCTTTGTTTTTGTCACCACCTACACCTCAGTGGTTTGTTGTATTGTTGTGGATAACTATTATTCCACCTCAATAATATTTTCTTCCCTTGCATCCTTTTATGATGTCTATGTTTTCACAAAATGCTATTCCATAGCTTCGTTGTCCTCCGATTCTTCAATGAACATTAGATCTACTAATGTTGCTCCTAGTCCTATTCGTTCTTTTGCATGCCAACGTCTTCTGCTTCTACACAAAAACTCAACTATAGATATTCCAATTGTATCTATGTCTTGAATTATCGTTTGTGCAAATTGTATCTTCACATTATACACCTTCTTTTCTACACATTTCAATGATGATGATGAACGCGGAAACGACCTTGCAACCAACAGCTAAATATTCAACACATCTTCTCTTTTTATTTTTTTCAACTCCTCTTCTATTTTTGTTGTTTTCAATGATTCCGCTTCCTATTACTGCTTTCGTTTGTGCTCACTCCTTTGCACTTCCTTTTCCCTTGTTATTATTTGAAGTTTTTCAATGGCATTTTATGCATTCATATTGTTTTGAACTCCATAAGTTCGAAACGTGCACAACATCTAACAACAAACGCAAATTATTTTCTATAATTACTTCATTTTTTTGTCCTTGAACATCCTGCCCATCATATTCATTTTTTTCCCTCTCGCCATTTTTTAATTTACACTTGATCCACAAAATTAATATGGCCCATCATGACAAATTTATGTGTCCCTTGTACAACCACGTGTAAACACTTAACATCATCATTATGAATGAACGTTGTAAATTTCATCTTTGGATTATTCCACATCTGTAATCTCCCTACATTAGTTGTATTGATGCCACCTCATTTGCCCGATACACCTTCTGCTAATTGTACCCATTTGTCAGCCGACTATACCCATTTATTTATAGACTATGATAATACATTTGTTGACTATATCGATTTTTCTACTAACTATGCCAACAAATCTGATGATTGTGGGAATACACTTGATGATTGGGTGAACATTGTTGTTGATTCAACTAATACCCATGACAATTCATCTTCAAAATCCTACATCCCAAATCCATCACTTCTATGGTTATTGCTCACAAATTTATTATTCATTTGTAGATTGAAAATCAATTCAATGTTCATTATAAGATCTTTGATCTGTTCTTCATCTACAACATTCTTGATATATTTCACCATTTTCATTATCATCCATTGTCAAAATTCTACACTTGAATTCCACCTACATTCTATTCCCAATATATTGGCATATGTTGTTATTGTTTTTGAACTTTAGATTCCATGTACGTAGAGGGTTCGAGCTTATTGACATTGATCAGCACAAGGTTAGCTTCATATTTTTCAATGGTCACCAATAACACAATGTTATATTCTATACGATTCAAACCATTTCCTAGTAAACTTCCTTAGGTGTGATTTATTGCCCTTTTGAAACCACATAACATAATCACCAAAATTGAACTGTTTTTTTGGATTCTTTTGTTGACTCCATAATGTTTTATTCCACTACTGAATTCTTGTAGTTTCTATAACCTACATTCTAGCTTCTTGCAACTTTTATAGCTTTGTGATTCTATTAGTTAAAACTCTCACTATAATATTATTTCTCTCATTTCCACCAACATTAACATAATGTACTTTGTGGGCATCAATGGATGTAATCCATACATTAATTGATATGGTGTATACCCTGCTGCTACTTTGTATACAATTATGTATGAAAATAATACCATAGACAAATGTTCATCCTAATCTATTTTATTCTCATTAACTAACTTGGTCAACAATGTCCCAAATACTTTATTATTAGATTCATCCTTCCCATTCCCCTAAAAATAATAGGTTGTAAAACTCACATGTTTCAACAAAAAATGATTTGTCAAATACTTGATGGCATCATTAATGAAATGAACTCCCTGATATGTGACTATCGTCAAAGGACATTCAAAACTGGTTAATATACATTCATACAAAGAAATTGTTATGACTATTGCAATATTAGTTCTCAATGCTCTTGCTTCCACCCACTTGGTAGCATAATTTATGGTTACAAGATTTATTTTTTCTTGTATATTTTTTTGTTGGTTTAATTGGCCCCATAAAATCAAGTCCTCGTTTCATAAATGGTTCCTTTAGGATACTTGTCACCAGATTTGTAAGACTTTGAGTTGCCAATCCTCTTGTTCTTTGGCATGCATCACAAGATTTACAATAGTCATGCACATTTCTATTCATAGTTGGCCACTAATATCCAACATCCAATATCTTTTTATGTGTTATTTCAATTGCAAACTGCCTTCCTACCGATCCTTCATGTAGTTTTCTCATCACCATCTACGCTTTTGTAGCTGTCAAACATTTTCACAGTTTGTTATCTTGGCCCATTTTATACAATTCACAATTCTTCAATGTGAAAGGTTTTGCTCTCCTTACCAATCTTTGCTTTTGTTATACTGATAATGTCCCCTCAATCTGTCCTATTTTCAAAAAAAAATTCACATCCTTTGGCCATTTAGGCTTTACATAAACAAACTTACATATGTGGTTTCATCAAACATACCTATGGGTTTTGTAATATTTGGTAGTCTTGACAATGCATCTGTAACTACATGAGTTTTGCTTGGCTTATACACTACTATGAAGTCATATTCTAGGAACGATAACAATCATCTAACTATTCTCCTTAAAACATGTGGTTTGTTGACCAAATAAACCAATGCCATATGATCTACATAAAATACAAACTTATTTTGCAACAAATTATGTTTAACCTTGTGTAAAACAAAAACCATTACTAAAGCCTTTTTTTGTGTTATAATTATGTTTTACTTTGTTCAAAAGCCTAAAAGCATACACTTATGGTTGATCATCCTTCCCTGTTACATTCTAAGACAACATGGCCCCCATAACTAACAAGGATACATTTGTATGAACATGAAATTCCACCTGTTAGTTTGATGATATCAATATCGGTGTTTCAATATAGTTTTGTTTGATCAATTCTCAAGCTTTCTCACATTCTTTTGTCCAAAGAAAAATCTTTGTATTTATGGTTGGTTTAATAATAGGTGCCATAATAGCAACAAAGTTTTGATAACACATTTGTAAAACTATGCCATCCCATGAAATACTTGAATTTGTTATGGATTTTTGGGTGATGGCATGTTTACTATTGTTTATATCTTCTTTGGATCTGGTAGTTTCCCTTCTTTGGAAACAATAAAACCCAAGATCATTTTTTTAAATACCATAAATACACATTTTTCTAGATTTAGACTAATGCCATATTCTTTACACTTTTGAAAACATAATTTGAATTTCTACAGATGACTCTCCATGTCATTATACATTGTAAAATCATCATAAAATATCTTCATAAAATTGTCCAAATATTTTTTGAATGCTTTGGTAACAACTTTATGATATGTTGGAGGTTCATTTCTCACTCCAAACGACATCACCTTCCATATAAAACCCCCCTAATTTGTAACAAATGTAATCTTGTATCTGTCCTCTAGAACTATAAAGATTTTATGATATCTTGAATATCCATCTAAGAAAGAATATGCTACATACCATGTTACTATGTTCAACATTTCATCTATGAAAGGTAATGGGTATGGACCCTTTTTGTGGCTACATTTAGTTTTCTAAAATCTATATAGATTCTCAGTTTGCCATTTTTCTTGGGTACTACTACTACGGGTGATAATCATGTAGCCTCTTTTACAGATTGAGTAAATCCAACTACTAACAGCTTGTTTATATCATATTTAATTGATGTAGCATAGTTGGGATTTAATTTGTACCTAACCTGACGTGTCGATGGAACAATAATGTCCAACTCAATTATGTGTTGTCTAGTTCTGGTGGAATCCCTTTCAAATCTTTATATGTCCATGCAAAAACATCTTTGAATTCCTTCAACATCTTTTCCAATTCCAACACCCTACTCATTTCTAATTGTGCATTAATCTTCACCATCTGTGGTTTTACATTAATTCCAGATTGAGTTTCATCATTTGTTGATTTTTACTTATCGTCCATTCGACTATTTGCAATTCCTATGCTTTGATTTTTGTTGGAGTTTCATCCATGACAACATTCCTTGGTTGATGTTTATAATATGTCTTTGGATACACCTTATCTTTTAGAGCTACTTTTGGTTCATATTTGTTATTAGCTATTTTCGTCTTTCTGCTTTGTATTTCAAATCCTTATTATAAGATATTAGTCTTCACACTTGTATCCATGATGTCCACATCTATGGTTTTCACATATTGAATTATTTCAGGTAAACTAATTGTTCTTATTGAGAATAATTTTGGCTCTATGGCAAAGATGATATCTTCTTCATCTATGATGCCATTATGATAATCATAGCATAGTAACACTTTTGGTCTTCTTACTTCATTTCCCAAATGTTTGGTGATTGTAATTGTTCTGACTATCCCATTCCCTTGTATGGTAACAATGTTACTTCCCCAATCATGTGCTACTTTAACATCCTTCAACATGGTCTCCCCAACAACATGGAATAACTAAAATTTATCACATTATTTTGAAGTATAGTAAATGTAGTTATGTAAGGAATGCCATGAACATATATCTTCAAATCTTTGATCAACCCCATTGGTTTTGTGGTTGTTTGATCTGCCATCCTCAGATTATATGGTGTAGGTTTAGGCTTTGGAAGCCCCAGCCTCAATCTCAATTATTCTGTGATAATATTAATTCCAAAACCTCCATCTAGCAACACATCCTCTATTATATTCTTCCCAATCTATACATAGATAATTACCATATGATTATTTATTGCTATAACAATTATCCCTACCTTTGGTACTAAAAAACCAACTTATTCAACTATGGTTATTCTACTTACATTCTAATTTTTCTTTGGTTTTAACTTCTACCACATATATCTCTTTAATTCAAAAACTATTTTAGGCAATTGTCCCAAGTTCAAAGTATAACTTGTTTCTAGCATTTGCTTACCAATGTTTAAAAAAAAATCTTCTACTATAATTAGTTTCTCTTGTGAATTCTCTACCTCCTGAGATTTTTATGTTTATGTAAGAATAATATTTGGCATACTTGGCCAAGTTGTGTTCCATCCCTCCATGGATGTGGATGGCCTTTCTGGCTAGGTTTGTGTCTTCTGAATTTGTTGAATTATTTCCACCATTGATTTTGTCAATCATTATTCATTTTTCTAGTTAGCGACACTCTTTGCTTTCTTTGGCTCTTTATCTTTGAACACCTATTTTTTAGTTGCATTACTTCTTGTTGTAACATTAACATCCACCACATTCACATTTGCAATGATTGTTTATGCCTCGGCAATGAGTTGAACTTCTGCTACTATCATAGATTTTCCATGAAACATATTTTGCATATTAATAAACTTTGGACAATCTATCAGTTTATATCCATGCAAACCATAGATGTGGCATGCATATGAAGATGTCTTTTGTGATTTTTGACTTGGTCGTGCAGCCTTTGTGGTTGCCACCATGGTCTATTATTTCTTCTTTCTACATGTTTCCACATTGTGATTCATCATCCCATAATTTGTGCCATGTTTATTAGTCTTCCCTATATTACTTTGTGTTTTCATTAATGCCACCTATTTGGATTATGTGGTATTGAAAGTGCACTCCTTGCTTCTACAATAGTAATGTCTTCTTCACACAACATTATCACCTCCTTATGTTGTTGTAATGTTGACCTTTTCATCCTTGCAATTGCAATTTTAAGGTACAATTGCAAACTTGCTTTAAACACACTAGTTAGAAAATTGTCTATGGTTGGAACTTGTAAACCATGAACCAACTTTTGAATTCGCTCATAGTAAACCTCCACCCTCTCAATCTCCTCTTGCTTCATATTCTTCATTCCATGTATATTTGCTTGTCATTTTGAGTCTTTCGATGACATTTGCAAAATGCATGTGTAAGTTTCGAAAAAATATGGTCAAGGAAGTCTGACATGTAATTCTGACGCTAATTTGATGCTATATCTCGTAACATATAATTAAATGCATTAATGATATTTTTTCAGAAATTTTTACATTTGCTGTTACTACAAAATTGAACATTTTGACATAAACATCTGGATCAACATCTTATTTGAAATCAGGATACTTAAAAGTTACCTTTTTGGCTTAATATAATGGCAATCTATGTGATCAAGAATTGGTACAATTATAACATATGGTTCTCAATATCCTCTTTTTGGATTTGTTACATCTGCACTTATGTACCTTCCAACAACCATTGAACTCAATGGTGGTTGATCTATAGTCCTATTCACATGGGTAGTCATTATTGGATTAGTAAACACCATCTGAGGTGTCCCAACATCTCCAATAATAGTTGTTGGTAATGTCATACTCCCATTTATTTCCTTCTTGTGGAAATTCCATTTGATCCATTACCCAATTTTGTTGTAGATTTAATTAGTACTCCCCTTTGAAAAACATCCATGTTAAACACAACAAATGTTTCAACTCATGTGGTTGTTATACTTGCATCCAATGATTGGGTAATGTCTACTCTAATAGATTGTTTCCAAGTTTCAACAAACTGCCACTTCCGACACGATTAGTGAAGTTGTGTTGATTCTAGTCCAACGATGCTCCAATTTGTGGTTACCCATTGGTATCCTTTGTGGTGCAGAACGTGGATGTGAATACATTTTTGGTTCTTTGCTTTTAATATGAACAAATGGATGAATTTGTTGACTCTGTGGTCCCATTTGGCTTCCCAACTCCATGCTTCTTAATATTTTTGAATTACATGAATTCTTGGTTCCTGTGCTTGTGTTTGATCCATTATTGTTCCTACCACATTTTGTAACTCCACATGTCTAACAATACCTACTTTGATGTGAAAAGGCACAAAAAGACAATCCATGATTGCATGTCCTTTCTTTTCACAAAATGCGCAAACCCTTGAAATTAATTTGACCATCTCTGAATCCACAAATTCATGATCTCATTTTTCGGTTGTGTACTTTGGTTGATCCAAATCTAGATTCCCTTGATGTGAATATGATTGTGGTACTTCATCCAACACATTCACTTGTGCCTCTACATACACAAATGATCATAGGTAATTTTTCTTCAGTCTCTTCAACCACATCGATATTGGTGTTTTCTTCCACCTCCTAGTTTTCCATTGGTTCATAGTAATTTGGAGATGTAGATTGATACACAAACCTGGATTATATACCTCCTATAACAAAGCTAAGCTTGGGCCAAGTTTAATACCCATGTTGGGCAAGTCCTCGGTTCTATTTAAAATACAAGTATTTGAAAAAGAAAAAATAATTATATTAAAAATCTCAAAAAATAGTTCAAATTTACAAAAATTAATGTATTAATAATTTATTTTCTTTATTTCAAAAATAAAATAGTGTTTTAGAGAATAGCTTTATGATAACCCCACTAGTATGAAAAAAATGAGAACAAGTCTACTTGAATATTAGCTTGTAGTTTTTTTTGGGAAATCCAAATCCTAGGTGAGTATCACATTTTTTTAAAAAAGTTCCAAGAACTCGGATGGTTGCAATTGTGAGAATGGAGTTCTCTTTTTTAAAATGAGAATCATCCAACACTGGTATATACGGCACATCCTCCCCCTAGCCATGATGTCTCAATGAGATGCCATGTGTCAAGAAGGGTCCTTACAAGTACAATGGTCCTACATAAGGATTCCCCAATGCCCTTGACCCCTAGAATTTTTTAATGAATCCTTATATTGTGTTTGAAAGTTCATTAGGCTTTTGAAAGATTCCAGAACTTTCTGAAACAAAAATTCTGAAACACAAAATTAATCTATGAATATCAAAAAAGAGGGATCAGGGGCCACCATGTCAACAAGGCTTTAGTTGGCCCCATGACCATACACATTCTTCAACTCCCAACATTGTCACAATGATGATCCAAATTGAATGTTATCATCCAATCCTAAAAAGGACATGTGACATTGAGAGCCAATAAGGACCCCAAAAAAAACATTCATGGAAAAGCATCCAAGGTGTATGGTTATGGGCTACCATGTGCCCATGATTGACCTAGAAGGCATCACCCTAGTTTAAACAACCTTGAAGATTATAACATTCAAATCTTCAAACCAATGAGTTTTTTCAACAAATATTGTCATCTTTGATTCTTTTATCTTTTGCCATTTCCTTTCATCTGAAAATTTCAAAAATTAGGAAAAGGTGTAATGGTTGGTGTAGTTCAAGGCGTCAAAGGAGGCGCCCTGGATGTTCAACTGTGGGTACACAAATGGGTTCAAGATCAAACATGTTTCAAATTTTGGAAGTTGAAACCTTCAAAACAAGCATGGGTGGCTTCGTCAGATCCATTTTGGAGGCACAATGGGGGTAGGTCTAAGGATGCTAGCCCACTCGCATGTGTAACCCAACCTAGGTAGTTAACTGAACTACACATTTCATTGAGTTCATAAAGTGGCTTGCCTCTAGGAGGACTTACACGCCTTGTCTCAAATAATCGAGCTCCAAAACCAATCCAACTATTGGCACTTATCACTCAAATTGTGATTACTTTAATGACATCTTCTTAATTAGCTTCAACTTGTTCCTAAACACTTCAATTTTGATGGAAGCTTATTTTCTACTTTGTAATGTCATAGCATGCTAAGCTTTAGAACATGAGAAGTTTCAATGTTTAGAATTTGTATAAGATGCCAAAATCCGTGAAACAAGCTCAGATTTGGAACTACTTCAAAGAGAATGATAGTGGAGCAAAACTTTACATAACATCCAAATTCGTAACTTTATGGTCTTTGTTGTCCATGTCTTCAATGCCATGCAACAAAAAGCATGTCAAGGAAAATCCCATTGTATTTGCATAGGGAACATTACGACACCATTTGTCAATGAATTCTGCAATCAATTTTGCAACATGCGTTTATGAAAGTCAACTAAAACCCATCGGATTCATTTTCAAGAAAGTGAAAATCATATTTCTTGAAGAACCTTATTGAAATTTTCAATGGCTAGTCTACACATTATGCACTTCGGAACCCATGTGCTACTAGATGATAACTACAATATGTTAGAATTTACCATGGAAAGATATTTAGTAATACAATCACAAGAAATGGATTATCATTACATAGGTATACAATTTTCAAACAGAGTACTTATCGGTGTTTTTTTTAGGAATTTTTGTTTATAGCCAAAGTGGTTATTATCCTTAGGAGGATGTGGAAAAAAGTGATGATTGTCCCTAGGAAGATTTAGCCAAATCTGGTTATAAATCATAAATAAAGTGCAAATATTTAATCACATTTCTATGTTTTTTGCCAACATAGCAAAAACCAAATTTATGTGTCTAGCAATTTTTAGGTTTCTTTTTCTTTTACCTCACCCTAGCAATTGGAAACCTCGAAAATCACTTCTTTTTCAAATTTTGAGATTTTAGTTTTTCTGTTTTTTATGAAATGTTACCCCTTAAAGCCAAGGAACTACTCCCCTTGGTAAGGCTTGTGTTCCCTTAAGCTACAAAAAAAACGCAGCTTTGCTTTACATTATTAGCAGTATGCATTGTCATGATGTTATATATATTGTTAGTACTACTCACAATGAGGGATAAAGGACATGGTTAGAGGCACATAATGATAGTATGTACCTATTTTTTACAAAAAAAAATCCAACTTAATTGTGCTCACAATATCATAATCATTTTATTTTTAATGCCTGAATCGGGAAAAAAATGAAAAAAAAAAGGCCAAGAATATGCATGAATAGTAAAATTACTAGCATACACACATACACATTAATTATTATTCTCAAGTTGCACTTGATGAAAAATCCAAAGGAAAACAAAGCGTGTGTCACACTGTGGCCTTGCCATTTACATTAAAACTTATCTTAAAGCAAAAGAAGAATTATGGAAACTCAAATATTTTACCATGCAAAAATAGACCTAATCTTCAAAAAAATCCTCTTGAAAGAAACCAAAATCCTTCGAGATATTACTATAACTCTACAACTAATCTCAAGATTCAACACAAGCCAAAAATATCATCTTTCAAAAATCCTCATATTGTTATATACCGAAAAGTTGGCACCTCGAAGTCTATTGTCATCTAAAGTTGGCCCTCCCAACCCCCCTAAACCCTGGCCCCACTTTTGCCTTGGAATCTGAATCATAGACTTTTGACACAAGGTAGGAATCTTAGCGGTGGGTGAATCTTGTCAGTAGTTAAGTACTTACTAAAAAGGTACGTTGAATCTTTTGTGATAAGGTTCTTTGAATCTCTTTTACCAAAAAGTAGTCACGAAATAAGAACCTCTAAATTCATGCATCCCAATTTGTCCACGTGTTCTTTTCTTTCATAGACCAAAAACCCTAATTTTAATTGCAAGTTGGGTCATTGGGGGAAGAGTTGCAAAAACATGGGGGGGGGGGTGGGAAACATTTTGCTAAAAAAATATTGCGGTCAGGTTGCCTAAAAATTTGTTTTAAAATTTTGTTTCTGGATTGTTTGCATAACATATTTGTTTTGTGCCATTGGTGTCATAATAATCATTTAAAAAAAATTGTGGGATTCATATCATATTTATTTGCCTTGTGGGATCGGTTGCATAAAAAATTTGGTTAAAAATTTGTTGTGCAATTGGTGTCATTATGTGTGTGTTTGTTTTGTGGGGTTTAATGCATGTGAGTTTGTGTTGTGGGATTGGTTGCCTGACCCAAACTTGGAAGAGGATTGGTTGATCTAAAATGGGTTGCATGGGGGTGGTGGGGATGCAACATTTTCAAGGTCTATTGATATGTTCACTTGTGTCTTGTGCGGGGGAGGTGGGGATGCAACATTTTCAAGGTCTATTGATATGTCCACTTGTGTCTTGTGCGGGGGAGGTGGGGATGCAACATTTTCAAGGACTACTGGTATGTCCACTTGTGTTTTGTGTGGGTGAGGTTGGGGTGCAACATTTTGAAGGTCCACTTAGGTCTTCCAAGTGTCAACAAGCAACACAATAGGAAAAACATTCTCATCACCGAACAATGGTTGATAACCAAATGAGACGAGAGGACAACCATAGGCCCATTTAGGATCAATGAATAATCCAATCAGTGTTCATTGTGTACCCAATGATCGCACATGTAAGAAAAAATGTGTTAGGGTTTTTTTTTCCCTCACACCCAGATAATGCATTTTTGTGTGCAATAATGGGAGAAATTTACCTTTTTGTGCACCCATTGGACCCCCTCCAATTGAGTACTAAAGTGAAATGCCATGCACAATTCCCATAAAATAATCCACAAAAAGTATTCAAATGATAATTACTACTTTGCTCATGTGCGAGAGTTGAACATCCCATATGTGACTCCCTTTTTCCATTAACCAAAAAGAAGAGGAGATGAGAACTCTATATTGGTGAATGGTAGAGATGCATGATGGAGTCATAATACAATGGACACTTGGAATGGGAGGCAGAGTAGTGAATTGTTAGAGACAATGTAATACGACAAGAACAAGCATTGCAACCTCCACTGTACTTATACCTCTGATGTAACCATGATTCAATCTCTAGGCATCATTCATTCAAGGAAGTTTAAAAGGGAGTTGTCATAAGTCCCTTTAACCCATGTTTTCCCCCTTCTTTTAAACAAAAAATGCCAAATAGCCAAATTCTCCTT
>Ga0209611_10012170_pt1 | contig 12165 bp, 8 predicted proteins | sample S1TSphgellanicum_3_FD_187693 | JGI IMG/M metagenome (GOLD analysis project Ga0209611, IMG submission 187693) | Host-associated microbial communities from peat moss isolated from Minnesota, USA - S1T2_Fc - Sphagnum magellanicum MG (SPAdes) (version 2) | ecosystem: Host-associated > Plants > Peat...
TAATTTTGTGATGTTATGACACTGGCAATCGTCACAAAGAGATTTAGTCACATTTGGTTATAGACCAGCTAGGAAAGTAAAAACTTTATTAAAATCCTTTTATGTCCTCAATACTTGCTGCTTTGAACGATATGTGGTAGAAACATGGCAAGTTTTTAGAAAAAATTCCGATAATATGCGAATTTTTTAATGAAAAGGAATATTCAATTAATTAAAAAAAATCGCCAAATGGTGAGAACTCGCAAAAAAGGTAAAAAAGAAAAGAAAAGAAAAACCCACTCTTTTAAGAATTCTCTGAAAAGAAACCTGTCGTCAGTGACTGTCGCAATCTGCCTAGATCTCGCCACTGCGGCTCCAGTACATAAATGAACAGGAAAAAAGGACTGTTTGATAGGGCGGGCGGTAAACCCTAAAATCGGCGGTAAAATATGAAACGACGCGAAACCGAAGTCGCATGCAGTGGGACACGTAGCAAACATGCAACTCGCATGCCGCAGTATCATCTGCGATAAGGACGACGACTGACTTACTCGCGTGCAGGTTCGCCTGCGTCCGCGAGTCCCGAGCCCACACCTCCGGTCGCGACCCCTCGACTGGTCTTTTTTATTCTTTTCTTTTCTAAATCTATCTTTCAATAGCTTGAAGAGCTGGCTTTTTCAAACTTTTAAAAAAAACAAAGATCCTGTTGCAGCTCTAGTAACCTCGTCTTCTTGTATAATCAACGCACGCACTCTCTCTCTCTCTCTCTCTCTCTCTCTCGTTTCAATTGCAGTGCTTAAGATTGATAAATTTCCTGCAGATGTGCTCAGTGCTGCTCCCCCGAGTCCTTCCTTTGCTGCAGTTTGTTGGAACTTTCCTCCATTGATTTGCTGCACCTTCAACTTTGGAAGTTTGAATCACTGCTAACTGCTTTCTACTTTTAGATCATGCTCTAGATTTGCAATTCAACTCTGCAATCTGACCTATATATTGGAACCCTAGTTGCACCTTCAGCTTGAGAATTTAATGCTAATGAAAAGGAACCCTACTTGCACATTTCAGTTTCAAGAGAATTTCATGCCAATGGAAAGCAACTACTAGACCTTCCTTGGCGGCCTTCACAAGTTGAAGATCATGTTAATGGAACACAACTGGACCTTGAAAGCTAAAGATGCAGCTACTCAATAAAAAGCTGCCCTTAAAATAAAACTTTGCACAGGACGTGGCATGTGTATTGTACATTATTGCAGGAAATAGAACTTGACCTCCAGAGCGGTGTCTGCTGCACGGATGTATAGTGAGTTATTTATGAAACTGTTCCCTTGTTGATACTTATTCCTTGAAATAAGTCTTTGTTCATCAAATAAAAGAGACTTGTCTGCTTGGTTTTGAGTGGTCCTTGAAGGGGGCTACGTCTATTTTGCAAAAGACCCTACTGTCTTTGATCATGTGATTGGTTTTCAAGACTCACTCGGATAAAGAGTGATAGGTCTCTCTCAGTACTGTCCTGGAGTCCTTGATCTAAACAGGAGAATCTCTGTACCATGTGCATTAGTAATGTCTACTGTTTTTCTAGAAGATGTCTAGCGTCAATCAATCCTGTTTGACACAACATAGTTCCATACTTTGGAAAGATCTGACCTCTTGATTCATCATCACGTGTAATTCCTGTGCTTGTCATGGGCCGCAATTCCCTAAAGTCATTCTCAGATTCTATATATGCTTGAAAGTAATTGAATGGATTCTCCCATTGTCTCATGGACTTCAATGCCTGCAGACTAACCAACATCCTTGACCTGTCAAGTGTTCATCATCAGATCCTTTTCAAGTCTGGCTAGCTACAGGATCCTTCATCGAAGCAGTCATTCAAGCAACCTTCTGATGGGTGTAACTTGGGTGGGTGACTAGGTTGCATTATTAGCTTAAATTTTTCTTGAGCAAGCGCAGAGCCCCAAGGACTTCCAAACTGAACAATTAGGTTGTTCATGCCAATACCCCAGTTGTAACACGCATCATATTGATATACTGATCTTGGCCTATCATTGCAGATGGATATCTTTCTGGAGACTCTAGAACACTGAACTCATGAGGGTTGGAAAGTCATATGGCAACTTTGTTCTAGAGACTAGGATCCAGTAATGTTAGATTTTTGGTTTCAGCATTTTACTGTTCTAGGTTTCACCTCCTTACGTGATTTTGATCAGATTTGATCTGTGAGAAATTTTGGTGGCAGTGTGCAGAACAATCTATCCCAAGATCTATCCCTAACCTGAAGGGATCGATTTGTGAGATAGTGTCCATGACTGTTGTCCACAATACATGCATCTCATCGTGGTTCTCTGGCCAGAGGTGTGGATATTGGTCTTGGATTTTTGGGTACTGCAACTTTGTCTGTTCTAGACTCTCACATTGTAACTGTGACAATTGCAGTAATAATAGGTCAGAAGGATTTGAGTTGAAGTGAAAGTGTGCATTACAGTGGTGACCAATCAGAAGGTATTTCTTGATGGATTAAGCTGGCTACATTGTTGAGTTCTATAGAAAGTTCATTTTTAGGAGACAGCACACAGCCCAAGATCTGGACCCTATATTGCTGATTTTGAACTGGCCCCAATACTATCATCCTTAACCAGCTGAGAAGTACAAGTGGTGTAAAAAATTCTATTATAACCAAGATCTTGCAGAACACCAAGAGAGTGAGCAGCAAAAAATCAACAACAAATCAACTCCATCTACTCAGGCTTTTCAAACTTGCAGAATGAATGATTCACAAACACTAAAACTGATAGTACCTTGTAGATAACGTAGTGAGGCAACTATGGGAATCAGACAGTTAAGCAGAAGACCCAAATCCAAGTTGACTTCAGGACTTCAGGGCACAAGTTGCAACCCATGATTCAACCTTGAGCTTACAGCTTGTCAATATACTAGTGGCAAAAAGTCTGGCCAGAATATTTGCCTTCTTGCAAACTTTAACATACCAAGTTCATGAATGGCTAATACTGGCAGAAGCAGGCAGTATACTGTAGTGTTGAGCATCGCACAAGTTCCTGAATGTTGCATACACATCCAGTTGTCAGGCAATCTGTTCATGGTCAAGTAGTGTGTAGAAAATTTTCTGCACAGCATATAGAAATCTGTTCAAAACTCTTGGCAAACAACTATACAACTATCCCGGTGTCTTAATTTTCTGGTGCACTTTCAAAAACCACAGAAAACTTTTAAGTCAAGATCTTGCTTAGGCTAGCATTCTAAATATAGTCAATAAAAAGTACAAGCTCAATTGATGTAGAAGCTAAGCTGCTACTATGTCAAAGACCGATAAGTTGTATATGTGCATGTTTATACAGAATCTGTAGCAGGCCAACTCTTAAGAAAAGAGAGCCTGGCATTTGCATCAGGTCTACAGCTGTCAAGGGTGGAAGTTGCAGTCACTGTATCATGCAGAAACATTGCAAGTTTCTTCTCCTCTGTGATCTGGACATGCCCAATTCTTCCATTTCCTCCCATGTCAAAGAAAGGCACATGTAGTTTTGTAGCAATGTGATCCTGTCATGAGAAGTAATGATACAAATATTTGCCCCAGGTTCCACCTTGGTAGAACTGCCAGACTGTAGATTGTGCAAATCACTGTACATAGCAAAGGCACTCTTGTGCTTCACACTAGCCGCCTCAAGAATGGTTGTGCCTGCACTTAAATCACAGCATGACTCCAGATTTCTACTTAGACTTCAGGGAGCGAGCCTTCGCAGCCTTTAGCTGTTCTTGTGGTTGCACCTGCAATTTGAGAACTCCATCTGAGGGCTTCACCTGTTTCTGTGACTTGGCGTCTGCATCCATTTCTGGCACAATCTTGGCTTGAATCCCTGTGGACAGCTGCACACCAACATTGAGCTTGTAATCTGCTCCAGATGATCCCTTGGTGCCTGATCCAACCTTGGCAAGCTTCAAACGCAGATTGCGCTTGTTGATAAGAGCTTGGTGATGCTCGCAGAAGGAACATCCTTCTTCTGTTTTCTGTGTGCACTGCCAACCTCTTCCATCATACCGTTTACACTGTGTTGGTCCAATAGAGAGCTCACGCTGGGACACAGGTGCCCTTCGCTTCCGTTTCCTGAACTGAGCCCAGGATTCTTCCTGCCTAGGAAGAGTTCCACCCTCAGCTTCAGTATCAAGATTGGCTGAAAACAATGTTGATGCAGCATGTGCACCTCTCTTTCTCCTACTTGTGTCAAGGATAGCACACTTGCCACCCTCCAAACTTGTTATATGAGGCAAGACCCCATTGTGATGAAGCTCAAAATCAAGTGCATCAGGCCCAACCTTACTACTCACAAAATGGTACAAGAAGTACCTGCCACTCGCAAGCTGGACAAAGCAGGGAGAGCGCAGAGCTTTAGCTACCTGAACATTAAACCTCTTACTCCCTTCCTCCAAACCAGGGAGGCCTTGCTGCACAATCTCAGACACCGCCTCAGAAGCTGTGAAACCTTCCTTTCCAGCTCTATCAAACACGTGTACCAGAGACTGAAACAAAACTGACGAATTTGAAGGTCTGTCACCATCCATAGTGACAGAAGAATCAAGGTTGCTCAAGATGTTCAAACTACCAGGCACATGTTCTCCGCCTTCACTTCCATGTCCACCTGTAAGCATTTTACACAAAGTCTCAGAGAAGGTAAGCTTGTGTAAGGTTGTTGATGGTGCTTTTACATCAGCAAGCCACAGATTGTGCATAACTACACTGCTGACTGTTGTCGTGAACTGTCCATGCGGGAACTCAGCTGTCCAAATCCTTCCTTGAGAAAATGGAGGTCCTCAAGTTCGCAGACTAAACATATTCTGGAGAACTGAAATAATTCTAGTGAATTGACTGCTCCAGTTAACCCATCGTGCTGCACCTAGTGAGATTTTTCAGACATGATGCAACAGATGCCTCAACTGAATTACACGATCAGATTGCAACAGATCTCAATCAACTACCAGTGAATACCCTGAACAAGAGAACATACATATTAGGGCACTCAAGGAATGAGACTTGAAGAAGAAAGAGGTCATGTTTACTAGAGGCAACAACATAGGACAGATGCATTCTAGTGGTGTGCACTTTCTTAACAACTGTACATATCAGCTATCTCATCATCCATTGAATCTATAGAACCATAAGCCCAGATAGGTTTCACAATTCAATGTTGGACTGGTGAATCCAGCAACCCCAATCACATTCACACGAGATACTTCCCACTTTCCCTCACTGTGCCCTGGCAGGAGGAACAGGAATGCTTAAGCCAGGGATTTACAGTTCAGTCTCATTTCAGTTTCCATCTCATATAATTCAAGTTGAGCAGTTTGCTATTAAGATGTTGGTAACTTCCAAAGTAGGATGAGGGGCAGTACACATTACAGAGTCTCCTGTAGCTAAGTTCAATGGGGTTATTTCTTAGAAACTCATGGACTAGAAAGAAATCTCATGACAACTTAGGTGAGGAAGCAAGGGTCGAAATTGTAACGTTTGTGAGGTCAAGTGAAGAAATCTGAACATCTACCTTTGGTATTGCTGCTTATGTGGTCGGTGGAAGACTTGAAAACTATAGTTGGTGTAGGTCTGCAGCCAAAAAACACATCCAAGATCACAGTATGATATTCTCCAACAACTTACCCACATTCAGGGCTCTCACTGCTGGAAAAAATCCAGCAGTTGAGAACTGGCACATCACTAGACTCCAGTCCCTTGTTTCAATCACCCCACCCTTCTTCATTCCTTTGTGTTTCACTTGAGTTTCTCACTTGGAAGGTTACATTCCAGTTACCAGAATCTACTTAGGAACTGACCACTTCACGCTCATTGCCTTGTGAGACCCCTGAGAGGACTTAATATCTTACAAAGCTGGAAACAGAACTAAGTTTGAAATTTTTCTGACAATGTAGAAAGACTCGTGACAGAAAACTATGTCTGCAGTTTAAAAGCTATTTTGGGCTTAGGAATGTGACCTAGTTGGCTCTGATTTTTGAGCTCCAATACAGCCCATGTGGGCTTCTTTGAGCATTTACGGATACTCAGCTGAATAATAAGATTCGCAATCCAGCAAGCTTACAAATAATTCTACTCCCTCTAACATTAAGGGGGATTCTGTGTGAGCTGTAAATGTGGAAATGAGGCTACATATACAGTCCAAATCTGACCTACAAAAGAGACCCCATAAGACAGTGTACAGGAGCAACAACATCAGCTTCTAGTAACCTTGTCCTTGTTTTTTGAATTCGAAATTTGCAGTCGAACTTGAATTTGAATTTGAACTTTATCTCTGGAGGATAAAGGTGTAAACCGTGTTAACAAGAAATGACATGTGCCAAGGAGGTTGTCAAGCATGGATAAGTTATTGTCAGTCATCAAATCAGGGTCATCTCTTGATCATTTTAAAAGCTCAGAAAGACAAAACTAAAGCTCTGACCAGTAATCCCATGCTGTGGTCCCATTGTGAGACCAGTTGGCACATTTCCCAAGACTTAGTGAATTTTCAAATCCTTGCTCTGACAGTAACTCTCTACATGCCTTCATGGAACTCCCAATGCAAACTCCGCAAGTGGATCTCTGCTCTAAGCTCTTCTCACAAATAACCAAACAGAGCCAGCAAGAAATCATTTCCAAGCTGTGGACTTCTTTACCCTACATGAAGTTCTTAATTATTGGTCCATATTAATGGAGCTTGAGTGCCAATTTCATGACATACAGCTCCTGAAGCAAATGTCAGCTCATTCTTCATGTCCAGCACTCTGTGCTTATACATCTTTCCAACCATGAAGAAAAATGGTTATGTACTCCACAGCCATGTGGGATTGAAAGTAGAACTTCACCTGTGGTCTTGTTCCCCATCATTGCTTTGCAAACTCGTGCATGTCTCCTGTGTTGAGGAGAACTCCATACTTACCTGATTAACAAGCCAAAGAGAGAACAGTTCAAACGCATGGTTAGCACTGTTGAACCATGTGAAATCCTTATATCAGAGAAGCGTGGCTAAGAATATGATTGCATGGCAGACAGCAGCATCTCAGAAAAGTGCATCTCAATACATACATGTGCGAAACTTCAATAGAGAAATCAACGAACGGAAGTTGGCCAAACGTTTGCATAACCATGATCTGGCTCTTGGATCGGCAGCTTTCAACTGGACACAAGCGACTTAAGAGCAGCAGCTTTAGGGACTAAACACATCATATGGCGTGGAAGGTGGCCTTTGTGTGCATTTCGATAATGCTCAAGAATGTCCTATTGATGCATGCTTTCAATGGATCTTCGAGTATCGTCCGTGAAACTCGCTGGAGAGACGTTGCTGTCAAGCTTCCTGCAGTTGATGGCTTAAACATACATCTAGAACAAAGACATGATCGTTTTAATCGAACGACGGCATTGCGTCATGTCAACGGTGCCTGCACTGGCTCCCAGGTTGTCCTGTCTTTCCTCCACCGACGCGGGGGAAAGCAAGGCTTTATCCAAAACCGCCTAGAAATCTTCGCAAACTTAGACATCGTGATTCAAGAACCACCCGGAAGCAAACACGATCCCAAACTTCGGTTTCTACGCCGCAGCTCCCGAATTGCAGTCCGACTTCTTGTCTTCGTAACCTCCTTTCGGCCCCAGTTTCAGTGCTCATTATAACAAACTAAACATAGACCGGCCGTCGAATGGCAGCCGCGTGCTGAACTTGTAGCTACTAGTAGCCCTCCACACAGCAGTATAACCTTTAGAGCTTGCTGATGCAGCTCGCGGCCCGGCTTTCACACAACCCTATCTTGTTCAAACCGGCTGGGAAGCAAACCTACCGACTACCCTCCCTCTCTTACTCGCCCGAAATTACATTCAAAGGACGTGAAACGTTCCCTCCGACCACAAACAACATCACAAGTGCAAGTCATGAATGCAATTGATGACCATCTCTTGAAGAGCTTCAGACTCACCGGAGAGATCGTTCCGTCGGTCGGTCGCGGCCTCCTCGTTGCCTCCGACTCCACGTTTTGGCAATCCGTTGTACAAAGTCCTCCGGCAGCCGGGGCTTCCATACTGGGTGCAGGTGCCACGATCCGGCAGCTTCCTCCATCAACGTCATGTACTCCATCGCTATCACTCCTTCCGCGATTGCTCAACGATCCAGACACTGCAGGACATGAGAACTGCTGCAAGCGGAGCTCTTCTTCTGCCACCACCGCCGCCACAGGCGGTGCTCGCTTCCGGATCCTCATGGCTGCTGAGCTTCGGCTGGCTCGCCGCCCCGCATCGCATCCCACCCTTGGCTGCCGCTGCCTGCTGCTACTACTGCAACTAAGCTTTCCACCTCGCAGCCTCCTTCGCCAGCCCCAAAGCGCATCGTTGCAGCCCAGCCTCTTTGCCTCCGTCCGTACTTACCATTCGGCACTTCGGCCATTGCAAGCCGCTTCACTTTTAAGTGCTTGGCTTCTCGAAGGGTTCGCAACCCGCCATGTGGACATTGGCATCTGGCTTCAACTGGCAATGCATACTTTAGGGACGTCCCAGGCCCCCGCATGCATGCAGACAGGAAGATCCGACCTCGTCTCGTCACCTCCTTTTGTCACTTCGTCTCGTCTCGTCTCGGTCTTGGCTCATCGCCCTGGGAGCTTTTTTAATGAATTCTCGTTTGTAGGCAAAGTGGCGATCATCCATTGGAAAATGTACAAAAACTGGCGATCATCCCGGGAAGATTTAGCTAAATATGCTATAAACCCAAAAAAATCTTTTATAATCCTTCTATATGTTTGGCTACACCATGAAAACTTAATATACGAATCTGGCGATTTTTTTCCCCTTTTTTTTCTCACTTCTGGCGACAGAAAACCTCCAAAATCACTTCTTTTCGAATTTTCTGTTTATTATTTCGCTTTTTCGCCAGTATAAAAAACGCCCAGCGGCAGCATGTCGTCCCCGTGGCATCAGTGGCCAAGGGCCGTTGCTTTTGGGACTGGGGATGGCAATGCATTGGCCTCTCACATTGGGCCGCGGGCCAGGCGGCAGAATAAAATTTACAGACGGAAGCGCGGCCCTTTGCATGGCATTCATTGCGTGTTGACTGTTATCTTTATTGGGATTTTTTTGTTCTCGGTTTTGGGACCCACCATGTCATGGAATTCATTCTTTTTTTGCCCACCCCCCCTTTTTTCTTTCCATTAATATCATCTCATCTTGTAGGTAAGGCCCAAGGTTAATTTTCGCACATGTCGTTGCGTGTCACACCTCAAACTTGTATCAAATCAAAGCTCAACACGGATAGAGTTCAAAGATACACAACATGACAATGAGACAATGGGACACAAAGTTCGCTAAAAATTAAGAGTGGTAATGGCCCAGGGTAGGGGCGTTCTCTAAATGGCGAGGTTGTACTCGTGCCCAACCCCACATTTCTGACCACAGTGAAGCAGCACCAACCAGCACACCATGAAGGATGAATGGTAAGTGGTCAGGAAACAGTTTTCTGTTGGGTTCCAGTTCATTAGCTAACCATGGTGTTTAACTCAGTTGCTTTTTTTTTCTACCTACCCACTACCTAATAGGTAGGTAGTAAAAACAGCACTTACCTATGTATAAACCATCTAGTTACCTAGTAATTACCTATTTTCCTACCTATTTGCCTATGTATGAGACCTATTTCTTACAGAATTGGTTACCAAGGTGAAACTGAATTTTTAACTCAGTTGAAGTTCATCCATAACTGAGTAATAACGGGCATCCAGTGGATGTTGCCCTGGTGGGTGCTGGTTCACTGGAGACCACCACATTTTACAGGGTCACCAGTGAAACTGAATTTTCAAATATCTTTTGAGTTTTTAGAAGTTTATCATAGTCTATTTGGAGGGCACATTATCTATCTAGTCAGGAAGGTTGTTTTGTTTGTTTGACAGGTTAAGATCTGTCAGACCTCATTGCACTCCTGGTACATTGGAATGCCTTAGATGACTGAGGGTGCATTGAGGTGGTTTTGTAAATGTTTTAGACCTACTGTGCAAAAGTCATTGAATAATGATCAATTTTTATCAAAAGAAATTGAACCAGATCAAAACTAAGAATTTTAGGGAACCAAGCTTTTGGTACAATTGGAAAACATTCTAAATTCAATAAACTCTTATTACTTTTGTGCACGTAGCCTCGTCGAGGGCTTTCTAATCGTACCAAAAGTGGAACAAAGGAACCCCCGTGGTTTGCGAGGGTTACACCTCTTCACATCCAAAAAAAGAGAGGTAACTAACTTTATACCTCGTAGAAATATATGAGGGATTGATCTCCCAAGGTCGCACATACTACTTAAGAATATGAGTGTGCTTGGAGGGGGGGGGGGGGGCGGGGGGGGGGAGGAAGGGACATTCCACCCTGGGGCTTTACCCACGTAAACAAAAAAGCACTGAACAACTTAATCACAAATGGGCAGCACAACTGCCCACTCCCCCCAGGAAAAAAGCAAATTAACGTGGTGGAGCCTACTACTATTGGCGGTTACACTTGGGGCAGGGACTTTGTGGTGAAGGGAATTTAGTTTGAATTTTAGTAGAATATATAAAACCAATTAATTTTCCTTTTCCCTTGTTGGGTTTGCCTTGGTGCATGATACTCCCTGCCCCCTGCCCCCGCTCCCGAGTCCCCAAAGCTTTCTGCCATGTAAGACGACTCAGACTACCGTATGGCCTGTGTCCCCACTGGGGGTATGGGTGCAATTGTATGTTACTGGACAAAAACTCAGTTCTCATTTGTCAAAGGATCTCCTTCATTAGCTAACTTATCAGTGTAGGATTCTGGGGAGTTTGTTTTTGAATCTGGGGCCCATGTGTATGGTGACAGCTGGAGACCTAGTTAATAGACTGGATGCTTCTTGTTTTTCTATCAAACAAATTTTTTGTATTGTAAAGCCCAAGAGCAAGGGCATTACTGAAACAAGGGGTGTGTCACACTGTGGCCTTGCCATTTACATTAAAACATACCTTAATGCAAAAGAAGAATTATAGAAACTCAAATATTTCACCATGTAAAAATATAATCTTCAAAAAATCCTCTTAAAGAAACCAAAAATCCTTCAGGATATTATAACTGTATAACTAATCTCAAGTTTCAACACAAGCCAAAACATCATCTTTCAAAAAATCCTCATGTAAAAATAGACCTATTACCTAGGGGCCAAAATCCCTTAGGCTACTATACTCTATAATGAATCTAAACACATATCCTTGCTTTGGTAGCCAAGGCCAATAAAGTCGGGTAAAGAAAGATCTAGTTCAAGTTCAATTTCAGTAATGCTCTCAACTCAACTGTGGGGTTTATGCAGCATAAAAATTGATGCAAAAATCAGAGTGAGGAGCTTTACATTTCATAAAATTCCTTTCTATAATCAGAAAGCCTGCTTACAGGGCTGAGGAAATATTATTTGTAAGGTAAAGCATTTGAGCGAGGGCATTACAAAAATAAAGGCATGTGAAGCCAGAGCCTAGTTCAAGTCTGATTTCAGTAATGCGCTGACCCTTGGGCTATATGCAGCATAAAAATCAATGCAAAGATCAGAGTGGTGGGCTTTACACTTCATAAAGCCTGTTGTAAAATCAGAAAGTTTATGTGTTATATCACGTGCCCTTCGCATACATTACAAAAATTTTAAGAGGTTCTAATGAAATTGTTAAAACCTGTGAGATTTTTCTTAGTTTATTTGGAGGTATGCTTATACAGTGTAAAATTCTGTGGGGGTGTTTTCAAAACAATATGCTCGATTGCCAGCATTATGTTTTCCTAAATGCCAGCAGGTACCCACCAGGTATCACAGGAATTTTTTTATATACATTGCATTGATTTTTATGTCGACAAAAATCACATACGCTCTTGAGGTGTTTGATGATGGATATCACATGAGTACTTATTCTTTTTAGTTGGGGGTGCCTCACAATTCCAACCTTTTTTGTTTTGCAATGAGCCAATTTGATTGGCCCATTGCCAAAAAAAGTTGAAATTATGGAGGCTCCCCAAAATATTAGATTCTATGGAAAGATGGAGTGCCTCCCCCTTTGGCCCACCTATATGTGAGAAAGGGGAAGACTTTGGGCAAAACATATGGGATTAAAGCGAGGTGCCATTGGGAACACATTAGGAACTGAGGGAACATTTTGGGAACAAAGGGAAAATGAAAAAAATCCGAGACAGCC
>Ga0209611_10012171_pt1 | contig 12165 bp, 5 predicted proteins | sample S1TSphgellanicum_3_FD_187693 | JGI IMG/M metagenome (GOLD analysis project Ga0209611, IMG submission 187693) | Host-associated microbial communities from peat moss isolated from Minnesota, USA - S1T2_Fc - Sphagnum magellanicum MG (SPAdes) (version 2) | ecosystem: Host-associated > Plants > Peat...
TTCATAATCCCCTCCATACAATGGTACAAAAGGCATTCGGTTTTTTTGAAATACACTATTATCACATTTTGCTTTATAACATAACCTCAAAATATAATAAAAAAAATCTGGTAGTGTAGCTATGGTTTACGAGTATTAAAAGGAGTTGAAACTATGGAATATGAAATTATATTATACTTGAGGGTTTCAATTCTGAAATGAAAGTATGAAGTAATTTTGTTGAAAATTGGTTATGGATCAAAGAACTTGGAAGATATTGGAAGATATTATGTAACCAAAAAAGAAGGGCACACTAAATTACATAGAGATTATGTCATCACTTCACACACTTTACTGCACCATACCTGTTTCATTTGAACCTCAACTATGAAGGTTCACACAATAACAAAATCATAGTGTTTCCAAGCAAAGTTAATATTAAACAAAGATAGATGATGGATTGTAGCACTTTGAGTCCCCTCTCAATGGCTATCTTGGTCACCAGTTGTGGATTCTCACAAGCTAACTTAAAAACAATTAATTTCCTAGTCATAAGCAAATTAGGGTTTGAAAAGGGTGTTTGATTAGCGGTGATCCCTTGTAGGTAGAAACTTGGAGAATATCCTAATACACACCCAACCTCCCCATGAAGGAATGACTGTTTGGAGCTCCTAATACCCAAGTACTCAACGATCCTCAATAATAATTAATGATTAATCTAAATATATTTAATTTGAGTGGTGAATTCCACAACTGACCATCAATAAACCCACTAAAACCTCTAATCCTTTCCATCTTTTGCCTTTAAAGATCTATTAAAACTTGACAATTATGTTTCTAACTTTAACACAATAGAAATTTTGGAATCAATAAAAAATCAATTCAGATTTATGGCCATTTACCCCAAATTCAAACTCACACCAAACAACCAATTTGAACACCAAAATTCCCTGAATCTAAGCATGAACCATTTAAAAACACCAAAACCAGAAGGTTTATCTGAAAATCCTCAATACCTTTTGTAGCCTCGTGTCATTATTTAACTCCCTCCTTGCACCATTTTCCACCACATAAAAAAAAGACAAAAAAAAAAACATTAATCTTTAATCTTTCACTCCTTTTTAAAAGCATAGTTATCATCAACATAAAACCTCCTCATCAAACATGTTGTCATGCATGATAATACAACAAGATAGGGAGTAGTTTTCGGTGTCAAGATAACAACAATGAACACCCTCTTCACACAAAAACCCTAAATTCATATTTCTTTGCCACAATTATACTACTTGAACAACTTCGGCACCAATGTGTTGAATAATTAATATAATTTTAAGTTATTGATTTAGCAATTGAGTTTTTTATTTTGAAAATGTCAGCATATAAAAAATAAATACAATAAAATCATCAAATATTTCATAATATTTTTATTGTTTTTTTCTTAGACTAGTCACAATTTATGTTATTTTGTTGGACAAGGTGTGGGTTCAAATATGGCTACCTTTATTACATTTTGATTGAAGTATTATTTTAAAATTTTTTTTGACGAAACCAAAAATCATATAATTTGTGCCAAAACTGCTTAGGTACTATGGTATCTAAACACCATCATGGATGAAAGTAAAGAAAAACCTTGTAAATAAAAATTAAGGACGGGAATCCATCCATAAAAAATACAAGGCAAAAGAAAACACAAGCCAAAGAAAAAACAAAAGCAAACAATCAACAAAAAGCAGGTAATGATTCTATGCAAAGAGGACTCATGATTATGAAATGACAATCAACAATAACAAAGAAAACCTAAAACAAAAGAGATTTCATCTACCACAAATCAACGATAACAAAGAAACTTAAAACAAAAAAGATTTCATTTGCCACAAATCAACGATAACAAAGAAAACTTAAGATGAAAGAGATTTCATCTACCACAAATCAATAATAACAAAAAAAAACCTAAGATGAAAGAGATGTCATCTGTCACAAATCAACGATAACAAAGAAAACCTAAGACAAAAGAATTGCCATGTGCCACAAATCAACAATAACAAAGAGAACCTAAGACAAAAAAAAAAAAGCTGTAATCTGACACAAATCGACTTGTGATGAAGGTGCACTAGGTATGATGTGTGAAAGAAATGAGAAACCCCAACCAAGTGCAGCAGCCCGCTGCAAAATCACTATGGCTTGCGCACGCCATAGGGTGGGGGGAAATTGAGCTAATGGGTGTATATGAATCATAATGAGCAGGGGAACAATCCAAGAGAAAGATGGTTTTATTACTTGATTGACCATAAAGACAGTCAGTCACACATATACACAGTGAAATGAAATTTCCACTGGTATCACAACTGGATCTAGCTAGGACTGCCAGAACAAACTTATACCGTCCATCTGTCAGTTGGTGAGAGTTGTGATTCTGGACAGGCTGTGCAGTGTGGAGATATCCGCGAGACGCTATCTCCTCCGCCCATACCCCCCTCTCCCCCCAATCGAGCTCTGTCCAGCACTTGTTTCTCTTGTCTTCTTGCACATGTTTTTCACTCCTGCATGGTTCTGAATAAAATCGAACTGTGCACTTTTAAAAGTTCTACATGTCTGCAAGAACTATGTTCATGTTTTCCTGTTTTTCATTCCCAATGCTTTGCACATATGTTCTGTGATCATCCACCAGGTTCCAGACCAGACCCATTATCTTGATAGTGATGGACTAAGTAACCGGCGAGAGCAGGGATGTAACGGATGACTCAATGGATAGGATTCCACTTTCTCGTAACTGACGACTCTGTCAATGTTTGGGATGAATGCCGTTGTCACTGTCGACGTAACCCTTCTGCACCCATCTGGCCGACCCAGTACAAAGTGGATATGTGTTGTAACCTGTGACCTCTCCGCCAATGGTGTGATCCCATGTCACCTATTTCTACTTAGGAACCTGGCTCCAACCAGATTTTAGCACTGAGCACAAGGCCTTTTTTCTTTTTGGTATTTGTCGAATACCAACAGTCAATAAATATACCCTGTCGGCAGAACCACACTGGCGGGACCCTAAATACCCACCCCCCCCCCCATCGAGCTCTGTCTGGCGCCTGTTTTTCTTGTTTTCTTGCACATGTCTTTTGGCCCCTGCATGGTTCTACATGTTCTTTTTATTCTGCAAAAGAACTCATTAATGTTGTTTAATTTATTTATTAATTTTCGTTCTGCAAGAAGAGACCCCGAATTCGAAACCCGGACCTCTCAGGTGTGGAACATGTTACCAACCACTGGCACAGATTGAGGCGAAAACAGAATGTATATATATTTTTTCTTATTTGAATACCTTTCATAGTCAAAAAGTCAAACCCTGCAACAGAACCACACGGTTCTCCGTAGGGCCGCACTGTCAGGCCCAGAAAGGGCGCCGGACAGTGCAAGATGGGGCGGGGGGTATTTAGCGTCTCGTGCTAGCGGCTCTAGAAGTTGGAAAATTAAGGCCAAGACGAACCTATTCATAACTGGATTTGTCCATTCGTGTCCAAAAAGAAAAACTGTTTTTGATCAAGTCTTCATTACTGAAATTGGAGTGCAATATAATCGAATGCGGTGATTACAGTAGTTCCAAAACACTACGAAAAATAATTTAATTTATTCTGAAATAGTTCATGTACTGTAGTATAAGTGAAGCTGTCAGAGGGAAAAAGGAGAAGGGCGGGGGGGGGGGGGGTGAGCTATGCTGGCAGCCACCTGTTTTTTTAACCCTGGGCCAAATGACAACCACATTGGGAAGTTACTTGGACAGAAGATGATGGATGAGATTGATTACTTTGTTTCACGCATTCTAATTTTTCTGTGAATTATTTGGGCAGTACCTATGTTGGTGGTGTTGCACTATGCCAATTAAATGCTCTTGCAGCATGGTAAAGAATGCTACATAATGTATGGCACATGGGCCCACCTGGGTTTGTTGATCCCAAGACCGCTTGATTACAGGCAAGTTTTTTTTTTATCTTGACCTACTAGTAACTACCTTCCAGAGTTCCTCCTCCCTTGGTAACAAGGTTGTAAGAAAATATATGTCTATCCTTAATTGGAGCCTTTTTAGTTCAATTGTGTTCCTAGTGGTTATTCTCTGTGATGGGGAACGACCATTGGCAATGTAGTGACCAAAAAGGCTCTTTGAGGACAAGCCTAGATTGTGGGGGAAATGGCCATTGGAAACAATGTGAACTAAAAAGTCTCTTAAGGAACTATATTGGATGTGGATCTTCATCCACCACAGATGGGATGTAACTCCCAATGTGGTTGTTGATTAGCCCTAGGCTATGAATAGGGTTATATGATCACAGTAGTAAATATACAGAAATATGTGGGGTCTAACAAAATAGGCTTGTGCCTAGGGGTGAAAAAAATGAGTTTATAGAACCAATCAAATTATTAGAATGGGCGCTTTAAATTGTTTTGAGGAGTTAACTTCAGTAGACTGACACTTAAATGTTGGAATAGCATCATGTAGGCTTGTCATTATGTACAAAGAACAAACCTATGACCAATGAGATTGTTCAAATAGGTGACTTGAATTGTTTTTTAAAGTTACTTTAATGCACTAGCAAATTGCTTGCAAATGACATGCAAGTTGCAAAGAGCTTTTAACAAGAATTTTTATACATAATTTCTTTGCATTTTACTCAAGGTGATCCTCATATTAACAGAAAGGGTTCTAACACATTCACTACTTGTGTTGTTTGCTTTTTGTTTATCAAATTTTTTATGTAGCCAAAATGGTGATCAAACCATAGAAATATTTAGCCAGATTTGGCTATTCAAGACATTCAAGTTCAAAATCTAAACATTGTTCTGTATTTTTGGCTACCTACTTGGAACCATGTATAGAAATATGGTGATTAAAAAAAATCTAATTTTGGAATGTAGCTAAAGTGGCAATCATCCATATTCCTCAGTTTAGCTAAATTTGGCTATAAACAGGATATGAAAGTAAATTTCTTTGAAGCATCGTTGACATTTCTGGCTAAACACTCAAAAGGGCCCAATAGAGAATTCTGGAAAATTTTCAAAAAATAATGTATATGTCCAAATTTTGGCGACTAGAAAGCCAAAAAATTACAGATTTTTTTGGCCAATTGGTTAAATTTAGCCAGGGAAAAAAAAACCTTCTCACATGGCAGGTGCATAATAACATCACAGAAATGGAGAAGTGAGCCACCGTCATTACAGTCTGAAAAGGTATTCATTGTTTATACTGCTAACAGTATGGTTCAAGTTACCTCTGTGTTGTGAACTAGGGTAGGTACATGTCTACTTCTTGTCAACACCAATTCACCTACCTTTTAAAAGCATTCCCCATTCATAAATGGGGGTGTTCACATCACATGGCCAGGGTAACCACATCATGATGCCTTGATAACCCTAAACCCTAAACCAATTCACGTACCTTTAAAAAGCATTTCCCATTCATAAATGGGCTGTTCACATCACATGGCCAGGGTGACCACATCATGATGCCTTGATGAACCTTCAACCAGCACCTACACTGGAGTCTGGCAGAGTAGGTAGTAGCTAGGTATCAGTGAGTGAGTGAGTGAGTGTGTGTGTTTTTGTTTCTTTTGGTTTTTTTTTTCCCAAATTTTGTGATGTAGCAGGAATTGCAATCGTCCATAAGAAAATTTAGCCAGATTTTATTATAAAATATATAAGCAATGATTTCTTCAGCCAAATATTGGAGAAATTTTGGATACTATTTTTAAAAATTGTAAATGTGAATAGTTTTTCTATTTATTGGGTTTTTTTCTAGCTCGAAATTTAAATACAAAATGTTAATCCTCCTTTTATATACCTGATGTAGAATCTTGTGATTCTTCTATAAAAACTTTCTGGAACTTGGGGATCATAATCCTTGAAAAACACTCCATTTTAATTTTCATGAAAAAAATTCACCAGCTAGCAAATATTGGCAAAGAAAGAAAACACTGACGGGTACCCCAAGAAAACAACAGACACTCTAGAAGCAGCGTTTTTTTTATGCTGGCAAAATTTTGTCACTTGTGACAACAAAACAAGGTGTTGCAGGACTCATACAAAGGATTTTTTACAAGGAAAAATGGCCCAAAGTCGCCATACTCTCTGGACTTTTTTTTAATAAAAATCACCAGATTTAGACAATAGGTTATAGCATGTAGCCAAATATAACAGGGTTCCAAAATAATTTGCTGTCCTTTCTAATCTGAATCCAAAATTGGCTAAGTCCTCTTGTGAATGATTGGAAATCCACCTACCTCACAAAATTGAAAAAAAAAAACCCCATAAACCTCAAAAATCCCTTGTCTGGAACATGGTAAACTCCTAACTTATACAAGGTTGTCTCGCCATGGAACTGTCATGGATTTCATTCATAACTCCTCTCAGTTACTGAAAGTATGTCTGTTATGAGGGTCTGCAAAGGAGATATGAGAACCACCTCTGAAAAACATATGTCTAACAAGCAGCTCTTTTAATGTGTAATCACTCTACTCTTTATAGCAGCTGCAAAGTTCAAGCTTAACCCTTCCTTTACTGGATCTAGAACTTTTCAACTAAATGCATGCATTTTCATGAAACATGCCCCATCGATCAAATGCACACATAATGTTTTCATAATGCAATTTTCAGCCCCCTTCTTTGATGGAGGTTGGATGGAATGCATAGCACCGAAAATTTGAGAGTGAAATAATTAATCTATTTTATCATTGTTTACATACCTTTGTTTTGGTATTGAGGAATTTGAAAAAGTTGTTGAACTTGGAGCAAAGCTTGTAATTTTATTAATCTATTTTTATCATTGTTTACATTTTTTTTTCAAACTGTGAAGTTCAAGCAAACTTTTGGAAGCTCCATCCCGCCCCTTCTTTCATTGGAAAACAGAACAACTTGGTATCATATTTGAACTTCAACCATGTCATTATTATGAAAGATTTTCATAATTTTTTCATATTATAATAGGTCAAAACCCAAAGAAATCAAATGCCCAAGAACTTACACTTTTTTATTTCATACGATGTGATGTTAGAATACATTTGTGCAAAAAAAACGTGTGTTAGAACATACTAAAAATTGCAAATATTTCAAGAAATGATTGAAATGGTTTTTAATTTTTATGAAATTTGTAGTATTTATTAAATGTCATGATTCCATATGAGTGGAATAGGTTTGTGAACCATGTGAAATGTTTGATAATTATCATATTGCAAATGAATTTTTTTTCAAGGTGATAACCATAAGTATGCAATAAATTAAAATTTTGAAAATATATATATTTCAAATAGAAGATGAAAAGAAATGTGAGGTGATCCATTTTTTAAAAATTCATCTCAAATTTTTTTGGTTGAATAATTCAAACTAATGAAATCTAAAACAAAAAATGAGTTTTATTATAATGTATATACCATAAATATATTCATTATTCCTTGAATTTATCTTTAATTTTTTTTCGAATAATATTAGATAGCATTAATCTTGTGGAAATCAAAATATAAAATCCAAACACCAAAAGTGAAACCCAAAATTAAATGCAACACATTTTGAAGGTGTATAGTTTAAGCATAAGTTATGGAAATGCCTAAGTTGGCCCCTTGTAGTGTGTTTTCACTTTTTGTTACTTACTGTGATTCATATTAATTAGTTGTGGTGCATCTTAAAACAAAAAAATATTTATTTATTCTTGCAATGGGTCACTTTGATTGGCCCATCACACAAAAACATTTTGAATGGGACATGTTTTAACATTGTTTTACATGATTGCATAAAATCATACTACAAATATTTGTTTTACATTTACATGATTTTACACTTACATTAAGTGTACATAAATTTCATTATGGCATTTACCATATGTGTCGAAAAAATTGGTGTAAGCCACCCTTAACTTTATTCATGAAAAGATCTTACATAACATGGGCTCCTATTAAATTTACTTGTCATATGTGGTAGGTGGCCTATAGCTAAAGTGAGTGAAATTAAGTTGAATGAAAAGTTTGAAAGATGCAAAAAAATAATGTTGTTATTATTTTAAATTAACAATTAATTCTCATTAATGTTGATATAACCCAAGTGTTGATTGGTTGTAACAAGATAGAAAAAAAAAGTGGCATTCATCCATAAATTTCATTTGTCCTTATCTAATTTTGATTGTTGAATGAAAAAAATGTGGTCATTTCCATATGAAAATTTCAAATTTTGGTGACAAATCATAAAATCAACCTTTTTAGTATTTAGCATTTAAAATTTTGGAATGATGAAAAATTTCACACAAAAATATATAATTGACACAATTCCATCCCCTTGTCCCATCATATTAAATAAGGTTAAATTTTGAGTGTGTGGTAGGAAGTGAATTTTTAATCCATTACAAGTTTTTATAACACTTCTTGTTGCTTTCATGTTCACAAATTGAAAATTAATATTGAGATATTAATTGTAATTTCCTAATTGAAAACTAATTTGGGTATTATGAAAAAAGATGTTCGATTAGATAACCAACTTGCCAATTTTCACACGAGTGAGAACTAACACTTGACAACCAAGTCTCTTGATACCCTCCAAAATGGTGATATTTGAGTAAAGTAATAAATGGTACCCAAGTCTAGTTTTCAAGTATAGGGGTCTAGGTATATAAGGTTTAAAGTCTAAGGCTTTATGTTTTAGGGTATTATGTAGAGTTTAAGGTCTATGTTTTATAGCCCTTAGATACCATAACTATTTGAAACCTTAAACTATGGTGGCCAAGGTATCCAAGGGCTTATCTTAGGTGGCATCCAATAGCTTTCAACAACTATCTTATAAAGGCATAACTTCCATGAGAATAAAACAAGCCCAAACATGAGCTTGGGCCCCACTTTGCATTCTTGAAGTTTTGAGTTTCTTATCCTTCCTTCCATTAGTATTTGAGTTTTTGAGTATTGAAGTTTGGAGTTTCTTTTCCTTTCTTTCATCACTCTTTGTTGTTGTTATTATGTTCCAACGTCATTGCTCCTTGTTGATACAACTTTGTTTTAACATTGTTCCTATTGCTATTATTGTTTTGTTCCAACACCATCGTTTTGTTATTGTTGTGCTACCCCAACTTCATCATTCCTTGTTGATATTGCATTGTTCTAATAGCATCATCATTGTTCCTTTTTCATTTTGATACGATTGTTCTTGTTGCTATTGCTACATTGTTTTGATGCCATTGTTCCTTGTTGTTTCAATGTTGTTGCTTTTTGTTATTACCATGTTGCCTTAAATGCCACCACCTAGTGTTGCTTCTTTACTCCAATGCCATTGCTTTTGGTTAGGTATAAACTCTTATTGTTATGCTCCTTTGTACCTTAAACATTTTGTTGATACTTACATCACAAACTTTTTGGGGAAAAATCATTATGTAAAAATAATGGGAACTATTATATAACGTAATTTAGATCAAATGTCATTTTTTAAAAATTTCAACAAATCTTAAAATTATATTTTACTATCATAGTATCAACATAAACATAATACTTTTTAAAAATGATATAAAATTTAAATCTCCTTGAATGGTAAAATTTTGCATTTGTGTCGTGAAATTTATGGTAAAATGACAAACCATTATTCTTTTCATCATCATAATCATGTAATTAATAAGTCAAAATCATTGTTCATTATGTTTATATATTTTCAACAAACATTTTATCAACAATAGAATAATAAAATGAAAAACACGCAACAATGATGTGCAAAAAACTTAATAAATAACATAAATATAATGATTCATTATAGTCATTGAATTTTTTTCTAAGGAAGCTTGTGATGTACCCCCCATTTGTTGTTGTGTAGCTTTCGGAACATCTAGAATGTCAATGATCTTGTTTCTGGTTTTTTCATTTGTGTTTTTTCTTTTTTGATGTGTAAGGATTGTTGTTTTGTTCATTTCAATTGTTTTGGAGTATGTTTGCATATTTTAGTACACAATATATCTATATATATATACACACACACACACATTTTTTATTTTTTTTCATACACATATACAGTAATTCACCACGGTATACATAAAATACAATTAGTTTACTTTTTAATTTATTGCTTGGGTTATGTTTTAGGGTTTAGGTTGTGAAATTCCTTAGTGTTGACATGATTTGAACTCAAAAATGCTCACCCATGAAAACAATACAAGGGACTATAAGTCAATGTAACTTGTTTTTACCCTTATTTTAATACTAATAAGAATGTGTGTTTTGTTGTGAAAGATTTGTATATTATAACATTTTTTACACTTGCATTTACACATAATTTGCACTATGATGAGTAGAACAAAAAAATACTTAAATTTTTTTAAATTGGTTTTTGTACTTTTTCATTTGTGTAAATTATCATTTACATTTTGATTTTGTAAAATATACATAGTTATGAAAACATAGATTAATCTTGGTGGCAAAAATAATTGTTTGTTTTTTCTATTTCTAATTGGGTAATTTTTTAATGTGAGAATCAAATAGTCCTTTGGAAATGGAAAAAAAGACAAAAAAGTTGAAACAAGTGAATTAATCTAGATGAAGAATATATTCAAAAATATTTAGAAAAATAGCGAACTCTAAAAATAAAAATGAATAAAAATCCTAAAAATGAAAAAGAATTTAAGAAAGAAAAAAATGAACCTCCAAATTTAATTGTATGTTAAAAAGAAAACTATGGAAGATTGAAAATTTTAACATTTATGTCCATCATTTTTATGACAATGACAATAAAGTAGTGCACAAAGTATGTTTTGTATTGTTTGTTGTAATTGTTCATTCAATACTTTAAATCCAAGAACAAATTTAAAGAAATGTCTAATTTCATATAACAAAAATAATGGAATAATAACACTGAATAAACACATGGATGTAGAACATTATATCATAATAAAGGCTTGAGTAAGAAGTGAATAGTCTAGTGAGAGGAAGTGTGAAAACACAACCATGAAAAAAAAGGTTGAATGCATTTGGAAGTTCAATCTCAAATTTCTTTGCTAGATTTGTTTTTCAAAAATGATGATGTGCTATAAAAAGAATTTGTGGAAGATTTAAGCTAGGTTTAATCGTCAACAAGCATTTACTTGTGCAATTTTTGGAATATATTTAATTTAAGCATCTAGCCACGCATTTGTGTGTGTGTGTGTGTTTTTTAAATCTGTAAAAAAAAAAATTCAAAATATTTTACCTAAATTGGTGGCAAAAAACTAAATAATCATATGTGTTGCCATCCTTAGAAAAATGTAATTTTTCCAGTATAAATTTTCATTTGTGGATGTCAAAAGGGGCTCATAAATTATTTTTCTCTAAATATTAATTTTTTGGGGGTTGATTGGTTGCCAAAAAAGATCATTATTGGTTTATTCAAGGATATAAAAACTATAGGGCAAAGTTTTGGCTATAGGCTTAACAAAACTATTGGATTAATATGATTTGAAGAAAAAAAATTCATTGTTTATGAGAAAGATGAAGGGTCTAGCCTTCATGCGATGATTATTACATTGAATCGAGTTATAAGATGTGAAGTGGAGCATTGTGCATGGAGGAAAGTTTTCAAGGTAATTTTGATCATGCATTTTCAAAGGCATGTTAATATGCTAAGACATGAAAAAATCTACGAAGGTTTGAAATATTTTTCTATTAGATTTGCATAATGAAAAGTGCATAACTTGGCCCAAAGTTTTTGGGAAAAATAGACAAGAGTGGAGTAAAACATGTATTGATTTTGGTTTTTGCTCAACAAAATTCAATACCCAAATTAAGACATAGTAGTTATCAAATTTCAACTTCACTTTCAACATTTTTTCATCTTCATTTTTCATTTTTTGTTGGAAGTTAGAATGTTAACATCTAATATTAATTTCCTTTTATAGTTTTGTTAGCATATCATCATATTTTAAAAGGCTTTGCAATTTCAAAAGGCTATTGTTCTTTGTTACAATAGACAAACTATTGTGAAGGTGATTGGTTAAGTGCCACGTCTTCTAACATGGCACATTAAAAAAATTATTGTTGATTTTTTTCCCCTTCTTGTGATTCGTGTTTTGGACCAATTTTATGATCATTGGTTGTTTAGTGATGCATTAAATTCATCTTTTGATAGTTTCATGGAAGAGGATTTAGGCATTGCTTGTTAGGTTTACTTGTTTCTAACATCAAAAAAAATATTTGTGATCTTTTAGATATTTCC
>Ga0209611_10012172_pt1 | contig 12165 bp, 7 predicted proteins | sample S1TSphgellanicum_3_FD_187693 | JGI IMG/M metagenome (GOLD analysis project Ga0209611, IMG submission 187693) | Host-associated microbial communities from peat moss isolated from Minnesota, USA - S1T2_Fc - Sphagnum magellanicum MG (SPAdes) (version 2) | ecosystem: Host-associated > Plants > Peat...
TCACATGGATTAGAAGGTCACCTTGCATTAATATTTGCAATTGTGGTTTTGTGACATCGATCTGGGATAATGTTATGAACTACAGTTGTTTGAGATTTTCAATACATTACACAATGTGATAATGTACGATGAATTTACGGCAATGCTGGCATGATTTGAGGTAGAAAGGTACATGCTTTTAAAATGTAGCATTAGCATTCTTCAAAATGTACAGAAGAATGGTAGAGGTTTGTGATTAAGGACTTCAAGAATTTGTTAGCTCTTTTGCTAGTTGTGAGTTGAATACATGGGACACATTGCTGTGGAAGGGAGAATGGAAAAATTTGTTTGGTAACCCTGAAAGTGGTGGACTTGGATATTGGCTTCAATGGATGGTTTGTGTTGTGATATTGACTTGTGATTTTATTGAAGTTTAAAAAGGATTTGAAGATTTAGAATAGTCCTGATATGGATGTGTGACTGTGGTGTTTGTATAGGAAATGTGTTTTTTTGAAAGCTTGTGTCAACCTAAAACAAGATCTTGAAATATTAGTGAGAATTCTTCACCCTCTTTTGCTGAGTGTGGGCAATGTTGCATGTGGCCTTTTGACATTTGCCTAACCTTCTAAAGGGAGAATGATATGATGAGTTTTGAGTTGTTTTGTTGGAGGTAATCTTCAAGTGATTTTTTATTCAAATTGGATATGCATCACAAACTTTGGGTCAGGCCTATTGTGATGTATTTACTTTTGGAGAGGTGGTAGGTGACACATGCACTGCCTAATATGTATTTTATGTAATAGTGCAACTATTAAGTTCCACGATGTTTTTCCGCTAAATGCAATTTGTCTTCTTGGTTGGAATCTAATGACATGGAAGAACATGGATGACATGATAGCATTTCCCCAAATGACTAAAGACTCGTATGAGACACTTAATTGGATTCACATGCATGTCCAAATGACCGTTTGACAACTTTTGTCCCATAGCAAGAGACTCAAGTATTCTTCTAAGGGAAGCATGCACTTTTAGAGAAGATATCTATCTGCTTCATGATGTGTTCCAATGGAAATTGTGTAGATTTGTCACCTAAAGGACAATCTAGATTTCAATTAAACAATTGTATCCATTCAGATGTCTCTTTCATTTGAAAAAAGTCGCAAGTGAAAATCTCTTTAAACATTTTATCCTTCAGTGAAACTACTTTTCCTCTTAGTGCCATGGGATAATTGTCTTGTTGTAATAATGTACAAAGTTTGTATTCAACAAAATCTTATGAATTCCTTTATAAGCTCATGATGCCAGGGCATTTGGTGATGACGGTGCAATATGTGTTCATGCCAGAGTGAGGCTCAAAAAATAACAGGGCTGGCTCAATCTTGACAATGCAGGTGTTGCATTGGGGACCACAATGTCATTAGTTTGGGTTGGTTGCCATTGTAGGTGTGCTTAGGCTACTGCACTGGAAATGCTTTTATCTATGATACCTAGATATTGTGATGCAAGGGTACGAGGATTTACAGGACACATTACCAAGATGGAACCTTGGTAAATCTAGTTCTCGTTCATCTGTGATTGAGTCATAATGGGTTTCCAATCAATGGTGCACTGGTAGGTGTTGGGTCATATAATCCCCACTGTAAGCCAATGGTGTGAGATGTTTCATATTTTCTGCAGCTGCCTCTCTTTGTGTCAGACAGGCGTTCACCATTTGAACAGCAAGTTAATTGGGCATTACCCAATGTGGGCCTGATCATCTGGATGTGTGTCACAATGAGAGGTTGCTTTGGAAAATCAACAATCTGATGCTGAGACCAGTGCCCAAAGTTGTGGCCAAGGGTCTCCTAATGGCTCTTCCCACTGTTGAGGAGGGCAGCATTTTGAGCAGAAGTTGAGGGGAAAGCATTAACCTGGCTTTCAGACAGGGTGTGGATCACAACTTGGAACAATTACTTGACCTAGATAGCAAACTTGTGTGTTTTTGTTGGAGTCTCCATCAGTAAAAAGTGAAGCCAAGTGACCAGTTCTCAGAAAAACCACAAAACTCAAGGAAACATAAATCCTGGACTTGCTTTTTCTGCTGATAACTGGTTGCAATAGTCAATCTGATAGAAATTTGTCACACTGGGAAATTGGCCATAAGAAATTTTCCTACATTTTCTGGAGATTTTCAATAATAGATTGGCAAAATAACCTTTAAGCATTCGGCTAATTGGATATTAAAATGGGTGTTGCCATAATGCATTCTCATGATCAAATAAGAGCTGACCCATTCACACCCAATATGTGGGCCTCTATGGATGTCCAGCACATTCAAAATAGTGGGCAAGTCATACGTTATTTCCCCCTCCTCACACTTAAAACAGGAATTCCAAGACATTAAATGCCATCATATGGGCCAATCAATATGCCTTGCGAATCTGAGTCAATTCATATTTCTTTATTTTCTCTTTTAAAGAGCACACTATCCTATGCAACCAAGTCCAAACTCAATTTCACACTAGCTTGAACCTCATCCAAAATACTGATTACAGGCCATTGCTTATTATGAACCTACAATAACATCACAATATTTCCAGTTTATATCTAATGTTGTTCAGAAACATGGTGTGAGGACATCTGCAAGTCTCCACACAAATTTTTTTGGGGTTCTGCTTTGCTCCAGAAGTTGCTTGCAACTTTTTAAAGAGAATTTTCATAAATTGTCCCAGTTCCCAGAATTGGCGTAAAAAGATCACATAACAATTACCTTAGGCTGAAAGAATCCGGAAAGAGTCAGATCCATGTGCACAAAAAGAGGATCAAAAAAGAAGGCCCAAAGGTTGCACTTTCTCCACTGCAATTTCCACAAACTGCCCCAATTCTGGAACTATTGGAAAATCCTTCTGTAAGTGTACAATAATGTATGTGTGAAGAGCTGAATTGATCCAGTTGAGTAATAAGGTAGTCTGCTTGTAAGTTGCTCATCGTTCATAACTTGTACCTGTAAACAAATCACTTTCCTTTGACAATAGTATTCCTTGACTATAACTGAAATTCCAGTGAAAACACATTCCTATACATCAAATGAATGTTAGGATATTTTTTTAGAACAAGAGATGTTTTCTGCCAGATTTCACATAAACAACCACTTTCAGCTGAGCTTCATGCATGCAGATTTTAATGGTAACTTCTCCTTGCTATTTTCTCAAGTTTTCTCTGACAAAACCCATTTCAAGTTTGTCTTGGGGTACCCAACTCTGAGCTTCGGATTGATATGTAGCAGCTCTGCACTCTCAGACCAATGCACTTCCCAGGTACACCAAATCTGCAAATCTCAGACCAACCCATTTCCCAGATGGACCAGATCAATATTTTGTGAGACATTATATGAGAAGAAGCCATTATGTTTAGGAAAACCTCTTGAACACAAATTTCTCCTGCAGTTTCAAATAAGACTTGATCTAAACTTGAGCCTTTGTATACCATGTTACTAAATTCTCACATTGCAAAGTTTTCAAAAGTTTGAAGAACCTTGTGCATAAACTGGATTGGGGTTACATGGGGCACAACCGGACAAGGCAATAACTAATAACCAACAGTCACCCCATTTTCCAGAGATTGTAAGTCAAGACACAAGCCACAATACCAACAAGAAAATTGATACTCAACGAATATTCACAACCAATCACCGTAAGGAAAAGAAAAGAATTCTTAGTTCTCTCCTTCACAATTCCTCTACATTTGTATAACTAATGCTGAAAAAATTGCTAGTACTGACAGTATGATTCTATGGATAGAGAGGCCTCAGCATTCAAGGAATCTGGATGGACTTTCATATACTATGTAGAAGAACGAATAATTTAAAACTAGTTTTTGCTCAAATTTACATCTCCTCTACAGGGACAAAGTCCCTACTGTATTGTATTGAGAAATAACAGGATAACAGTCATACAAGTCCCAATGTCTGTACACAATTTGACACAATAAAAAGGAAAAGTGCTGTTGAGGGAAGCTTGGAATTTGCAAGAGGCAATGCATTGCAAAGCACCACCTTGAAGCAACGCCTTGTTGAATGTCAATCTCATGGGAAAATGAAGGATGAGCCTCCTGTACTCCTGAGCAGCAACTTCTGGTTTTCCTTGAGGCATAGAAGAGATGAAGGTGTGCTTGAAATGCTTCTGGGAGTAATTATCCGCTCAAAGACCCTTGTGCCTTTCTCCATTTGTGAATGTCAACAACTCCTGAGTAAAGAAAAGCATCGAGGTTTTTGGAAGTTGGAAGTTGATGGCTTCCAACAATAAGCTCCCTATCTATGATTGTTTGGGTGGAGCTCTGCACATAGGGTCTAAGTTTTAAGAGCTGAGGAATCAAATTAAGTCTATGATGGTAATTGTTCAGTATCCAATGCAAGCTCAGATGCCGATCTTCGTGGAGAGAGGGCATTCCGAAGATTCAAGAAACTCCATCTTGCTGACCTTCCAGTTTCAGTTCCCCTTGGACTCTCGTTCATACCAAGCTGTTGTTGCACTGGTTTTGACTTTGATGATGCATCACCTAAAGATTCAGGTCGTGTGTCCAATTGAATGCTCACCCAATGCTCAGAATTTGACCTGATTGACTGTGACCCTGTGAGACGAGCTTTCTCCAGTGAGTTTAAGCCACCACTACCAGTTCTAAAAAACTCAAGCCCTGAACCAGTTCTTCGGGATCCTGATTTTGGTGTTGTAGGGAGATTGGTTGCAAGTTTCATAGCTGCTGGCAAAGAATGTTGAGACACCAGTTTGGGCATCTGGTTATTGTTGCTGAACAAGTCTTTCATGTACTTGCCATCGCTGTCTAGGGAGGTTGAGCGGCGCATGGGTTCGATTATGGGAGTTGGAGTTTTCCTCCAAGACTTTGAGCTTGTTCGAGTTTCAAGACGTGGTCCAGGTGACATGCCTGCCCGTTCATGTGCCACCACTCCTCGAGCTGCCTTTTTAAAGCTATGTGCATTTCGAAACAAAGCCACCCGTGCACTGTCCCTCTGGTCAGCTCGTGAGATTGAAGGTCCCACTGAACCACTCATTCCTGAAAAGCAAAAAATGAACCAGGCACCCTTTTAGCAAATGAACCAATGTTAAAGCACCACAATGCACCCTGGCTTACATTGTGTTGCTGTCTCAAAATGACCCTGTAATTATTATGTATGTGCACAAAGAGAATTGCAGGGCAGGAGACACAGCAGAAACCAGGCCAATCACATTACTACAACACCAAAATCTGACTCCACCATATCACACACACACACATACTTGACAAAGCACAAATGTCATAGAAGTCTCCCAAAGACAAGCTTACAATCAAGCACCTGAGACTTGCAGGATGAAAACACAAACTTCATGCCATTGAGAGAGATGAATTGGATTTGGTTAGACTTTCTTTCAGCAAGTCTAAAGACCTATCAAAGGCACAATTCACTTAGAAAAAGGCATGAGCTCAGCATGATTCCAATCAAATCAGATCAAACATCAAAATCACAACAAGGATCATGCAATAATAAGAAGCATCTTTTAAATCTGCAGCAATTTTGCATTCACTCATCGTTGTCCTCCTTGAGGCCACCATATTGAAACCTCAAAATCACTTCAGACCATAGGCATGATCAACAATTTCTCCAGAATTTCACAGACCTCCCATGGAGTGGGTCAAAGCCTAATTGATAGCCGCAATCTTCACACCAAGGTATGTACGATACAAACAGAAAAAAACAGAAAAAAACCCAAACAATACCCAAACAAGCTCCAATTCAGAAAAGCTCAGATTAGGCCTAGTTCTGAATTCAAAAGAATTCAGAGAATTGTGATCAGAGGAAAAACCTCTAGCAAGTCTAACCAGAGATCAAGAATCAATAACAAAACCCTTTTCTACAGCTCATCATGTCTAGGACTCTGAAACAGAAGCAGAGATCATCCAGATAGTTCCGGCGGCGCTCAAGAATTATTTTACCTTCAGTAGCTGATATGCCACTTCGAGTGCGTGCAAGCAGCAGCACTGCAGGCTGCTGCAAACCTAGTGTTTCTCGCGCGCTTTCTTCTCCCGCATCACCTCGATCAATTGTGACTACAAAATCGTGTGGAGATTGCAAAGCCGCCTCATGAGCTTCTTCAGATTCTTCTCCTTCGTGCTCCTGCTCCTCATGAATAAATATAGACCGATGGCGTTCCCTCTCATCATCGTGCACTTGCTGATCATGATCATCTTCCTGAACAATGGCGGCACGACAGAGTGGGCATGTGGAGTGCGACTGGAACCAAACGTCGATACACTCAAGATGAAAAATGTGCTTGCACTTGGGCAAAAGTCGCAAGCTATCATCTGCTTCAAACTCGCTCAAACAAACCGCACATTCACGATGCGGTTCCACCTCCTCATTTTCACCATCACCCCCGTCCTCCGTCTTCTTACCGTGGTCCATCTTGTCCTGGAGATTCAAATCCTTGAAATGGACCACAGGGAGCGACTCCACAACGGATTTTTCCAGTCCTTTGGTTCGCAAGGAGACAGCAGAGTGCGCGGTTGTCCCATTCTCCGCACCGGCACTGGAGTCCTGTGCACCCGCCATGGCGCATCTCCGCACATAAATTGAGAAGAAAGCTAAGAATAACAAGGCTCCAACCAAAACCACGATGATGATCGCCATGCTGGGATTGAAGGTGGAACTAGACGGATCGACGTAGTTGGTGTAAGAATAGTTGTTGGCCGCCTGCGTCGGCGAGCTCATCGTCGGGACAGAACTCGAAGAAGTATTCATCGAAGCAAGTGGTGACACAGGAAGCCAGATATCAGCAGCCGAACAAGAACCCAAAGGGAAGCAAACGGAAGTGACTTTTTCAACAGCCTCACTGCAAGGCGCCTAATGTCATGTTTGAATTCGAGAAAACAAGTCTCTCCGTCCCACCACTGCGACAAATGAATTGCGGACACGACAAGAAGTGCTTCTTGTGCCCTGGTTTTAGTTTTTTTTTTGCGCCGGCAAGCGCGTGGCTCGATCGATCTTTGCCGCGGCGACACTCTGGTGACGAGCGCAGCTTCCATGAGATCCTCATCACAGCAAGCGCAACAGCAGCAGCACGTTCCGCTCTCCCGTATCACTGGGATTTCTTCCCTCCCCGGGCCCCGCCGCCGGGGTTTCGACGACGGGCCCAGCAGGTTCCAGAAATGTCCGGTAAATAACACATTGGGTTTCAACCGTTCAGTCAGTCAAAATACCCGTCAAAATGGGATCGTCAGTTTCGACAGACGGACACTTGATGGTCAGTTTTCGGCAGGCAGGCAGGCAAGCAGGCATGTGTCCAAATCAAATTGTTGAAATGAATTTTTAAAATTTTAAATTAATTAATTTTCAGCTATGAGGTCAGTTCACAATAGCATATATATGGTCCATATAGTTTTTGGACTAGAACCTCGGAATAATTTATTTATAATTTATTAAAATTACGACTCTCTCTCGTATTTGCATAACAATATAAATAATAAAAATATATATCTACATTCCCCAAACAACCACTACAGCGACCCATTGTTCCTTCTATCCATTAAGCACAAATGGATCGAGCTTCTAGATGATAAACAGAAACCCATATCTCACTCACAAAACTATTATTCATCTACGTGGATTCAAAAAAAAATCCCATGGAATTTCTAAGGAGTCTTGTCATTTGCCCATTAAATTAAATTTTTGTCGAATCCGACAAGAAGGTAGCCTAGGGTATGTCTTATGGATAAACCAATAATGCCTAAATAGTTTTTCTTTCTTTGAGGTGCTTCTGACCCAGTGATTCACCCAACCGCCCATATGTTTAATTAATTAAAAAAACCCCACTCCCTATGTATTCCCAATACACACACACTACCTACCACTACAAGGGTAGGCTCTGACTACAGAATGATGGATGTAATTTTCCGTATTTTGAGGAATGTTCTCCAAGTGTTGCTGTTGAAGATGTATGAGTTCAATTTTGGGAACTTCATCAAAAGATTTCCTATTTCAACCGTGGTTACCTATTGGTTCCAAATGTTTATCATGTGTTACTCACTTACTTCCTAACTATTAGTTCACTTTTTGGGAACTTCCAGAAATGGTTCCTATTTTGTTTTATTGTTGCATAAGGCAGCACAGCCACCGTTACATGATGATGATCCTTCTTGTTCAGATTATAATAACTGGATTCCTATTACATACCCCACCACTTTCACTCCCTTGCTTGGTCAATGGATTTTTTTTTTGGTTTTGCAAATTGGGGGAATGGAAGTGGCTCATTCACTAGAGTGTGGTTTGGATGGGGTCGTGTCGTTGGGGGCTGTTGCCTCCTAGTTGAACACCCTTGGAAATTAATAAGCATGACCCAAGGAGCTTATAGTTTTGTGACAATAAGCTACTAGATCGGAAGTCAAGTCTCTAGTTTTCAGCCATTTAGGCACGTGGTGCCTTCTCCTACTCAAAATATTGTAAACTTGTTAACATTGGATGTGTGGTGGCAATCAGTGTTATCCTGGGGTGTGTGGTGACACGAAGCAAGAAAGCTAGACAATAAGAGACTTCTTCATGTCCAATGTGTTTGGAACATTTGTTGACATGGTTTCAAAAGTAAGCGGCCGGTGGGTGGGTGGGTGGGTGGGTGGGATTCATATCGCAACACCTTTCCATTAGCAGATCCCAACTGATTAAGCACAAGATTTGGGCAGTCCCAGAAAAGATCAAACTTTTTTTGACAAAATGTTATCATTCAGCTATTGCTAAAGGAGTTTTTTGTCATCGAACATGGCACCATTTTATTTTATTTTTCTAATCTCCCTTCATCCATACCCTTGTTTAAAGCTTGACATCAACAAAATGATTTGTCCCATCAAAAGGAGAGAAAAGAAATCCTATTAAACCCTAAAAGCTTGCTTGGTAGGTAGTTTTTCTCCCTCAATAAGGAAAAACCTTATAGTGGGTAGTAAAATACATAAAACACCAATGGTATCAGCTATACAATTGTTGTTATTGGTGTTTTGAATAGGTAGGGTGTTCTTTGTGAGGGGTATTAGCCCAGCCCAAAAAAGGTTATAAACTCTTCTGGGAAGAGAAATTTAGTGCAGCCAATGGGAAGGCCCAAGCATGCACTCAAGGTGCCTTGCTTTTTTTTCCTTTTAATTTGTGTGGGGGGAGGGGGGGGGAGAGAAGGATTTCTTTTCATGTTTCCCTAGTTCCCAATGTGTTCTCATCTGGTTCCCAATATATTCCCCAAGTTCCCAATGTGTAACCCAACATGTTCTCCATAGCACCTCAATTTTATCCCATATGCTTTGCCAAATGTTGTCCTCCTTTCCCCTATGTAGGTGGGCCAAAGGGGAGGAACTCTATACTTCAAAATAGAACCTTTTACTTTGGGGAGCCTCCATGGTTTCAGTTTTTTTCATATTTTGAAGGCGACTTTAGATAAGGGTCAAAGGTCCAGGGAGCAATGAATTCAAGCAATCTTATTGGTCGAAAGCTTTAAATTGGTCCAAAGGCCTTTAGACGAGGGTCCAAGACCAAAAAATGGCAAATTCAGGCTAAACCTACATGGCACCTGTTTTGGAGGAAAAATCAATTGGTTGGCAACAAAAAACAGTGCTAAAAGGAGAGCTCCTAATTTGGAGAGCCAAGAATCAGGCTAGGGACCAAGGTAGAGTCCAACTCAAGGATTCAATTTGCGTCAAATCAGTCCAAATTGGTTCCTAGGAAATTGGACCCTGGACTCTTGACTAAAGTGGGCCTGAGTGTTTGCTTCAAATCTTTTCCTTCTCTCAAATTTGTAACATTTGAAAACATGGCGGTCCCCAAACAAAAATCTAGATCTACCAATAAAATTCTGGAATAACTTGCAAGGTCATTTTTAAATAAGGTAAAGGGAATCAACTGGGAAGAAAAAGGGTATGGGATCTTCCCCCCCACCCACACAAAAAATTTGAGAAAGAAAGTTCACAAGCTTGTTCCCAGCCAAACAAAGTGGTAGCAGCTCCGGAGGGCCCACTCCCACCCAAAAGTTGTAATTCTTCTAGACTTTGGACATTTTAAGTGCTGAAAACATCAAACAAATGAAAAATTGCTTGATGAAAACCCGATCATGAAAATGTAAGGAAATTGTAAAGACGATGATGACGAAGGCTAACAAAGTGTAGTAAAATTTCATTACAATAATTTCTTTACAATAGACCAAATAATTTCCTATTATTGACACAAATTTCTTTTTTTCCTTTTGGTTTCTTTTTGAAAGCACAACAGACAAAAGCTTTTTTCAATGTGTTCCTCTCTCTCTCTCTCTCTCTCTCTCTCTAAACTCAACCCTCTCTTTAATTGCCAGCATAAAGAGAGCCACAAAACGAAAGTGAAGAATCTTCATACGAAAATGCAGCCAAAAAGGTTTTTGTTGCAACATTTGAAGAAAAATACGTCATCTCGAACTTTCTAGAGATGGTGGATGACGGTTCATTAAGTTGCCCTGGGGGGAGGGGGCTGTGTTTGAAGTCAGAAACATGAGATGTGTGTAAACAGTACCCACAAATCATTTTTATCAAGCATTACTTTCTTTTTTCTTTTTTCTTTCCTTTATTTTATTTTCTTTTCTTTTCTTTTCTGGGATGATTGGGTAGTGAATGGAAGGTGCATGGACTTAAGGTGCATTCACACCTAATGTTAAGTCAGTGTTCAGTGAAAATCTAGGTGACACCCAATGTGAAATGGGTGATTGTTCAATATTACATGAATGTTAACTTAATAGAAAATCTTCATGGTAAATAGGCTTACGTCCTCAATGACTAGCTTGGTGTTAGGCGACTTAATATTACAGTCCTTAACACCAAGTGTGAATGCACCTTTATTAGACAAGCATTGGATTTTTATTTTATTTTTAATTAGGAAAATCTTACCACTTTGTTATTGTTTTGTAGTTTGGGTAGTTAATGGATGGATGGATGGATGAAGTTTATATTGTCCATCAGTTGACAATAAAAGCTGGGGTTTTCTTTTTTTGTAAAAAAATTTTAATCCGAAAACAAAAGAGTGCCCGCCGCCGTCCTAAAGTGTCCTGAAAATGACACGTGGTAAACGAATCCCACGTTTCTCGAAACGAAGACGGCGACAAGGAGTTTCTGGGAGTTTGGGGAGCAGCCTGAACACGTGTCAGTATCCTGCTGGTTGAAATTAAGTCCACGTGGTACGTTGTTGTGTCCGCATGTTTTTTACTCTGCTGCAAAAGGTGCCACGTTTCCGTAGACATAGGTGGCCCAAATTGAGTCATTTGAGGTCCCAAGTTCCCAAACCACACCTCACCCACATCCCGTCCGGACAGACATGCCCCCCCCCACGTCCATAGGTGCCTATTGGTTTGTAGAGGTAAATACCACAAGTGTAGTAGCCTCCTACTACTATTTCCTTGGCAGCTTCCACACTAATTATATTTTTTCACAAACTTTGAATTTTTTGAAAACTAGAAATAACAAAAAAAATTGTGAAAAAGAAATATTGAATCTTCGAGAAAAAAAATTTTTTTTTGATAAAATTTTTGAAATTATATTAATTATTCAACAAACATGTGTTCAAGCTGCCAAGGTACTACCCCCACCACCGTAGTAGCTGTTGGCATCTTTGGTGAACCACAAGCAGCTACATTGATAACATGAGCTTCTTTAGTTTTATTAACACATACAAGGTGTAGTGTGAATTCTTGTCACATGTTCACTCACAAACCTGAAAAAGTGGACTCTTTAAATCTTAACATCTGACTGACCATCATTCATTGTTGACCAATGAGGAACAATCATTTCCTTTCCTTTGACCAACATTTTACAAGCAGTTATATACTATTTGGTTATAATAATTCATTTAAAATATATTGAAAAAGCATATTTTCGCAAAGAATTTTGAAGGCAGTCCAGTTTACGATTAGGTCTAGTTTCCGTTTCATTACACATTTGTAAACTAAACAAATTTGTGTGTTATCATATATAGTAAAGGACGTCGGGATGAGAAATGAAGCTTCCCTTGAATCCGTCCGGTCGTCCATCCCGTCATCCGTCCAGTTCATCCGTCCCGTCATGGTCTGTTCACTCTGACAGGGCGGAGAAAATAGTGGAGTACAGATGCGGCGGATGTTCAAACCAGATTTAGACAGTGAGTCCGTGTAGCTCGCCTAGATTTAG
>Ga0209611_10012174_pt1 | contig 12162 bp, 10 predicted proteins | sample S1TSphgellanicum_3_FD_187693 | JGI IMG/M metagenome (GOLD analysis project Ga0209611, IMG submission 187693) | Host-associated microbial communities from peat moss isolated from Minnesota, USA - S1T2_Fc - Sphagnum magellanicum MG (SPAdes) (version 2) | ecosystem: Host-associated > Plants > Peat...
GCCGCCACGTCGACGTCGCTTGAACCCTCGCCCGTCGCGGCGCGGACACCGGCTGCGCCCGCGCCCACCGCCGCGCCCACCGCCGCGCCCACCGCCGCGCCCACCGCCGCGCCCACCGCCGCGCCCGCCGCCGCGCCCACCGCGGCGCCCGCATGCGGCGCCGCGTCTTCGTCCAGCGCCGCGCTCGCGCCGGTTGCGCCGTCGCCGACCGCGGGGCTCATGCCGGCCGCGGCGGCCAGCCTTGCATCACCGGCGACTCGGCAGCGCGCCCGCGCGCTGAACATCGCGCTCGAAACGCTGCCGGGAACGGGCCCGGGCGGACGCGTGACCGATGCGGACCTCGACGGCTTCGTCGCCGCACTGGCACGAGGCCAACCGTCGTTGGGCGGTTTGCAGCGGCGCGAGGCCGTGCACGACACCAAGATCATCGGCCTGCGCCGCGCGATCGCGAGGAGCATGACCGAGTCGAAGCGCCGGATCCCGCATTTCACCTATGTCGAGGAGTTCGATCTGACCGACCTCGAGGCGCTGCGGCGTGAACTCAACGAGCATCGCGCGGCCGATCAGCCGAAGCTCACGCTGCTGCCGTTTTTCATGCGCGCACTCGCGCGGCTGGTGCCCGAATTTCCGCGCGTGAACTCGCGCTACGACGACGAGGCCGAGATTCTCTCGAGCTACGAGGCCGTGCACGTCGGCATTGCGACGCAGACCGATGGCGGTCTGCTCGTGCCGGTGGTGCGGCATGTCGAGGCACTCGATCTCTGGGGCTGCGCGCGGGAGCTGCTGCGCGTGACGACGGCGGCGCGCAGCGGCAGCGCCGGCCGGGAGGAGCTCAGCGGCTCGACGATCACGCTGACCAGCCTTGGCGCGCTGGGCGGGATCGCGGCGACACCGATCATCAACCACCCGGAAGTGGCGATCATCGGCCCCAACAAGCTGGTCGAACGGCCCGTCGTGAGGAGCGGCGCGATCACGGTGCGCACGATGATGAACCTGTCGGCGTCCTTCGATCACCGCATCGTCGACGGCTACGATGCGGCACGCTTCGTACAACGGCTCAAGCGCCTGATCGACATGCCGGCGCTGCTATTCATTTAAAGAGCGCTGTCTTTCGACAGCGCTGCGGATGCGAGCGGGTTCGGCAAATTCAAATGCCGGATCGCCGGTGCCTCTCGCGGTGCGCCCCGGACCTTGTCGTACCTACTCGCCCGTCACGCGCACGAGCAGGCGCTGCGCCTGGGTCAGATGCGGCGCATCGACCATGACTCCATCGAGATTGACGACCCCGGCGCCCGGCTGCGCGGCGAACGCAGCAACGACGCGGCGTGCGTGCTCGATTGCGGCCGGCGGCGGCGTGAAGGCCGCGTTGATGATCGGCACCTGCGACGGGTGGATTGCGAGCATGCCGGTGAAGCCGTCGCGCGCCGCACGCCCGGCGTACTCGGTCAAGCCCGCCGTATCCCGAAAGCTCGGGAACACGGTTTCCAAGGCCGGCACCGCCGCGGCATGCGCAGCGAACAGAGTCAGTGACCTCACCATTTCAAAGGGCGGCGTGAAGCCACCCTCGGGCCGTCGTGCCTGGGTGGCGCCGATCGCCGCCGGCAAATCCTCGGCACCCCAGGTGAGTCCCACGAGACGCGCGGCGCTCGCGGCATATTCGCCGAGGCGGAACACCGCGAGCGGCGTCTCCGTCGCGATCGGCAAGATTCCGAGGCCGGTCAGGGCCGCCGCGTCGAGCAGGCGGTCAAGCTCCAAGATCGATGCCGTACCCTCGGCCTTCGGCAACACCAGCGCATCGGGCCGCGCCGCGCCCAGCGCGGCGAGATCCAGGGCGGCGAGACCGGTGGGCAAAGCGTTGATTCTGACCATGATCGGCACCGGCCGCGGCGCATGCTGCAAAAATTCGCCGACGTGCCGGCGCGCATCGGCCTTGCGGTCCATCGAGACGGCATCTTCGAGATCGAGGATCAAGGCGTCCGCACCCGCCGCCAGCGCCTTTTGCATCCGGTCGGGTCGATCGCCGGGGACGAACAACAGGGAGCGCAGTCTCAGCATGGCTTGCGCAGTCTCAGCATGGCTTGCGCAGTCTCAGCATGGCGTGCGCAGTCTCAGCATGGCTTGCGCAGTCTCAGCATGGCTTGCGCAGTCTCAGCATGGCGTGCGCAGTCTCAGCATGGCTTGCGCCGGATCAGCGCGCTGCGCAGGCACTGACAGACGAGTTCATCGCGCTGATTGAACATGCGGTGTTCGAACGTGACCACTCCGGCCCCGGGGCGCGACCGGCTCTCGCGCAGCAGGACGACGCTCGACACGGCGCGCAGCGTGTCGCCGATGAACACCGGTGCGGGCATCACGACCTTGTCGTAGCCCAAGTTCGCGATCAGCACGCCCGAGGTCGTGTCCGACACGGAAATGCCGACCATGAGACCGAACGTGAAGATGCCGTTGACGAGAATCCGGCCGAACTCGCTGGCGGCCGCCGCCTCGGCATCGAGGTGCAAGGGCTGCGTGTTGTGGGTCAGCGTCGTGATCAGCAGATTGTCGGTCTCGGTTACCGTGCGCCGCAGCTCATGTTCGATCCGGTCGCCCACTTGCCAGTCCTCGTAACAGCGTCCCGGCATCACGGTGCTCCGACGATGCGCGCCAGGGTGACGTTCTCGGCCACCTGATCGCCGACCGCGACCTCGAGATCGGCGACTGTGCCGTCGAACGGCGCGACCAGCGCATGCTCCATTTTCATCGCTTCGACCGCGAGCACGGCCTGGCCCTTGCGCACCGTATCACCGTCGCGTACCGACACGCTCACGACCCTTCCCGGCAGCGGCGAACGCAGCGCGCCGTCGGTCGCCGCGGGCGCCGCGGTGCCGCGCGCGCGGGTGACGGGTCCGAAGCGCCAGGCCTCGCCGCGGCAAAACAGCACGCGCTCGCCGTCGACGCTCGCAATGGTCACGGACGAGGCACCGACCGGCACGGCGGGTTCGATGGTCAGGGACGAGGCGTCGATCGGCGGGCCGAGTTCGACCGTGTGCGCATGCTCACCGACGCTGACATCGACCCGGGTGTCAGCGGGCAGATTGGCGCGAAAGCCCTGCAAGGTCGTCCACGGATCGTTGGGATCGGCCCTGCACAAGGCGGCGGCGGCCGCGCGCAACACCCCGGCCGACGGTTCGACGCCGGGAATCAGGCGCGCGGCATGCCGCTCGATGAAGCCGGTATCGATGTCGGCCGCGAGAAAAGCCGGATCGGCAGCCAGGCGCGCGAGCAACGCCGCATTGGTGCGCACGGGCCAGGCCTCCACGCTGGCCGCGGCCGCCGCGAGGCGCAGTGCCGCCGCGCGCCGGCCGGCCGCATGCACGATCAATTTCGCGAGCATCGGATCGTACCAGCCGGTCACCTCGTCGCCCTGTTCCACGCCGGCGTCGACCCGGATGGTCTCGGGCAAGTGCAGGTGCGCGAGACGACCGGTCGACGGCAGAAAGCCGGCGCTGGGATTCTCCGCATAGAGACGGGCCTCGATCGCCCAGCCATCGATGGCGAGCTCAGACTGCGTGCGGGGCAACGGCTCGCCGTCCGCCACGCGCAGCTGCCACTCGACCAGATCCTGGCCCGTGATCGCTTCGGTGACGGGATGCTCGACCTGCAGGCGCGTGTTCATCTCCATGAACCAGATTCGGTCCGCGCGCAGTCCGTCGGACGCATCCGCGATGAATTCGACCGTTCCGGCACCGACGTAGCCTACCGCGCGGGCGGCTCTGACGGCGATGCTACAGACGTGCTCGCGAGTACTCTCGTCCATACCGGGTGCGGGCGCCTCCTCGAGCACCTTTTGATGGCGCCGCTGCAGGGAGCAATCGCGCTCGAACAAGTGCACGACCTGGCCGTGGAGGTCGCCGAAGATCTGCACTTCGATGTGCCGCGGCGCGCGGATGAATTTCTCGATCAGCACGCGCTCCTCACCGAACGCCGCCGCGGCCTCGCGCCGGCACGAGGCCAGCGCCGACTCGAAGTCCTGCGCCGCATCGACGCGGCGCATGCCCTTGCCGCCGCCGCCGGCGACGGCCTTGATCAGCACGGGATATCCGATCGCATCGGCCGCCTCGCGCAGGCGCTGCGTCGTCTGGATCTCGCCGAGGTAGCCGGGAGTCACGGGGACGCCTTCGCGCAGCATGAGCGCTTTCGCCGCGTCCTTCATGCCCATGGCGCGAATGGCGGCGGGTGGCGCGCCGACCCAAACAAGGCCGGCGGCCGCGACGGCATCCGCAAACTCCGCATTCTCGGACAAGAAACCGTAGCCCGGATGAATGGCCGCAGCGCCCGACGCGCGTGCCGCCGTGAGAATGTTGGCGGCATTCAGATAACTGTCGCGGGCCGCGGGCGGCCCGATGCGCAACGCCACGTCGGCCTCCCGGACGAACGGTGCTCGCGCATCGGCATCGGAATAGACCGCAATGGTGCGGATGCCGAGCCGGCGGGCAGTGCGCAGGATGCGGCGGGCGATTTCGCCGCGATTGGCGATCAGCACGGACTCGAGCACGCCTTACATCCGGAACAAGCCGAAGCGCGGGTGCGACGGAATCGGGGCGTTCAAGATCGCGGACAGAGCGAGTCCGAGGACGTCCCGCGTCTGGCAGGGATCGATGATGCCGTCATCCCAGAGGCGCGCGGTCGCGTAGTAGGGGTCTCCTTCGGCTTCATAGCGGCTGCGCACCGGTTCCTTGAAGGCGGCCTCCTCCGCGCTGCTCCAGGGTTCGCCGCGCGCTTCCATCGCATCGCGCTTGATCGTCGCGAGAACGGCGGCGGCTTGTTCACCGCCCATCACGCTGATGCGGCTGTTCGGCCAGGTGAACAGAAAGCGCGGCGAATACGCCCGTCCCGCCATCCCGTAATTGCCGGCGCCGAAGCTCCCGCCGATCAACACGGTGATCTTCGGCACCGTGGCCGTGGCGACCGCGGTCACGAGTTTGGCGCCATCCTTGGCAATTCCGCCGGCCTCGTACTTGCCCCCGACCATGAAGCCCGAAATGTTCTGCAGGAACAGCAGCGGGATGCGGCGCTGGCAGGCAAGTTCGATGAAATGCGCACCCTTCAACGCGCTTTCGGAGAACAGCACACCGTTGTTGGCGAGGATCGCGACCGGAATGCCCCACAGGTGGGCGAAGCCGCAGACCAGCGTGGTGCCGTAGGACGCCTTGAACTCCTGCAGCACCGAGGCGTCGACGAGCCGCTCGATCACGCGGCGCACATCGTACGGCTCGCGCACGTCGGTCGGGATGACCCCGTACAGTCCGAGGGGATCGGCGTGCGGCGGCCGGACCGGCTGCAATTCGATGTCGACGCGCTTGGGCCGGTTGAGGCGCGCCACGATCTCCCGCACGATGAGCAGCGCCTGCACGTCATCGTCGGCGACATGATCGACGACGCCCGAGCGGCGCGCATGCGTGTCCGCCCCGCCGAGTTCCTCCGCGGAAATGATCTCGCCGGTCGCCGCCTTGACGAGCGGCGGACCCGCCAGGAAGATCGTGCCCTGGCCGCGCACGATCACCGTCTCATCGGACATCGCCGGCACGTAGGCGCCCCCCGCCGTACAGCTGCCCATGACGCAGGCGATCTGCGCAATCCCGTCGGCCGACATCTGGGCCTGGTTAAAGAAAATGCGGCCAAAGTGATCCTGATCCGGAAACACCTCTGCCTGGAACGGCAGGTTCGCGCCGCCGGAGTCGACCAGATACACGCACGGCAGCAGGTTCTCCGCGGCGATGCGCTGCGCCCGCAGATGCTTCTTCACGGTCAACGGAAAATACGCCCCCCCTTTGACCGTCGAATCGTTCGCGACGATCATGACCTCCCGGCCCGACACCCGGCCGATGGCCGTGATCAGCCCGGCGGCCGGCGCCTGATCCTCGTAGAGGCCGTGGGCGGCGAGCTGGCCGATCTCGAGCAGCGCCGAGCCGGGATCGAGCAGCCGCTCGACACGCTCGCGCGGCAGCAGCTTTCCGCGCGAGCGGTGGCGCTCCCGCACCGCCTCGGGACCGCCCCGTGCCGCCGCGGCCACGCGCCGCCGCAGTTCCGCGGCGAGGGCCGCGTTGACGCGCGCATTCGGCGCCGCTCGCGGGTCAGGCGCCGCGGTCATAGGTTCATGAGCTCCCGGCCGATCAAGAAGCGGCGGATCTCGTTCGTGCCGGCGCCGATGTCGTACAGCTTGGCGTCCCGCAGATAGCGTTCCACGGGCCACTCCTTCGTATAACCCGCGCCGCCGAGCGCCTGGATCGCCTCGAGGCAGGTTGTCACGGCGCTCTCCGATGCGAGCAGGATCGCGCCGGCCGCATCGGCGCGGGTGCACGTGCCGGCGTCGCAGGCGCGCGCCACGGCGTACACGTAAGCGCGCGCCGAATTGAGCGCGACGTGCATGTCGGCGAGTTTGCCCTGCATGAGCTGGAACGATCCGACGGGGCGTCCGAATTGCTTGCGTTCGCGCACGTACGGCAACACCACGTCGAGGCAGGCCTGCATGAGGCCGAGCGGGCCCGCGGCGAGCACTGCGCGTTCGTAATCGAGCCCGCTCATGAGCACGCCCATGCCCCCGTGCAGCGGGCCGAGCACGTTGTCCTCGGGCACTTCGCAGTCGGCGAACACGAGTTCCGCGGTGTCGGAGCCGCGCATGCCCATCTTGTCGAGTTTCGGTGACACGCTGAACCCAGGCATGTTCTTCTCGACCAGGAAGGCGGTGATGCCGTCCGCCGCGCCGCCGCTGCGCGCATAGACGACCAGCGTGTCCGCATGCGGCGCGTTCGTGATCCAGAACTTCGTCCCGTTGAGGACGTAGCGGTCGCCGCGCGCCTCGGCTTTGAGCTGCATCGAGACCACGTCCGAACCCGATCCGGATTCGCTCATGGCGAGCGCTCCCACGTGCTCGCCGCTGATCAGAGCCGGCAGGTATTTGCGCTTCTGCGCGGGTGTCGCCCAGCGGCGGATCTGGTTGATGCACAGGTTCGAGTGGGCGCCGTAGGAAAGTCCCACCGAGGCGGAGGCCCGCGAGACTTCCTCCATGGCGACGACGTGCTCGAGATAACCGAGCCCTAAGCCGCCCCACTCCTCCTCGACCGTGATGCCGTGCAGGCCGAGATCTCCCATCTGCGGCCAGAGTTCACGTGGAAACTCATTGTCGGTGTCGATCCGTGCCGCGAGTGGAGCGATGCGTTCCGCCGCGAACCGCGCCGTGCTGTCGCGGATCGCGTCCGCGGTCTCACCGAGACTGAAGGGCATCTGCGCTGCCGGCATGTCACTGACTCCTGGATGTCGAAGCATCGATTCCCCGGCATGGTACGCGCCTGCGCATGAACATTGAAATTGAAAGATAGCCCGGAAGATCATAGCCTGTGCGCATGCATGACCGATCAGGGCTGCGCTGCTTCCCGGCTTGCGTCCCCTTGGCGGGGACCTGATATCGACGCTCGGGGACCCTCCATCAGCGCCGGCACAGCAGAGACTGCCGGATCGGCCGAGCTGATCTATGGATTGAACGACTCGCCGCCGCTGCGCCTGGCATTGTTCGTCGCGCTCCAGCACGTGCTCGCCGTGTTCGTCGGCATCGTCACCCCGCCGCTCATCATCACCCGCGCAATGCGGCTGCCGGCGGCGGATGGCGTGTTGCTGGTGAGCATGTCCCTACTGGTGTCGGGCCTGGGCACGCTTCTGCAGACCCGGCGTCTCGGGCCCGTCGGCTCCGGCTTGCTCGCGATTCAGGGCACGAGCTTCGTGTTCCTGGGTCCGATCATCTCGCTGGCCGGTTCGGTGCAAGTCGCCGGCGGCTCGACGCGCGAGGCCCTGGGCGTCGTCTTCGGCGTGTGCGCGGCCGCGTCGCTCGTCCCGATCGTGCTCGGTCCGTTCATCCGCTGGGCGACCCGGATCGTCACTCCGCTCGTGACCGGCATCGTCGTGACGCTGATCGGATTGACGCTCGTCGAGGTGGGTATCACGAGCATCGGCGGCGGCTTCGATGCCCGGCAGAGCGGGACCTTCGGCTCGGCCGAGAACCTCGGCTTTGCGATGCTCGTGATCGCGCTGATCCTCGTGCTCAACAACGCGCGCAGAGAGTGGATCCGGGTGGTCTCCGTCGTGGCGGGGCTCGCCGGCGGCTACCTCGTCGCATTGCTCGCCGGCCGGGTGGCCTTGCTCGGCATGCGCGATCTGCCGTGGTTTTCGCTGCCCCTGCCGCTGCATTACGGCCTCGGGTTTCGCGCCACGGCGCTGCTGCCATTCGCCTTTCTCTACGTGATCACCGCGATCGAGTCGATCGGCGACATCACGGCGACGTCTCTGCTCAGCGGCGAACCCATCACCGGATCATTGTACCTTCATCGGCTCAGGGGCGGCGTCGTGGCCGACGGCCTCATCTCGCTGCTCGCCTCGATTTTCAACTCATTCCCGAGTACGACCTTTGCGCAGAACAACGGCGTGATTCAGCTGACCGGGGTCGGCAGCCGCCACATCGGCACGCTGGTCGGCATCATGCTGATCGTGCTCGGTCTGGTTCCGGTCGTGGGCGGCGTCGTCGAGGCGATGCCGCCCGCCGTGCTCGGCGGTGCGACCCTGATCATGTTCGGCACCGTGGCCGTGGCCGGCATCAAGATACTCTCGCGTGTGACGCTGGATCGACGCGCATCGACGATCGCGGCCCTGTCCTTCGGCCTCGGCCTGGGGGTGAGCTTCGTTCCGGAGGTGACCCGGTCCCTGCCGCCGGTGTTGCGGGACCTGTTCGGTTCGGGCGTCGCGACCGGCGGCATGTGCGCACTGCTGCTCAATCTTGCGCTGCCGGGCCGGCGCGCGTGAATCGTGGCACGGAACCTTAGGCGGCGGACCCTAGTCGCGGATCCCGGCGGACGGCATCGGCCCCTTGAGGCTCGCCTTGAGGAAGTGCAGGTCGCGGAAACGCACGAGGTCGGTATCGACCTCGCGCAGGAGCGTCTTGAGCTCGGCAATGTCCGCCTCGAGCGCCCGCCGCACGAGCGCAGGCGTCAGGTTGCGCGCCGCGCGGGCAGACGTGACCCGGACGAACGGCTCGAGCACCCGGGATAACTGCTCTTCGAGACGCTTCGACTGTTCGTCGAGAACGTGGATATAGCGGCGCAGCCGCTCTTCGGCGAGACCTGCCAGGGCGGCCGCATCGATCTGTTCGATGCTGAGCTGCAGTTCCAGCAACCCGAGCAGATCGCCTTCGGCGTAGGCCTGATTGACGCGCTGCATCAGCCCGGTCTTCCGGAGTTGCTCAGCCGGGTCGGTCTCACGATCCGGATGCAGCTCACTCGCCAATTTACGAAACACGTCACGCAACGCACGTGCGGCGCCCTCGGCTGCGCTCGCGGCCGCTGTCTCGCGCGCCGCGTGCGTCGGGCCCTTGCGCCGCTGCGCGGCCGGCGCAGGCTCCTGTCCAGCGAGCCAGTCGGCAAATTCCTCGGGCGATTCGGACCCCGAGTAAGCGGTCACATCGACGTCGAGGGACTGGTTCGCGAAGCTGCGCAGGTGCTGCAGCAGACGGTTTTGTTCCACGTCGAAACTCGTCTCGGCGTAGCGATCGTGCAGCTCCACGAGTTCGGCATCCTGTGCTTCCGACAACAGCTCCGACAGCAGGTCCTGCAACAGCGCACGCAGCTTCGCCCGCTCGCGATTCTTGAGCTCGCCGCCACGCATCGCCCGGTCCCACAGCCGCGCCATCGCGATGCGCTTCTCGCGCAGGCGCGCAGCCACGGGCAAATAGCGCTCGGCGAGCAGCCGGTGATACTCGGCGGTGAAGTCCTGCCAGCGCTGCAATTGCGCGCGCTGAGAGTGCAGACGTTCGATCACTGCATTGAAACGCCGCTGCGCCTTCGTGAGGTTCGGCGCCGGTCCTGCGACGCGCAGGACCTTCACGGTTCACTCACGCGGCGCGCAAAATTCAGAAAGAATGTATCCACATACGAGCCCGTCGCCGATTCGGCGAGCCGCGAGCCGACGCTCGCGAGCTTGCCGCCGATGCACAGTGTCGCCGAGTAGGCGAGCAACGTGCCCGCGGCCCGGTCCTGGAGCGAGACTCGCGCCTCGCCGCTGCCGAATCCAACCAGCCCCTTGCCCGTCGCGCTGAGGCGATAGGCGCGCGCCGGGTCCAAGTCCGTGAGCAGAATCCGGGTCAGGAACGACGAGCGAAACGGCCCGAGCTTGGCCTGCATTTCGACCTCGAACTCGGTATCGGACACTCTTTCAACCGCCACGCAGCCCGGAATACAGGCAGCGAGGACCGAAGGATCGATCAGCGCGGACCACACCATTCCGCGCGGCGCTGCGATCGAGTATTCGCCATGGATCGCCACACCACCCTCCACCCGCATCGGCGCGGACCGGTCGTACCCGAACCCCGTAACACGATACAGTCTGCACCATGACACTCGCCAGTAGGCGCACTGCATCGATGAGCCGACCCGAGCGTGCGTCCGCCTCGCGGCCGGCATAATCACTGGTCACGGCGCTGGGCCGAGCGGCTGCTCGAAGTCCTGCTGTGGCGCGGATGGGCAGCCCGAGTAAGCTTCGCGTGCGGCATGCACGGCCACTTGGGCGCGACTCAGTACCGCGTGAGTCTGCCCGCCGGCGTCAATCTGCCGCGCACGTTGCGCATTGCGTTCGCATCCGACTTTCACGCCGGTCCGACCACGGATCCGAAGGTGTTCGAGCTCCTGCGGGCCCGGCTGGTCGAGGTGCAGCCAGACGTGCTGCTCTTGGGCGGCGACTTCGTGTCCTTCCGCGCGGACCACATCGAAGCGCTCCTGCCGGTGCTCAAGGATTGCGATCCACCGCTCGGAATCTATGCAGTCCTCGGCAATCACGATCTTTGGGCCGAGGAACCCGTGCTGCTCGAGGCGTTGCGCGCCGCGCGCGTGCGCGTGCTCGCGAACGAAAACGTGGCGCTGCGCGCTCCATTCTCGGAGGTCTCGATCTGCGGCATGGATGATCCCTGGACCGGAACGCCGGCGGCCGCCGGCACGTTCGGTGGAGCGGGCTCGGTGCGCATTCTGTTGGTACATGCACCCGAAGGCCTCTTGTTCCTGAACGGGCAGCGCTTCCATCTCGGATTCGCCGGTCATACGCACGCAGGTCAGGTCGCGCTGCCCGGCGGCACACCGATCCTGCTGCCGGCGGGACCGCTGTGCCGCTCTCACGCGTACGGACGCTTCGAGATCGACGGCGGCGGCACGTTCATCGTGAGCCGCGGGATCGGCAACAGCGTGCTGCCGATCCGGCTGAACGCCGATCCCGAACTCGTGCTGGTCAGCCTCGAGACGACCGGCGCGGTGTGAGCACCTTGGTAGCCGACGCTGACGGTCGCGCGCCTCACCGACCGCGATGGTCCGGCGGGGCCTCAACGACCGTGATGATGCGGCGGCGCCTCAGCGACCGTGATGGTCCGGCGGCGCCTCACCGACCGCGATGGTCCGGCGGCGCCTCACCGACCGTGATGATCCTCACCACCGTGATTATCGCCGTGCCCGTCGCGCTCTTCGTTGCCGCGAAAATGAGCCATATCGGCCGCGTGCGGATCGGGCCGGTCACCGTGCGCGGGCAACGGTCCGTGATAGCCGCGACGTGGATCGAGGCGATTGTTCACGTGCCCATGAAAGCCCTGTGGCCCATGAAACCAGGGGCCCGCGCCGATGAACGCGCCATTGACGAACCACTCGGGTCCGTAGTAGCCGGGCGCCGCACAGTTGTACGGCGCGAAATCATAATAGCCGTAGGGACACGCGGGCGCGACGCCGATATCGATGTCGATCGCCGCCCGTGCCGCCGGCGCCGCCGTCAACACTACGCCGCCCGCAAGGGCCGCAAACAACGCAAATTTGGATCCCTGCATGAGATACCCTCCTTCAGAATTGAGGGAGCGTAGGGTCGCCGTCTCCACGGGCCGTGGCGAGTCGTCGCGCCGGGCGATCCGCTGTAGGCAGCCTCCGACCGTTACTCGACGGCCTTGACCGCTGCGACGTCGCCCGAGCCTGCGAGGAAGGAACGCGACCAGTCGCTCGGCAGCTGTTTGGCTACCTCCGACTGTCCCTTGTGGCACAGAAAGCGCTCGAACGCGAGCGCGAGCGGCGGCACCTGGTTCGCGAACAAGCGCACCACGAACCAATCACGCAGGAA
>Ga0209611_10012175_pt1 | contig 12161 bp, 7 predicted proteins | sample S1TSphgellanicum_3_FD_187693 | JGI IMG/M metagenome (GOLD analysis project Ga0209611, IMG submission 187693) | Host-associated microbial communities from peat moss isolated from Minnesota, USA - S1T2_Fc - Sphagnum magellanicum MG (SPAdes) (version 2) | ecosystem: Host-associated > Plants > Peat...
GCTTCATCTGTATGTATGCAGACAGAATGCATTGCACGGATATCACCAAAGGATGGAAAGGTTACTGGCTGGCTTCTCATGCATGGCTTGCGGTAGGCCTCTTTAATAATTACCCATTTTTTAAGAATGGATTTAACATCTGGAGGTGAAACCTCAGTGTGGTATTTTATGGTTGCAGAATGGGTCTTTGTAGTTGGTCACCCCAATCCTAGTACCTTCTTTCCAGCCCCAAAGGTGCTAAACTTCATAGTTCTTGTTGGAGATTTCTTGATTCTTGTGAGAGTTTTTCTTGTTGCGATCTTGTGTATCCATCTGAATTTAGCTGCAATTGGGCATGACCACCTGTTACAGTTTATAAACTCAGGATGTTGTATGCATATTGTAACTAGATTTTTCACCCGTTTGTGAATCTTTTCAACAATGCATAGAATGGCATTGAGTGCATTGTGTTTCAGGGAGGGCTGAAGACAAGATTTCTTATCCTTTTTTGTTGGTTGCAACAGGAGGTCTCTCCAAGATGCTGGATTTAATGTAATTCTCTTTATATATTTGTTGATTTATTTGTCAACTTCACATATTTCTGTGTACTATCTCTGTGCAATCTTATTGATATATATATATATATATATGTTTGTTCACAATGGTTTAATTTTTTTGCCACCCATCATGCTTGATTCTTATAAGATTTGTTGCTGGCTCACCACAACCCAATTGTTGGTGTACTTCTGCTTGTAAAACAGAGGATTGATGTGCTGAATGGCATTGCCTGGGACAATAAGACCGCCAGACTATTTGGTGAGTGAATTTTATCTGGTTACTTTCATGACATATGGGTTTTCACCTTAACATGGCAGTGACTGGACATCAATTTTACTGACTCTGCCTGTAAGGGGAGAGAGACTATAAATGATATAGCTTTCATTTGGTCCCACATTTTGAGGAATTTTCAGCAGTTACTGTGAATTGTGACTTTATATTTTTGAGAACTTCATGGAATATTTCCTACTTTAGCACTTTGCTGGTTTGAACTTGTGATCTCTGCGATGAGGCACTTGTGGATGTACAAATGGAAGGCTATAGTCAAAGGTGTGTGAAATCAGGGTGATTGATCAGACAATTGGTTTGATGTATTTGGTGGTCTGCTTTTGGTTTGCAGTGACTGGAAAGCTATGGCCGAAGGTGTTTGAAATCAGGATGATTGATCAAACAAGTGATCCAGACACAAACATGGAGAAGGTGCGCAAGTCGTGTATCAGGTAGCTTGTTTAATGGCGTGCAACTCCCTTGTGGTCAGGGAGGAGGAGCACAACAACCAACTAGGCAAGTTAAAGCATATTGAGAATGTTGATTTTTTTTTGCTAAATGATACCATTGCACAACTTTTGCTGCTGAAACCATGCAATGAAAAGTAGACAAATTCTAAAGCATTGGAACATAAATTTGCTACCAGATATTAACCATGACTTGAATGTGATTAGAAATTGTTAGATCCAATTATTCAAAAAAGCGTGGGTCAACTTCGTTGTTGAGATGCAAGAAACTCTAAGGTCACAACGAGAATCGGTTGAAGTCTTTGAACAACGGTAGTTGTTCCTCACCATAGCTATCTTCAACTTCACCATAGTTGTTACATTATATCTTCACAAACATAGATTACCTAGTCCTCGTGGATAGCAATCCAATTGACCTAAACTTGCTAGGATCCCAAAGTCAAACAATATTCACTTTCCACAGAGTGCTAATTTGTTTGTGAATGTGATAAGATTGTCATTTGACATAGTAAGCAACAACTCGACCACACCTTTGCTTTAATCTATTTGGTGAAAACACCCAAAACGTGGTTGGATTATGGACCTAATACCATTTTTCTCTCAAACAATAATTGGCATAGAACTATCCACTTAAATGAGGCATTTCGTTGTCCTCGTTTGCAGTGGTGAACTAGGAATAATAATGTTAAATAAATACTACTAGCATTTAGTACACAAAAATGCCCTACTAAATGTCTCAAGTTCTTTCTCCTTGTTTGTGGTGTTCAATGCCTTCCAATTAATTACCCACCTTCGAAAGGTGTTATAACCAATGTTTATCTTGAAAAGAGTTTTCCAATCCTTGAATTAGACATGTGTTCGATTCTTCAAATTGCCTTCTAAATGGTCAATAATCATTTTGGCAATTTTTGTCCTAACACTTCCAACATAAACATTTTAAAGATAATCATTGGAAAACTATTTTTAAGCATTGCAAGGTGATGTATTCATGCGTGATAACTCGCATCAAAGAGATGTTCAATGAGAGTTATGAACTTGTAAGATTGTGGGAAAATACAATATCCCGGGAAAATGGCTTTGGGATTTTTGGGGAGATGTCATTTGGATGCCATTCCCATAGTTGGTTATAAAACATACTATGAGGGGAATAGTGCTACTTTAAGGAGTTTAGATTGTTGTGAAGCTTATGAGTTTGGTGAATCTATGTGAATGTGCATAGTTTGTTTGGTTTGAAATTGCATCATACATTTCCTTTTGTTTAGTTCTACAAAGTGAGATGATTGAAAGTTTGACTTAAGTCATCTTCGCCTTGTTTCAACGTTTTCACCTTTTTGATGAAACATTACCAAACTTTATAAAAAGAAAGCACCTAAAAAAAGGAATGAGAAAAAAACAAAGGGCAAGGACCAAAGACTAAGTGAACAAACAACCCAACAAAGGTGGGCCACAAGGAGGAAAGGGAACCACTAAGAAGTGAACCATCCATGAGTAGCATGAAGCAAATCAACTAAAAAAAGGGGAGGTAAACTTGATAAAGCTCTTAAACTAGGAGAACCTTCCCTTATAGTAACAACCGATTTTGAAATGGAGGTGACATGCGCTTCCTGTAGTGCCACCAACATTTTGTTTATAAAAGGAATGTAACACTGAGAAAGGAGGGCCTTTGATGCCCTTTGTTATCCACACTATGTTAGCACATCAATGAAAAAAGTTATCAGCTTGAAAACACTTGAAATCCCTCTATGCCAAGAAATAAAAACACATCCGTTAGGTAAGAACCACAATAAAATCTTTCCTTCACCTAAAGTACCAGTGTCATAGCCATCACATGAAAAAGAACCATTCATGATACCAAGGTTACTCGAGTGAAATCAATAATGACAACATCAGCCAATGTGCAAATGCCATCAACTGATAAAACATTGTCGACCCATTGGCGAAAAGATTAAAGAGAAGGCGATGGAAGAACGTGGGTTTATTTCTACAAAATATGAAACCCTGCATCTCTCACAAAGGACACAAAAGCATCCTAAACAACATTATGGGATGTTGTCCTCTCTTCACCATGAACAAAATGGAAGAGGTGGATCCCCATGGGGTTTAATGGTTGGCCATAGATACAATGTGTCAAACTAAGAGCCAAAGCATCGGAGAAACTTAATCTAGTCCACAATGGAGAGGAAAAAACATCTAAGGATATACGAAAGCATGAAACGACAGGGTGAATAGATAGTCAAACTTTTGCATTTGGCCCTTCATAGGATGTCAAGTGTGCCCAATGTGAATTTTAAAACATGTCAAAGATGATGCTAGAAAAGGAATGGTCATATAATGTTTCTAAAATAATCACTTGAAGGCAATTTTCTCCCCTTTTTGTAAGCTATCCAAATGGGGGTAAACATGTTGTTACAATTAAAGGACGAAGTTTTTGAGACAACTTTAATGTGCTTGGAAGTGGAGTGAACCTAAATTGCTTGCCCCAATAACCTCCAATAAGAATAAACATGAATCTAACAACAATCTAGAAGCAATGTTAAGTGTTACTAATGCCCAACTCCTCAAGTAAATCATCAATGCAATGATTTTTACAAATATGAGGCCTATGCATCCATTAAAAATGGGGACCAAAACCTACTAACACACCAAAAGGGCCTTTAAACATTCAAAAAAGCATGGGCCTAAAAGCCTTTTGAATACCTACATGAAGGTCGAGTCAAAAGAAACAAGGTGGTGTCAGAAGTTTGGGAAGGGAAAAAAAACATAAAGCAAAACAAGGAGTTAAAAAATGTGTCCCTTTTTATTTAGTCATAAGGAGTTAAAGAATGTGTTCCAAAATTTTACTTTTTTTTGTTACAACTGAAACCTAAATCGTTCTTTCATTAATACCATGTAAAAAACTTGAAAGTGTGTCATTTAGTATTTTACTTTTGATGTGAGTTTTGTTGTGAAAAAAATCATTTCAATATGATGGCCAAAAAAAAAACGTAGAAATGATGAAAGCTCAATAAAGCAACGCATGGTATTGTAATAAAATCATTTCATCATGACCACAATATTCCATGATACATCAGAAAAGATCACGTTATAAACAATAGGACCAAAGTGGTTTTTCACAACTTGAAAAATTAGAACATTCATAACGAAACATTAGCTTAAGTCCAAAAATGTAAGCATAGTAAACCATATATAAAATTTATCTTGTTAAAGTCGAATACAAATAAATGTAAAATGAAAACAAAACCTATCATTAAAAAAATTATATTGAATATTTTTACTTGAATGATCTTAAAAATTCAGTATTGTGCATTAATTGTCAAATTTGAACTTATTCAAATATCATTTATTTATTTAGAAATGAAATTAACTATAAATTATTATTTTTCCAATTTTGACTTTCATAAAATGTTTATTAAATATGTTTTAACAAACAAGAATATGAATATATTTTTTATGGTGTCATCAATAATATAATGACTTTTAATATTCACACCAAATATACATATATTCAATTGAATATTTTTTGTTGAAATACATTTGAACACAAATTTACCATCCTTTGTTTAAATTTTCTTTTTTATCTACATTTTGAATTCATTTGATCTTAATGTTTTGCAAATAAATTGTTATAAGTTCCAAGAAAGCATGAATGATATTTTGTTATAGTTTTACCCATTTTGATGTATCATTATTATTATTATATGCATCATACATGGGTGAAAACACATTACAGTGACCCCTTTTGGGGTGTCATATTGTACTATTTTCCAAGGATGTGCATGTTTGAGTGTATCTCACCTCAAATTTTTGAAAGATTTTCACAATATTATGTTAGAATATAATGTAAGCAAAATATTAAAATAAAACTATTTCATTTCATTTTATAAAATGGGAAATTGGATTATATTTGTGAAAATGAATGTAGTGTACCTATGTACTGAAAAACACAAATTTACTCCAAAAATGATTTAAATGATTTTTAATTTTTACTAAAGTTGAAAGTATATTGAAGGTCATATTATTTCACATAATATGAACCATGTTTGGATACCATATGACTAATTTGAAATTTTTCATTTCAAAAAATGAGTTTTTTCAGCAAAAATGCAATAAATGTGTAGTAAATTAAAATTTCAACAAGTAATCACATTCACATAAAAGATGACAAGCATAATTAAATGGGTCATTTTTTAAATTCCATTTAAATTGATTATTTTAATGATTAATGAAACCTTAAAGTTAGTGCAATCAAAATGAAATTATGGCCTTATTATACCAATGTATATTATATATATACTTATGGATCCTTCAATATAGAATATGAATATGAATATTATTATTTAAATAATATTACATAAAAATAATTTTGTAAAAATAATTATTGTAGGGCCCAAAAATCAAAATTGATGCCCAAAATTAAATGTACCATATTTTTGGAACAATTATATTATACATGTACTATAATACTAAATCCAAAAGTGTCTCAAAGGGGGTCACTATAATGTGTTTTCACACATGAAAAAAATGAAGACATATACATTTTGTTTATTTTACCATGTTTCCACCCTTTAGTCATTGCCAAGTAGTTGTAACGGGCATGAAAACAATCAAATTTACAAGATTTCTTAAACCAAGATGAAAACACAGGCAAACTTAGTTACAAATTTAGGTCATGAAACAAAAAAAACATAAACAAAAACACGACATGTGCAAAAAAAAAATACAATAAAATTTTATTGCAAGAATGAAACAAGAACAAAACAAGACCATGATAAAAAACAAAAAACAAAAAAATTAGTGTTTAATAAACTAAAAATCATTAAGGTCCTACCTCTATTTATACCCCTTGGGACTTCACTCAAAAAAGCTTCCACAAAAACTTCGTCTCCATGTGTGACCCATAATTGCCCATGTGGCCCATGACTAGATTAAGAATGAATTAGAAGTGAACTAAAAAGATTAATAGTTGATCAAGAATGAACTGAACTAACAACTAACTAAAAGTGAAGTAAGAGTGAAGTAAGAGTGTGATACTAGTGATGATGTTGGCAATGTCATCGTGACAATAATGAACCCATTGTTAAAATTTTGTAATTGCTAATTGTGCTTTGATTTTTTGCATTTTATTATTAAAATTATTTTACCACGAATACCACACGTAACAAACCTAAAGTGGGTTACATAAACAATGAGCATTCAAAATGAAAACATCATGCAAAAAATGAAACCTTTTATCTTGGAAGACATTCCATTTAATAATAATGCATGACTTGGACCTATCAGCCACATTTTCATTTTAATGATACAAATACAATTAAGTGTCAAGAAGGGGGGGGGGGTGGGGGATTTCCTTAAAATCAAATTAATTGACATTATGTTGTAGCATTTATTTAAAATCACACAATATTTTTGATGGATTTAATATGGACTTGTCATTTGAAACTTCATTCATATAAACATAAAATAAAAAAACTAATCATAATTTTGCACCAAATTATAAATTTTGACACATTATGAAATCCATATTACAAGTAGATGAAAATGTTTTTAAAAGGAAAACCAAGTATTATTGACACACAATTTACATATATTTACATGCTAAAAGATGAAGCAAATATGCCTAAAATTTATAAGGCAATAAAAATTAGGGTTTCCATGTATTAAATTTATAATGAACTATATCATAAGATAGCCATGGTGTTTGAAATAGTAATTTCACATTTAAATATTGAACATCCAAAATTATATTTAAGTTTAAGCTCAAAGCCCCTTCTCATTTTGTTTTCATTTTAAATCATGATGGATTGTAATAATGAAAATATCAAATATAATATAGCAAGGAGGTTGTTTGTATTTATGAACTCCCACGTTATCAACCCACAAAAATACAAACATTGTTGTGTTTTATAAGTATTTAAATCATCATGTATTATTCTTGAAAACATGCATTTATATGTTTTATGTTATCAAAATTTTGGTTCATAATGTTTATGTTTTACAAATTAAGCAATGGAAGTAATGAAAATGCATTTTGAACTTGTAAGTGTGGACTCAAAGAAAAAACCCATTTAATTATTTAACATAGAAAACCCATGACTTTTACATTTATGAAATGTATCACATCTATATCATGATAAAATATAATGTACATCATCCATTATGGAGTGGTGGTGAGGTGATATAATTTATATAAATAAGATCTTTTGTTGAAAATTACCATTTTTAAACTAGAGAGAAATGAATCAACCATAAAATAATTTTTTTTTAATAGAAGACTCCAACAATACATTTCCCAATAAAACCATGATAATGGAATTATTTTTATGTCTTAATATACCATTAGATTTTGCCAATATAAGACATTGATATTCTCTGTGTTGAATTTGAAAAAGAGAATAAAATAAATTTCACGTTTTAATATTGTGAAAACCCCACATATATTATAATATGTTCTTACACTTCAACATCAAGAAAAAAAATCATGATAAGATGATCAAAAATTGCAATGGACAAACATTATAATATATAAAAACTTCACACCAATCAAATGGTTGCAATTGCAAATAACTAATACCCAAGATCATATTCCAGTTTATGTTATTAACCTTTCTCATTTCATCCTTAGTTTAAGCCATGATGACATCTTGATAAGGAAAATTATCAATTGACAATACAAAAGATTGTGTATGTCGTATGAACCATCAACCTACTTAAAACAAAAACAATCCCAACATTATTCCAAAATCAAAAAAAAACTTAAGGTTACTGAAAATTTAAATGATTGTGATAACATTTTGATGCATATTCGAAATTGAATGTCTATATTCATTCAACATTAATTTAATTAGGAAATAATATTTAACAATCAACAAAAATGCATGCATCATCATCTAACATCATGATAATTAACATTAGGAAATATTTTAAATGAATAAAATTCATCTATCACCATTCATTTTTCATCCATAAGTGTAATTAAAAAATGTTCAAAAAGGTTCTTTGGATGGTGGGCAATATGAAAGCTCACATGGAAAGTCCAAAACAAGTTTAAATAAAAATAATTCCTCTTGTTACACAATCTAAAGTACATTTAAAGTAGTTTTTTGGTGATTTTTAGCCATGTTTTTTTTTGTTTCACATGTTCCAATTGTTTCGTGTTTTGACTTACAAAAAAATTATTATTTTTCTTACATGTTTCAAATCTTTATTTTGAATTATTTGTTGTGTGATGCTAACATCAATTTGGCTTAATTGTATTATAATTTGTCTTAGTTCAAGTGTGCATTGTGAAAACTCCTTGATCATGGTAATCTTTATGCTTGTGATAAACATTGAACTCCTCCTTGTTTTAATATTCATGAAAATGTACTAACATTTTATTTTCATGATGTTGATTATGCATTAAAAAAAATTAATTTTTTAAAACTATGAGAAAAGGAAGCTAATACAATATATGCAAATATTTTTTTAATCTTCCCTATAATGCCTAGTTTAGATGTGACAAACATAAATGAAATACCTCAATTTTCATTAACTTGTGTTGCTAACCTCATAAATAAAAATGAAAACACACATGCTACTTTGTTCACCTACTCATTTCACTTTCTTAAACCAAAAGTTAGTGTCACTTGCACTTGCTTGAAGTCTCAAAACTTTAAAATAACATAAACTTGAAGTATGATTGAATCTAATCATTTGGTTTTTTTTGGGGAAATCTGAACCAACTCAATCCACACGGGGGTTTTTCATTTTGGCATTCTATCTTATGATGACATTCTATTTAAAATATTCAATAAATGAACATTTTAAAACTCTAATGGTTGGAAATGAACTTGAATTTTCTTATTATATTCACATTTTTTTATTAAAAAATCACCTTCCATTTAAAGACTAATTTAAAAAGGTTAACACATGAAATTAAGGCATAATAAATGGCCAACTTTTTTATGTGAGAATAATAATAATTAAAAAATCTATACTAATATTGTTTGTGACATTTTATCCAATAGGGATAAGTTGTACATGTTATATATATATATATATATATATATTCATATTCCTATAGGTTAACACTTTAGGTTTGTGATAGATAAGTTAGAGTATATTATAAGGATTCAATATATTTGTGAAATTTTTTATGGTATTAATTGTCATTTAAATTTTAGGATTGATTTAAAGATTATTATTGCAACTAGTGATTACTTTAACTACAAGCAAGTCATGAACATTGTATTGTAAAGGGTATGTGATGTAAACAAGTTTTTTTGTGATATTTGTATTGCTCAACCAAGTGAAATTCATGATGCAAGACAATAAAAATTATCTAATTTGTACATGAGGTTGATGATTATAAATATTTTAATAAACCTATATTGAAAATTTGTGTGTGAAAGTCTTGTTTTTCATGATTGTTCAACATGGTGTGAAGATCTTGCCTCTGACTATTCCTTTGATAATCTTTGTAAACATCTTTGTTGTAACAAACTAATTCATCATAATAAATGTAGCATGACATTTTCTCATTTGTATGACTTTTTAAAAAATTCCTTTTGTATTTCAATTTTCATGACTCTAACTTTTGCATAATTTTTTTCAAACTTGAACAATGCTTTTATAAGTCCAATAGATTTATCATTGTCCCTCCTATGTCTTTTATTTGAATTACCATCCGCCCTTTGTTTTTTGCAAGGCTAATGTCCTTAATGTGGGTGCAATTTTAATGGTTTGAAAAAAATTATTTATAAATAGAAAAAAATATTTATTTAAAATTAAAATTTTATTTTGTTTTATAATATTCTTCAAGTTGACAAGCTCCTATATAATTCCACCCACACAAACAATTGGAACATCATTGTCCATGCCTCCATTAGTGCCATAGGCTTTAGAAATCTTGATTCTCCATGTTCATGTTTCAATTCATTGAATTTTTTTGTTGTTTTGTGTATTTTGGGTTGAACTTGAGTTCAAATGTGGAGGAATTAAAAAACCCTTGATCTGGACTAAAATCTACTTCCATTGATGTTGCATGTCAAGTTGTTTATGTTGTTGGCAAAAAATCTTTCCTCAAACAAATCTATCAAATTTGTAGTAAATGTTTTAAAATATTTTTTGAATTTAAATGGAGTAAAAGGTGTTATTTGGAGCACAATGGAAAAGGAAATTGAAGCATTTGAAATCATCATCAAAATTAGTATAAAGAGGATTTGGGTTTTTTAAATTCTAAATAGGGCAAAGGTTGAAGCTATGGAGATAAATAGGCTTTTGCTAAATGGAGTCGAAAGACATTTTTTATCTACTTAGGTTTTTAGAAAATGGCAATTTGATTTGCTTCTCATGTAGCAATTAACCATGTTTTTCCTTCATGTGCATGAGTCAAAAAGAGTTTGCATTGCCAAATTGATGCAACGATTCATTTAATGTACACTAATCATGATTAATGCGTTCTATTTTTAACTACACCATCACCCTTGACATAACACCTTAAAACATATTTAATAAACGTTGAAAGAATGAAAGTCATAATAAAATGAGGGTATATTAAGCATCGATCATTGTAACATTGTAGCATTCTAGGAGAAGAAGAGCTTAATAAACCTTTCATGATAAAACACACGCGAATCATGAATCATAAATCAAGAGTTACAGTTCACTTTGGTTAAAGGTGGCAAAGTACTAACACACACAACATAATACAACAATGATGCAAATTACAATTTGCACACAATGAACATGATTCATGAGCGAAGTTCATAGTTGTAATTTTTATGTAAATCAAAATTGAATCTTAAATCTTAGATCCTAATGGGTATTGTTGAAACCAATTTCAAAGTGTTCAAAGTTTACTAGAATATACAATCCATGTTTAAAACTTTCGAGTTTCAATTTTATATTCAAATTTGAACTTCACATTGTTGAAACTTGAACTTGTGAACTAAATTACTATAATTTGCACATTGAATGGATTGTTCCAATTGAAGCATGTGACACTCATGACTAATTCCTTTGATGTCCTAACAATAAAAATTGGTAACAAATGAAAATTATAGAGATGGTGATGACAAGAGGCTACCTTTTGGAAGAAGATGATCACTATGGCATCGATGAATTTAAAGAAGAAGATATTGTTGCAAACAATGATGGAAAGAATGAAAACAAATGGCTCATTATAAGGAAGGTAAGTGATTGTTAGGGCATTGATGAGGTAAAGGAAACAAATTGACAATTTGTTTACTTATATGCTTGCAAGCTTCCCACAAATGAGGTTAAGCACTTTTGCAATTGAACAAATTTTGCAAAGGAGTAATCTTTGAACAATTATTCAAAGAAAAAATAAAATGAAAACCCATTATCCAAGTGTAACAATGAGTGGAAGCATTCCATGAGAAAAATGTGACGATATCTCACCACTACTCATGAGCAAGGGCATCACAAGGTCGAGAAAGAAGCTTCATGACCAAAGGGCATCACAAGGTAGAAAAAGAACCCTAACATAACAATGTTTGTTCCTTCTTAGTTTGCAATGTTTATGTTTCTAACACTAACATGAAGAAGATTGGAAGCCACACACAAGCATGGGTTTAGGGTTTAAGGTTTTAGGGTTTAGGGTTTAATTATCCAAAGGTAGACATAGCACTTACACCCTATAACAAAGTTAAAAGGAAAAATCTTCACATTGTAATCACCTAATGTAAATTTTAAAAAAAAATTGTCATCCAATTATTAAAAAATTAGATTATAAATTATTCATATTGCAAGAACACCACAAACAACAGCTGAAAAATATCTCTCTTCCTCCCACCCTTTCCCCCACCTAAATAAATAAATAAATAAATAATTTAAAATCCCAATCCATTATCCCACCCATCAAAGAAATGAAGATCCCCCCCCCCCCCC
>Ga0209611_10012178_pt1 | contig 12156 bp, 6 predicted proteins | sample S1TSphgellanicum_3_FD_187693 | JGI IMG/M metagenome (GOLD analysis project Ga0209611, IMG submission 187693) | Host-associated microbial communities from peat moss isolated from Minnesota, USA - S1T2_Fc - Sphagnum magellanicum MG (SPAdes) (version 2) | ecosystem: Host-associated > Plants > Peat...
TTTTTAATTTAGTTTTTTTTGTGATGGGTCATTCTCTTCTATTGACTGGGCAGCTGAGAAATCACATTTTAGTTGATAGGTTTTTTTTTCCTCTCTCTCTCTCTCTCTCTTCAAAGTACCCCCCCCCAAAACAAAAAAAAAACTTTCTTATTACACCAGGAAATAAAGAAAAGTTTAGAATTGGGCAGTTCCTCATGCCCACACACCCAAAATTTGTCAAAACCTGCCCCACAATCCAAGTTGGCCTTGCTATTTATTCCACAATTAAGAGAACCATCTCAAAGTGATCCACAATGTCCAACTCCAAGCCAGACACTAGAGGTGGGCTAGGGCACATTCCATGGCATTTTTTGTACCATGGAATGTGCCCCTTCCACTAGGAACATGTATTTGTATAGGACATCAAAATTGGCTATGTATTATGGAATGGGCCCATTCTACCCTAGAATGCAATGAGCCTAGTAGGGCTAGTCATCGTTCTATTGGGTAGTAGTAACAAGTTTTAGCATGGCTTGTTCCAAAATGTAACCAATTTTTTAAGCCAATGATTCAAATCTCAAGCATGTATCTTTGTCATTAATTCATCAAAACTAGCTTAGTATTGACAACAAAAGATGGAGCCAATAGATAGCTCCATGTCATACCTAGGGAAAGGGTTATACTTATAGTGTGCTAAAATAGAACTTTATAACCTCCTTACAATTGGAGAATCCTTTCTCACAAATCCTCATACTTGCTTGAATTATAAATATTTCTACCAAAACTTATTTACAATTGGAGAATCCTTTCTCACAAATCCTCATACTTGCTTGAGTCATAAATATTTCTACCAAAACTTACTTATAATTGAAGAATGTTCTCTCACAAATCCTCGCACTTGCTCAAATTGTAAATATTTCTACCAAAACTTGCTTACAATTGAAGAATCCTTTCTCACAAATCCTCATACTGGCTTGAATTATAAATATTTCTACCAAAACTTAGTTACAATTAGAGAATCCTCTCCACAAATCCTCATACTTGCTCGAATTATAAATATTTCTACCAAAACTTACTTATAATTGAAGAATGCTCTCTCATCACAAATCCTTGCACTTGCTCAAATTGTAAATATTTCTACCAAAACTTCATGAGGTTTGGCCTATTTATCATCATTCCAATCGCACAATTACCATGGTTCAATGAAATAATTCCACTTCCAATAAACTTCAATATGTTCAACTCTAACAAGTAGACACATTGTTCACACACATTCAACTTTGGGAGAGCCCAAAAACCAATATTTGAATTTTTTTTAAATTTCGAATAAGCATGAAGAGGAAATTGGAATGAGAAGAAGTTGAGAGAAGTCAAAAGGCACTATTAGCTATGACTTAAGATCTTGTGAATGGAATTTTTGGATTGTCACCTATGATTTCAAGTTCATTTAGTGAAATTATGTTGAAATATGCTTCAAATATTTTAAAATTTTGGACTTATATTTATTAATTTCAACCTTTTGTTTCACAAGAAAAAAAAGGTCATAACTTCATTTTAAATGGACATTTTAAAAACATCCTTCTAATTGCCTTTCATGTGACAATCATTGTGGGTGCAAAAGGAATATGGTTTTAAATTACCATTTTTATTTTTTGATGTCCGTTTTTTGTGTGTAATTATATGAAGCCATCAAATGGCTTTTTAACATAATGGCCAAGGTCAAAAAGTGTGAAAGAACCCTAGATTCATTGGCTAAAAAATTGCATTTTGGATGTTGGATAAAATGCAAACAAACATTTTAGTTTAAGATAGAAACACATCATGAGTTTTTGAAGACCTATATCAATTTTTTTAAATAATTATTTTGAAATAAGTAATTATTTTTTGTAAAAGGGTTTTTCATGGCATGTGATGGTAATTGTTAAATCTAAACTTTAAAGGCTCAAGAAACCATAATAGTTTTTTAAATTCCACAAAATTGTTTTATGGATAAGAAAATGGTTGACAAAATATTGAAAAAATCATATGTGAATTATTTCATAAGATTTGGTAACAATTTCATTAAAATTGTTCATAAACATCAATCATTGAGATCTCATGGACATTAAGTAATTTTTAAAAGTAGACCTTAGAATAACTCACCAAAATTATATATGATTTTTTTTATTGAAAACCTACTTACATGGTAGTCGGTTTATGGGTACATGCAAACAAGGTGAATCCTTGCTACTTGGGTTTCAAACAATTTGGAAATTAATCAATGTAATATGCATGAAAATTATCATGATCACAAAATTATCAACTTGCACTTGAAAGCTAGGAAAAACTATAATTAAACCAAACCTAAAATTAACTCCAACCACAAACATAAGACAATTTAAAACAAGGTCGTGAAGTCCACAAAATAATAGTAAAAATAATAATTATTCATAATATGAAAAATATTGGAAACATGAAACAAAAAGAAAAAATGTCACAAATAACATCCCTAGCATCAACATCCCCATCACTAACATCACCACTAGCCTCATCATCACTAACAACATCATGGATGAATTTAATACATAATGAATGAAATTAATCCATCATTATCCATTTTTCATTCATAGTCTATAGTTAAGTATAGTCTACTTTTAATTAACTTATAATTTAGGAAGGCTTTCAAGGAGATCTTTTCAATAGTGGGCATATGGAAACTTCCATGATTTTTTTTAAAAACTAAGTATTTAAAACAATATAAATAAAGGTAGTACCTTCCATTATTTTTAATTTTTTCAACACTAATCTTAGGTATGATATTGCACCATAGCCTTGTTTTGTTTTTTCATGTTTATGTTTTGACACTTTGTCATAATAAAGTTATGGTTCCAGAGCAAGATCTTGCACATTTCATGTTTTTGTTTTTAATTCTAACTTTGATGTTTTGTCTTTGGTTTTTATGTTCTTATATTTGATCTTCATATTATGTGTTCCAATTTAAAACTAAACTTAATTTTGTCAAAGTTTGCCTTGGTGTTCATGCATTTGAGAATCCCTTTGTCTTGATGGTTTTGGTGTTCATGGTAACAAGGCTATAGTGCAAGGTTGTGTACTTTTGATGTTCAACATATTAAGGGGAATTATTGGGGGATAGAAAAGACACTACATCTATTTATACTAATTGCAAACCTAGCTTTTAAACAATTTCAAGCTTCCACGTGGCCCATTGGTTAAAAAACCTTCTTAAATACCTATTATAAATGAAATTGGATAGTGATGGATGAATTTCATCCATAAATCACAAGACAAGGGAAATGAATTGTCTTATTTTTACAATCAATTATTAAAATCATAATATGTGTTTATTAACCTACATTAAATAAAGGGATGTCATCCATGGCAATGGACTGAAAGTTTAACATATAATTGATTTGTAAGTTTTCAATGTTTAAAGGGGTAAAATTGCATTTTTCAAGCATCAACATCATGTTGCAATAAGATGCACAAAAAACGAAAGGATGCAAGTTATATGTAAGGTGTTTATAAAACTTGTAAAAACATTTATGTATGGTACACCATTCAAGTAACATCATGTATCACATAATCTAACCATGAACAATGGGTGGAAATACATGAATTGCTCTATTAAAAATATTTAATGGTAAACTTGACAAAAACCTATTATTGATCTTTTAAAATATCAAATATATATAATACAAAAATTTATGGATTTTGTAACTATTATGGAGATCATTAAACTATTACCTATATGCAACAAATGGTTGGTATTTACATACACACAAAGCCTTTATTTGCTACATCTTATTCCCACATAATTTTTGTGTTATAACTTATTGGGAGACAATGTTGCATGAATGAAATTTGATTTTATTGTTATTATTTTTTACAAGCTTTGACTTTTGGAAGTGGTTAACAATGTGTTTTGTCAAATATGTTTCCTTTTTGTTTCAATGGGCATTGTTCCATAAAGCCCATCAATTAACAATTGTGTGAAGATGATACTCATATTGCATTTATCAACACCAAATTCTAAATAAGGGGATCAAAGAAGACCAAAGTTATGACACATGGTGTTTTCTTGATGCACATGACCATTCAAGCATATTACCAAAGGCATCATGTCATTAAACTTTCAAACCCATGAATGTTGAATTGTGTTATTCATATGTTTGATTATTTTTGTCAATGGTTTCAATTTTTTAAATCATTATTGATCTATATAGAAAGGTAAAATCTAAATATTGATGCCCAACAAACATAAGTGATAAACCTCAAAATGTCATATTTTTAAAATCAAGATCAAGGTAATAATGAAACACAATTTTTTCTTATTTTTTACAACCTTAATTAGGCATGCGACCAACTTTTGGGAATGACAAGTTGTCAATGTTTTTTTAAAAAAATTCTTAATGTAGCCGAAATGGTGATCATCCAAATTAACAATAATCCCTAGGATGAATTAATCAAATTTTGGCTATAAACCACATATGAACTTATACAAATCTTTAATCAAGCTTTTATATTTGCGACTACACATTGAAAGCCAAATATTAAAAAATGAATAAAAAATTATCACTTTTGTTAATTGAAACCCTTTAGTGGGAAGTGTGTGAAAGTATACCTTTAACATAAGATGCTCAGTGCAACCTTTCACACTAAAATATATTTTAATGAGAAATGTGTTAAAGTATAAAAAGAGGCACTCCCAAAACCTTCAACTTGCACTTTCAATTTGGGATTGATCATTGTAAGATTTGAAGGTAAAATTTTGTTCAAATTAATTTTATTTTGAGCTTGAATAAAGTTTCAATTACAAAGTGATTTTGTGCAACAATGTCATTTCCTAATATCTTATAAAATCATTTGAAGATTAAGGTCATGTCAAGAATAACAAGGTGCACCGCCAATGAGGTCAATAATTAAGCCCAAATAAAGCCTAACATTTATATTGGATAGTTAGTGAGAATATATATTTAGACCTTCCTTCATTTTATCCTCATAGGAGGTGCATGGAGACTATTTTTTTGAAGTTGAATTTCTTACACCTCAAAAGTGTGTGTTTATGTTTGGTGAGAGTTTTATTAAAAGGTTTTGTGTAAAATGGTGTGAAATGTGGATTCTCATATGAGTGCATAAGATTTTGATTTCAATAAATAAATAAATAAATACAAATTTGAATGTAATGCAACTCAAAAGGAAACATATTAGTTCTACATTTCATTTTGTTTATGGTAAGTGTTGTGGTTTATATCAAATATTTTGATTATCATATCATTCTGTAATTTAAATCTTTACCTAAGAAATTGAACCCCAACAAAAGTTGTAGAACAAGGAGAAGGGTAACCTCCTTACAATGGTCATTGTTGCATGCAATTATAAATATTTTTTATACTCACCAAAGTGTTGCTCTTAGAACCTCCATCTATTGTAATGATTCCATTTATTGTGCTCATTGTAATTGTTGTGATTGATATCACCATTAAAGGTTGCAAAAGTCTATCATTTAAAAAAAAGGAAAGCTTGCATAAGTTGACCAAGTCTAAAGATTACAAAAATTCACCAACAAAATTGCTCGTGCAAGGCTACCACTAATAATCACCATTGCCATTGCCACCTTTTGCAACAACCAATCAAATGTTGCTAATGTTACACTTGCCATTGCAAGAACATCACAATCATAGTTAGTGTTGCCTTCAACAATTCACAATCTATTGTCATCAATCAAAACAACTTGACATAGCAATGCTCATTAAAAACATATTGGTCATTGTCACAATATTCACAATAACATGTTCACCATCATCACTACCAATCAAAATCACATCAAACTTGTTGTTAGCAACAAGTTTAAGCCCATTTTCAAACCTAATTATAGATTTGAAATGCAAGAAGAAGCTTGCGTGCTTCAATTGAAGTTTGAGATAAAAGAAGGTGGAGGTCCAATCCAAATCTCCCTTTCCTTTAAATAGTTCAATTTTATTATTATTTTCATCCATGTGGGGGAAGTTTCATCCATAATTTGAATGGGGCATGTTTCATCCATTTGATCACAAAACAATAAGTTATAAACATAAGTACCCTAACTCACGTGTGGAGGAGTGCCATTTCATAAAATATGCCCATGTACTGAAAACCACCTTGGAATTTAATTGTTTCATTTTATGTGCATGTTATAATGTCATACACTAAAAACCATTTGGTGAAATATTTATACACTTTCACTTTAAATTGTGAATAAAATATGGTAATACCAATAATTAACCACTCTTATTAATTCCCAAATATGTATAAGTATTGGACTTTAAATTATTATTATTTTTTTCCAAAATAATGTTCATAAGTTCATTGTTTGACATATGGATTGCAATCCTTTGTATTTGTCTTTATTTTCCATATAAGAAAGTTCATGCTATGAAAAGTATTTATTCTACATAAAATATGTTGTTTGTCATATTCTATAATAAACCATATGGTGTTAAGTAGATAAATGGTTCAATGCATTAAAATACATATAATCAAGCAAGATGCATTTGTTGTCAAGTTTGAATTACTTATCCTTAATGACAACATTGTATACAAAATGAAATGTTATTTTTGACTCTAGATCTAATTTCTAGAAAATAAATGAAAAACTTTGAAAGCCACCACATGTAACAATTTCATTTCATTTGTATTTTGAACTTTTTTTATTAACTTTAAAGCACATTGATTTAATGAAATAATATTCAAATAATACTTTCACAAATAAGTAGTTGCATGATAGGGTGACTCACTTTTTGTCACATTAAACTTTTTACAAAATGTACAAGCTATTCAAATGTCACAAACATATGGTAAAATCATCAATGTGGATCTTTAAAAAAATGATTAATAGTGATAACACAAATAAAAAATTATACATAATGATGAATTTTAATAAATATACAACAAACATAAAATAATGAACTTTTTTAATGGAATCATGGATCATGGTTTAGAATTACATAAAGATTCAAATTGCATTTTTCTATATCATTTCATTTTAAAATGTCTTATTGTGAACCCTATTGACATGTCCATGTGCAGTAATTGCAAATATTTACATGTGTTTTCTTATGTATGTGGGGATTTAATGTGAATTATAATGGGTTTGAAAATATAAGGATTGTAATGCATCTTTGGGGTTTTTCATCATTTTATAACTCAATGAAAAGGCTAGTAGAACTTTTCTTCAATTGTAACATTTAGCACTATTGGGATGTCCAATGTTTTTATTCTTTTGATATTTTATATAATAGTTGATAATTAATTCATCACGTTTTGATCTAATAATTTAAAGGTCAATTGTTTGAAGAATAATATATAAATTGAGATCACACAACTTAAAATTTCTGAACACCTTGTTTCCAACTTTAAACCCAACCAAGATATATGCAATTGGATGTTTGAAATGAAATCTAGAGCCATTTGAAGGAAGGGGGGCGCAAAGAGTCTTCCATCTCCCAACATAGTGCATAAGGAAATGCATTCTTTCCGAATTTAAGTTTAAACCTTTGAACTTAAGCATTTAATTTCTTTTCACATTAAATTAAATGATTTTTACGTTACAAATGCAATCCATTGTTTTAGGCTTATGTTGAATCATTCATTTGTAACAACTTGGTCAGGGAATTCACCTTTTAAAACTAGGAGTAAATATGAATGAAAAATCTATATCACATTTTGGTGTGTCATCGAAAGGTGATTCTATTAAGTTTTTTAATGTTTTTTTTGCATAGATTGAAGTGTTTTTGGAAATTGTTGGATTGGAAGGGAATTTGAATTGAAAATCAACATCATATGTGCAAGATAAAAAAAATTCAAATTCACAAGTAAGTTTATACTCCCTACACATCACATTTGCGTTTAATGAAGATCAAGGAAGAAGCATGGCTAAGCTTGTTGCCTAGAAATACTTTTAAAATCACTTTACAAATATTGTAACACATAAATCAACTTGAGTAAAATGATTTTGATTGTTAAAAAATTGCCCCAAGTCCCATTGATTATTGATTAAAAAACCTTTAAATGTGTAATTGTGTTGGATTTCCTAGAGGACATTTTGTTGATGGTGAAGTTGGACTATTCATTAAAAGGACCATTTTTGTTGTTGAACTTAATTTTTATTGGGAGTGCTAACTGATTCCTCCAAAATATGATGTTTTGCAAGTTGTTTTGCGTTTCAAATAACACTTAATTTTTTATTTATGTCATGTTAATTAAACCCAAGCCAAATTTAACAATGCTTAAAAGTGATAAGATTCTTCATCCTAAATTAAGGAAATAACATCTTCAACCAATCATAAAAAATATTTTAAAAGTTGAAAAAAAGTTGTGGGGTCAACAAGTCACAAGTTTTGATTACATTTGAGCATGGAAGAGAATGATAACCACAAGATAAAAAGTTTGTATGGGTCGTAGATGGTGTTCATTTGATACTAGAAAGGCCTGCATTCGATGTTAATTCACTCAACTCTTGCATGCATCACATTGACCTAATGATGTTCTTTAAAAGTTTTCTTATTATTATTCTTAACAATTTGAGAAAGGTCACCATCCTCATGATCCTTTCCAAATTCAGCAATTTTCTAAATGAAGATCCAACAACTCTTGTGAAAATATTTGTAAAAGTTTTGATAATGAGTTTGGTGACCAACCATAACTACTACCTCATTTGGTTTCCTTACACCCTTGTCAAGTTTGCATATGCTTAGTATAGACTAATGTTGAAGGATCTTTCAACATTAGGGAATAACTTTATGTTGCATTCCTACACCATTATAGACTAATGATTGATTAACAACAAGATTTATCAACTTTAACAAACGGTAGACAAGGTTCTTCAAAAAAAATTAAATGTGTGTTGTTTTATAATCATGTGTATTCGATATGCGAAAAACTTATTGTTCAAAGTATTATTACAAATTCAAATTAAGTTTAAAATTAAAATTATTAATTTAAAATAAATTCTTATGGAAATGTGAATAATGTACACACATGGAAATAAAAAAATATCTTATTTAGGGTTGACAAAACAATTATAAATATTGTGCAAGAAATCGAATAGGTCCTCATGTTAATATATATTTTTCAAGTTTTAATATTATGAGAAAAACTTTATTTGATGATTGTGAATTTGCAATAAGAAAACATATGTTTCAAAACTTTATAAAAACTATGATAAATGATTTTTTATTAATTTTCTTGAAATCCAACATCTCCTTTTGTGAGGTCATAATATATTTTGGATAATCCTTTGCAAATTCCTAACTCCAATTCAAGATTAAATATATTTTGGTGCCAAATCATTTTATTGCAAGTTTGCATAAAAATACATTATTATGACAATATGCTAAATTTAACCATTGTATTTTCAGCAATAATTTTGCATTAAAACCATGGAAATAAATCAAACCTTTTTTTTTTCCTAATTGTAGTTTCGCAAATGGAATTACCTATATTGTGGGACTTGATATAAAATGTTTGTATAAACTCAAATAAATCTCCGCCAATGAATATATTTGAACCAACATTATAATTCGCCATGCTCAAAACTATTAATTATGTTTTTTATTTGTAAGATATATTTTTAATATCAATAATTTGATTATTTTCACCAAAATTTGATTGTTTAGTAATTTACATTTTTACATTAGATGTTTTCAATTTAATTAAATTGATATGTGTATTTTTATGGAGTTGGATTCTATTTACTTGTGGATTTGTAAATATAAATGGGGATTCAACAAAACCCATTAAATACTAAATAAACCAAACAACATAAAATTTATGAGTCACAAACAAAGGTGATGAAAGAAAAAAAATGATGACCTTTAAAACCCAAAACCATATCTTGGAATTGAAATTCATTTAAAAAATTGGTCCAATTTCAATGCAAGTTCATTTTGGAACTAAACTAAAACAAATTGGATTTGAAGGTTGATTCCCCACTTTGGTTCCAATCCCCACCACTAACCTTCAATTTTAATTCCAACCTAATTTTAAATAAGTTTTTTCAACATTGAAATTGGATCAACAATTTTGAACCAATGAATCCAATACCCACCCAATAGTAATGTGAACATGTCCAAAACCCTATTTGTTGAACCTTCTTGTGTGAAGGTTACCATTTAAGGTAACACGTAACACCATTGTTGGATGATAGTGTTTCCCCCCAAAGCCAAGGCCTCACAAGAAAATTAAAAAAATCTTTGTTTCTTTTGGGTGAATTCTTAACACTCATTTCAAAGAACATAACTTTTTAAAATTCTTTTTTAATTATTTGAAATAATCATTATTGTATCCACTATGCAAAAATTAATTAGAATCAATAAAAAAATCCACTTACCATGTGACAACTACATATTTAAAAATGATTATAACACCATTCATTTCTTTTGTCTTAATGCATAAATTCATATTTTGAAATAATTTTTGTTATTAATGATGTGTCAAACTATGTCAATATGGATAATCTTTTTTGAAATTTAGCATAAAACTATTTTAAAATGGTCATATGACATTGCACATTATTATGAAAGAAAAATGTATAGTTTCAAAAACCTTTAAGTAAATAGAAACTTTTGTTTAGTAATGTAATTTTATTTATTTCTAATAACAAATGCTCAATCACACGAAGATATTGAAAGTTTTGTTTTTGAAAAAATTATTTAAAATGGTATACATGTAACGTATAAACATATCAACATAAATGTAATTGTTCCCAAAAATAAAATAAAATTGTCATTTTGATATTGCATGAAAAATTGTATGCTTCTAATGTTCAATTGTATGTGCAACAAAATCCAATTAGAAGGAGCAATCAACTCACCCAATTGACAAAAGGAGATGCATCCTTTGGCAATGAAGGATAGTTGATTGAGTGATTCTTTAGCCTTCATACCCAATTGAATAATGCATGAGTCCAAAATATTCAGTATGGCTTACAATTGTGAGCAATCTCTTTTGTTCATGACCTCGTCGTGATATCTTCACACTCCTTACACCAACTCAAATGAGTTCAGATGGCTTTCCTTTCCTTTTATACACTCCGTGTCTTTTTATTGCTAGCAATGTTTGTGGGTACACCTACCACAAGGAAAAGCCCATCAAGTGTCAGAAGGATAAGTGGTACCATGAACTAGTGTTGAGCTGCCATCATCCGAGAGAGACTCATTGTATTGTTGCCAAAACCAGTCAATTACTTGTTTACTTGTTGAATCCAGAAGTCTCACCCCAACATTGCAATGCTACTTCAAATAATGGTCACACGTCATTGTCCTTCACTGTAGAAGAGCAGTTCTGACACCCAATTTGGAGTTTGTTGGATCCCCAGACTTTTCTTCCTTTAGCTTTCAGCTGAATGATGATAGTCAAGCCAACACCTGATAATCTCCGCAACTATGTACCCATTTTTTGGGTCCTTATGTGACAAATAATATTGCCACTACCAGCTGCTTCACAAGAAAGGAAGATCACATCCCTGCGCACTTGAGGCTTGTGCCACAAGGGCCAGCAGTTTTGATAATTGCCTCAAACTAGCTTGGGTCTTTGCTGGTTGCATCATCCTGCAACCACAGTCAGTGGGTGATGTTTTAGCATTTGAGAGCCTCTGATTTGTTAGAGGTGCATAATTTGTGTTAACAACTGCTGCATACATTTCCAGACAACCATTCAATCCCATATCAGCAGAGAGTTGTCCATTGATCTTGGTTTTGAGCTTGTGTCAAGATGCAACATTCTATGGCTGTTGGAACGAAGAAATGGATCACCTTCAGGAGGATGCGCACTTCCTTCTAGGCCAAGAAGCATGTATAGATGCAAACTATGACATGTTTTGTACAGGCTTTGTCACTCCTCCAGCTGCATGGGCACCACTAACTTTGTGTCACTAGAATTCCATCCATGAAATCACATCTCACAGACTCACCACTATGAAGACCAGGTACTTCCTGAAAGGGTAAGGATGTGTCCTACTTTTCTGGTTAAGAAAGTCGTGTGGTTCGTAACATTGAGCACTGATATACCAGACATGAGGTACTTCAGTGCTACTTTGTGAGCAATGAGAATGCAATTAGGTCTCACAAAATAGTAGATGATCACCTTGCATCATTTATGGCAGTCAACTAGCTGCCATCACTCCCCACTGACTTCATCTGC
>Ga0209611_10012180_pt1 | contig 12153 bp, 12 predicted proteins | sample S1TSphgellanicum_3_FD_187693 | JGI IMG/M metagenome (GOLD analysis project Ga0209611, IMG submission 187693) | Host-associated microbial communities from peat moss isolated from Minnesota, USA - S1T2_Fc - Sphagnum magellanicum MG (SPAdes) (version 2) | ecosystem: Host-associated > Plants > Peat...
CTCCATCTCTTCCCTAGTTCTTTTAACCTTGGTTGGTAGTTTTTGTGGATTCTCCCTATTTGTGCACATATCTATTTGTGCACAAATAGATATTGAAAGATCTTTGCCAATACCAATGCAGACTAATAAGTATCGTTCTTATCCCCTTTATTTTCCTTGACATACTTATACCACCAATCTAGTTCACTAAATAAACTATTGAATATAATTTGTGCCCAATCTACCTTCTGCCCCTTTTTTGCTCTCATCATTGTTATAGCATTCTTGTTGCTAAAATACTAGACCTTCTCCTTTTAATAAATGACAGATATAATGGCAAGATATTTGGCAAAATATGGCAGACCTAGACTTTTTGTATTCCATAAATCTACTGAAGAATTTGCAAGTGCAAATCTACAATTCTATAATGCCTAAACTGCTAGTGACTTATTGTCCTGCCCTTTCGATTCTTCTACATACCCATTTGCGCACACTCCAAAAACATCTACAATTAGTTGTTTGTTAATTACATACACCTTGTCCTTATGCCCAAAATAGATATTTGCACCCTTGATCAAGAATGTGTTAAAAAATTCCAACATTACATCTGGCATCAATGCGTGCCAATCCATCAGAAACAAAGGAATAAGCCCTATTTTAGAAGCCTAGTCTTCTTCTTCAATAATATCCTTCTAGTTCTCCATCCACTCAACATGTTTATCATAATTTTGTTTTACTTGTGTCCACATGAATTGGTCAAGCAAGATCTAGAATCTTAATACCTTTTTCCATAAGTGTAACTTTATCTACAATCAGATGTCTTCTTTTCGCTACAACTTCCAATTCACGCCTCTCCATCTCCATCACCCTTTATTGTGCTTCTACCATCACCTACACCTCTATGGATTGATGTACTTCCACTTGCACCTCTGTGGATGGTTGTACTTCTACCTCAACAACATTATCTTCCCCTATGTCCATCTATGTTATTTATGCTTCCACAAAGTGCTACTCCATAGCCTCATCTTCTTCCAATTCTTCAATGAACATTGGATCTATTGATGTAGCTCCTAGTCATGTTGGCTTTCTTGCACACTAACTTCTTTTACTTTTGTGCAAAAACTCAACTACAAATGTTCCAATTCTATATATATCATGAATTGTCATTTGCACAAATTGCATCTTCTCATTATACGTTTTTCCTTCTGTACATTGTGAAGATGATGATGAATGTAATGGTGACTTCGCAACCAATGGCTGAATATTCAACACGTTATCTTTTTTTGCTCTTCTCAAATGTTCTTCTACTTCTATTTTTGCTTCCTCCTCCTACCTTCATTTGCGCCCACTCCTCTGCACTTCCTTTTCCTTTTCTATTTTCTATAGTTTTTCAATTGCACTCTTTGCATTCATGTTGTTATGAACTCCAAAACTTGAAAATGCATAGAACTTCCAATAATAAAGACAAACTGCTTTTGACAATTATCCTATTTTTTTCCGTCCTTGAACGTCCCACCCATCACATTCATTTTTTTATCTACCCGCCATCTTTTAGTTAATGCATGATCCTTGAATTAATACAACCCATCACTATAAGTTTATGTGTCCCTTATACAACCACATGGAAGCACTTAGCATCATCATTATGAATGAACATTTCAAATTTGATTTTTTGATTACTCCACATTTGTATTCTCCCTACATTAGGTGTACAACTCCACCTTGTTTGCCCTATACACCTTCTACTGACTACCCCCATTTATATGTTAACTATGTCAACTCATCTGCTAACTGTATTGATTTTTCTACTAATTGTGCCAACAAATTTGATGATTGTGTGAATACATTTAATGATTAGGCAAATACTTCTATTGATTCAACCAATACCCATGACAAATCATCTTCAAATCTCTACATCCCAAATCCCTCACTTTTGTAGTTATTATTCAAAAACTTGTTAATCATTGGTAGATTAAAAATCAATATTGTGTTGATCGCAAGATCTTCCATCTATTCTTCATCTTTAGTATTCTGCATCTATGGTTTTTGTATTTCACAATCTTCCTCTTTCGTATCAGAATTCTCCACCCAAATTCCACCTGCACTTTATTCCAAATGCATTAACATCTGTTGTTCTTATTTCTAAACTTTAGATTCCATGTACTTGTAAGGTTTGAGCTTATTCACATTGACAAGCACAAGGTTAGTTTCAAACTCTCAATGGTCATCGATAACAAAATGTTATTTAACAACACATATTGTACTATGTATGGTCCAAACCATTTCTTAGTAAACTTCCCTATGTGTGACTTATTGCCCTTTGGAAACCATAGAACATAATCACCAAAACTGAACTATTTTTTCGAATTCTTTTGTTGACTCCATAATGCTCTATTCCATTACTGAATTCTTACAATTTCTGCAATATGCATTCTAGCTTTTTGCAACTTCTTGAGGTTTGTAATTCTCTTAGTTAAAACTCATTAAAGTACTGTCTGTTTCATTTCCACCAACAACTAGAACGATGTATTCTGTGGGCAATAATGGATATAATCCATACACTAATTGATATGGTGTATACCTTGGTGCTACTTTGTATGTAGTTTTGTATGAAAATAACACGGTAGACAGATGCTCATCCCAATTTCTTCCATTTTCACTAACTAATTTGGTCAATAATGTCTCAAGTACCTTGTTAATAGACTCAACCTACCCATTCTTTTAAAAATAATAAGTTGTAAAACTCACATGTTTCATCAGAAAATGATTTGTCAAATATTTAATGACATCATTAATGAAATGAACTCCCTGATTTGTGACTATAATCAAAGGACATCCAAACCTAATTAATATGCATTCATACAATTTTTTTGCTATGACTCCTATTGTATTAATTTTCAATACTCTTGTTTCAACCCACTTAGTAGCATAATATGTGGCAACAACAATATATTTGTTCCATATATATCTTTTTATTAGCTTAATTGGCCCCATAAAATCAAGTCCCCATTTCATAAATGGTTCCTTTGGAAAACTTATGACTAGTTTTACAAGACTTTGAGTTGCCAATCCTCTTGTTCTTTAACATGCATCACAAGATCTGCAATAATCATGCATCTCCATGTACATAGTTGGCGACTAATATCTAACATCCAATATCTTCCTTTATGTTATTTTAGTTGCAAATGCCCTCCTAAATGTCCTTCATGCAATTCTTTCATTAATATTTGTGCTTTTGTTGTTGTCAAACATCGTCACAATCTATTGTCTTGGCCCATTTTGTACAATTCACCATTCTTTAGTGTAAAAGGTTTTGCTATCTTAACTAATATTTGCTCCTACTACACCGATAACATGCCTTCAATTTGTCCTATTTTCAAAAATTCTTTTACATCATTCAAGCCTTATATAAATCAAACTTGCATTTTGTGGTTTGATCAAGCACACCTATGGGTTCTATATAATATTCAATAATCTTGATAATGCATTTGCAATTACATGAGTTTTGTTTAGCTTATACACTACTATGAAATCATATTAAAAAAAATAACAACCATTTAGCTATTTTCCATGGAACCTATGGTTTGTCGACCAAATAGATCAATGCCATATGACCTACATAAAAGACAAACTTATTGCCCAATAAATAATGTTTGAACTTGTGCAAAGCAAAAACTATTATTAAAACTTTTTTTTCTATTATGCTAAAATTCTATTTTACTTTATTTAAAAGCCTAAAAGCATACACTATTGGTTGTTCACTCTTCCTTTGTTACATTCTAAAACATCATGGCCCCCACAAATAACAAGGATGCATCTATATGAACATGAAACTCCACCTGTCAATTTGGTGATATCAATATGGATGCTTCAATATACTTCTGTTTGATTAATTCCCAAGCCTTCTAACATTTTTTTGTCTAAAGAAAAGTCTTTGTTTTTATGGTCAATTAGTGATAGGTGCCATAATAACATTTTTTTTAATAAAACATATATAAAACTATGCCATCTAATTGAATACTTGAATTTGTTGTGGATTCTTGGGTGGTGGCATGTTTACTATTACTTGTATCTTCTTTGGATCTTATAGTTCCCCTTCTTTGGAAACAAAAAACCCAAGATCATCCCTGAAAATACCATAAATGCACATTTGTCTAGATTCAAACTAATGCCATATTTTTTGCACTTTTGATAACATAATTTGAGCTTATGCAGATGGCTCTCCATGTCATTATACATTGTAAAATCATCCAAAAATATCTTCATAAAACTGTCCAAATATTCTCTAAATGCTTTGGTAATAAGTTTTTGATATGTTGGAGGTCCATTTTTCACTCTAAACAACATCACCTTCCATATAAAACCCCCCTAGTCTGTAACAAATATAGTCTTATATATGTCCTTTAAAGCTATAAATATTTGATGATATTCTAAATATCCATCTAAGAAAGAATATGCCTCATACCTTATTATTGTGTTCAGCATTTCATCTATGAAAGGTAATGGGTACGGATCTTTTTTTATGGCTACATTTAATTTTCTAAAATCTATATAGATTCTCAACTTGCCATTTTTCTTGGGTATTACTACTATGGGTGACAACTATGTAGCCTCCTTTATAAATTGAATGAATCTAGCTACTAACAACTTGTCTATATCTTGTTTGATTTTTCAACATAATTTGGATTTAATCTGTATTTGGCTTGATTTGCCGGTGGTATAATTGTGTCCAACTCAATCCTATGTTGTGCTAGCTTTAATGGAATCCCTTTCAAATCTTTGTAGATCTATGCAAAAACATCTTTGAATTCCTTCAATAGTTGCTCTAGTTCCAACACTTTGCCTATTTCCAACTATGTAATAATTTTCACCATTTGTGGTTCTACATCAATTTTAAGATTGAACTTCATCAATTTTTGATCTTTAATTAACATCCATCTCGCTATTTAGGATTCTTCTAGTTCATATCTATTGCTAGTTATCTTTTTTTCTATGTTTTGTACTTCAAATTCCTATTTTGAAATAATAGTTTTCACATCGATATCCATGATCTCCACATTTGTGGTTTTCATAGATTGAATTGGTTCAAATAGGATTGGTCCTATTGAGAACAAATCTAGCTTTGTAGCAAAGATGATATCTTCTGCATATGTGATGCCATTTTAATAATTGTAGCATAGTAACACTTGTGGTATTCTTGCTTCACCTCCCAATCATTTGGTGACTGTAATTGTTTTAACTGTCCCATTCCTTTGTATGGTAATAGTGTTATTCCCCCAATCAGGTGCCACTTTAGCATCCCTCAACCATGGTCTCCCCAACAACATGGAATAATTAAAATCTGCCAAATTATTTTGAAGTATAGTAAACGTAATTATGTAAAGAATGCCATGAACATATATCTTTAGATCTCTGATAAACCCCATGGGTTTTTTGGTTATTTGATTTGCCATCCTTAGATTATATGGTGCTGGTTTAGGTTTTGGAAGCCTTAATCTTAATCTCAACTGTTTTGTGATGATGTTAACTCCATAATGTCCATCTAGCAACACATCCTCTATTGTATTTTTCCCAATCTGTACTTGGATAATTGCCATATCATTATGTATTGCTACAACAATTGTCCGTACCTCTGGTATTGAATAATCAACTTGTTTATTTGTGGTTGCTTGTGAGCCATACCTACACAACCATGTGCGGTAGTCTAAATTTTTTAAGAATTACATCAGGGTTATTCAGGTGTGGGAAGGCTATTAAAGGTGTTTAGCAACTTCATGTTAAAATAAGGAGTGATGAATGTGCATGGTTGCATGGGGGTTTGTTTTTTTCGAAATTTGATATTAGATGAATGAAGTGTAGGATTAATTATTTTCTTCAACAAAAGCTGGTAGTCATAATTTAAGAACTTTAGTTGTGTGATTAGGGGTGAGAAATCTTTAAAGAGTTGGGGTTAGAAACAAACACCAAAATTCGTAACGTTCGGCAAAAAATTGGTCTTGTTCCAGAGTTTAATGGGTAGTCATGTAAGCAAGGATGTTTGAGATTCGTGAAGCAGTTGAGGGGTGTCAATGAAAGGTCCAATGGAGATAGAATAATCTTCAAACGTTATAAATGTAAGATTAATTTGAAACAACATAATAATTAAAATAAATAATGTGATAGGATGTCATGTAAGCAAGGATGTTTAATATTCGTGAAGCTTTTATTTATGTTATGGATATGTTCAACAAGGAATTACAATTACATGTTGAGTCTTGGGCTATGTCACAGTGATAGTTCATAACTATAACAAATTTAAGATGCATCAAATGGTGTGAATTAAATAATCCACCTTGCTATTAAGAAGCAATCGACAAATCGAACCGTGCAACCAACGATAATGTCCAACGTCGAAAATTGAAAACCATGTGAAGATGGAAGGTTTTCAGTCTCATAAACGTTTTTGCAAAGGTTCATCACCAAAAATAGGGTCGATTTGCAACAAAATCACCAAGGTGTGAGAGTTCGGAAAAATGAAAAAATACCAAGCTCAAAGGGGTTCAACTTCAAAACAAGGGCACACCTCTTGCAATTTAGGATCTTCATCACAAGGATGTTATGTTAATGTTAAATTTAGGGATGTATTGCTCGAGGTCCATAAGACGTGATCATGCGCGACACCATGAATTCAAGAAAAGGAGAAAATCTTCGATCAAAATCAACTCAGCTATGAATGTGTAGAAGACTTGGTAAATCAAAATGCATGGTTGTAATTTATAGGTCAAGGAAAAGGAAAAAAAAGGCGTAAAGTAACAATCTAGAACCATGGTAAAGTAAAACCTTAAAATCAATGGAAAAAAAAGGTTTAAATAAATTTGTTAGGGGGAAGTGAGAAGAGGTGGAAAGGATGTTTTTCCTTTTCCTTCCAAGGGCCACCAAGCTTAAAACCTTTTAAGGGCCACTAAACATTGGAACCTTTCATTGGCCACTAAGCATTAGAACCTTTCAAAGGCCACCAAACATTGAAACCTTCCATAGGCCATTGAGTCGAAGTCTTCTTGCACCTCCTTCCTTCTCTTTCTCTTTAAAGGCACAAATTTGGATTATTTTGGGCTTTTTTTTTTGGACATAATTTTCGACTTGAATCTTGGAAAACTTATTCTTATAACTTTTTTTGGGTGGAGAAAAATGATTATTCTTAGTTGATGGTGGAAATAAGGAAAATAGATTAGATGATAGTAGTACCTTAGAAAGAATGGAAATGAATAGGGGTAGTTTTGGGAGCTTGAGATCATAAAGAAATTTCACAAGACCTTTTCAATTTTGTGGCATAACTCTCGGGTTCTATGCCACAACGTTTCATTGATTTGGGTGCAAAGCTTGAAATTTGGTAGGCAAATGCACCTTGTAACTATCTTTTCAATGAACTAAAACAAGCTAAATTTAGATAACGTATGTGATAGGAACAATGTTTTGAGTGATTGGAGGTTTGTTGTCAAGTTGAACTTTTTACCTTCCTGAAACCCTCTTGAGTTCTATGGCACAATGCTTTATTAATTTAGGTGTAGAACTTGAAATTTGGTAGGCAAATGCGCCTTGTAGCTAGCTTTCCAATGAAGTAACGCAAGCTAAATTCAAATAATGTATGTGATAGAAATAAAGTTTTGAATGACTAAAGGTTTGTTGTCAAGTTGAGCATAGTGTCAAATCCTTAAAAGTTTGTTTAAGTGGGTGACAATTTGACATAAAATTTTAGGATTTGGAATGTTTGAACTTAGAAAATATATTTATCAATTCCAAATCATAAATGATGCATAGGAGGCAAATTATTTGTTTTCAACTATAAACACAACTTAATATTTAAAAATACATTTTACATTTTTCCTTCACCAATAGCATATGTACCTTCGAATATAATCACCTCATAGAACTGGGAGTAGAGGGATAGAAAGTCACCTCACATTACTTTACTTAAATTTTGAATTTTTTTGGTTTTAACTCCTACCAAAGATATTTAAGCTCAAGAGTTATTTTAAGCAATTGTCCTAAGCTCAAAGTAGAACATGTTTCTAGCATCTACTTACTAATATCCAATTTTTTAAAATTTTATTATGATCAATTTCTCTTGTGAATTCATTACTTCCTGATACTTTTATGCTTCCACAAACATAGATTTTGGCATACCTAGCTAGGTTATGTTCCATCCCTCCACATATGTGGATGGCCATTTTGTCTAGGTTTGTGCTTTTTAAATCTATTGAATTGTCTCCACCATTAATTTTTTCAACTGTTATTTTTTCTCTCAGTCAGCAACACTTTTTGTTTTCCTTAGTTCTCTATCCTTGAACACATGTTCTTCAGTTACTTTACTTCTTGTGGTAACATTAACATCCATCACATTCACATTTGTAGTGACTATTTGTGTCTCAGCAATAGGTCATAGTTATGACATTCTTCATTTTGCACATTAAAATTCTTTAAAATTCTTCATTTAGCACCTTGTCATAACATTCTTTACCCGCGAATGTTTACCAAATTACACTGGTTGATCTATAAATTTTTTTTAAATTCTTTAAAATTCTTGCTTCTTTGGGCTTCCATAACATTCTCGCACCAAGAATGTCATAACTATGCAATAGGTTGAACCTTTGCTACTGCCATAAATTTCCTTCGAAACATCTTTTGCATCTGAACAAACTTTTGACAATCTATCATTTTATGTCCATTCAAACCATAGATGTGGCATGCATATGAAGATGTCTTTTGTGGTTTTTGACTTGGTTGTGTTGCTTCTATAGTTGCCATCATGGTCTACTCTTTCTTCTTTCTGCATGTCTCCACATTGTGATTCATCATCCCATAATTTGTGAAATGTTTGTTAGTTTTCCTTGTATTACTCTTTGTTTTCACTAATGTTGCTTGTTTGGTATTATGTGGTATTGAAAGGGCACTCCTTGCTTTTGCAATAGTCATATTTTTTTCACACAACATTATTACCTCCTTATGTTGTTGTAATGTTGACCGTTTCAGCTTTGAAGTCGAAATTTTGAGGTATGATTACAAACCTGCTCTAAACATAATAAAAAAAAACTATATGTAGTTGGTACTTATAAACCATGAGCCGGCTTCTAAATCTGTTCATAGTAAACCTCCACCTTCTCAATCTCCTCCTTCTTCATATTCTTCAACTCCATGTGTATTTGCTTGTCATTCTAGGTCTTCCAATGATGTTTGTAAAATGCTTGTATAAGCCTTGAAAAAGTACAGTCAAGGAATCCTAACATGTAATTATAATACCAGCTTGATGTTGTATCTCTTAACTTATAGCTAAACGCATTGATGATGTATTTTTCAAAAGTCTTTACATTTGTTTTTACTACAAATTTGAACATTTTGACATGAGCATTTAAATCAACATGTTTTTTTAAATCAATATACTTAAAAGCTACCCTATTTGGCTTAACATAATAGCCATCTTTGTGATTAATAATTAATTCAATTACAACAAATGGTTCTTGATATCTTCCTTTTGAATCCATTGCACTTACATTTTTATACCCTCCAACAACCATTGAACTCATTGATGGTCGATCTACAATCCTATTCACATGAATAGTCATTATTGAATTGGTAAACACCATTTGAGGTGTCCCAAAAACTCCAATAGTTGCTATTGGTAATGCCAAATCATTTTTTTTCTTGCTAAAATTCCACCCAATCCAATACCCAATTTTGTTGCATATCCAATTAATATTCCCCTTTTAACAACATCCATGGTGGTTGCAACAATTGTTTCAACTCCTATGGTTATTATAATCACATCAAGTGATTGAATAATTACTATTATAGTAGGTTGTCTCTAGGTTTCAAAAATTGTCGTTTCTGACATGATTAATGAAGCTATGTTAATTTGAGGGTAACAATGTTCCATTTTGTGGTTACCCATTGGTATCCTTTGTGGTGCAGAATGTGGATGTGAATACATCTCTTATTCTCTACTCCTTGTCTGAATATATGAACGAATTTGTCAATTTTATGGTCTTAATTAGCTTCCCACTTCCATGCCTTTCAATTTGTTTTAAACTACATGAATTCTTGGTTCCTATTCCTATGGTTGATCCATTAATGTTCCTGCCACATTCTGTAATTCCACATGTTTAGCAATACTTGCTCTGATGTGAAAAAACACAAAAGGACAATCCATGATTATATGTCCTTCCTCATAGAATGCACAGACCCTTGAAAGAATTTAACCATCTTCAAATCCATGGATTCATGATCTCGTGTTTCGATTGTGTACCTTGTTTGATCCAATTTTGGATTCCCTTGATATGAATATGACTATGGTACTTCATCCAACACATTCACTTGTACATTTACATAATCAAATGATCATAGGTAATTTCCCTTAGTCTTTTCAACCACATTGATATTGGTGTTTTCTTATATCTCCCAATCTTCCATTGGTTCATAGTAATCTAGAAATGCAAACTAATACACAAACCTGGGTTGTAGACCTCCTATAACATCCATTCTTCAGCTATTAGTTGACTCTTGATTTGAGATTTCTTGCGGTTGATTAGGTACTACAAAAGTCCCTATTTTGTTTTGATCTCTTCAACTCTAAACCATAGATTATGGTTGAAAAGTATACTACACACATTCATTTGGGTGAGTAGTTGACTTCATTTCTCTCCATGGAGATCGTCGTTTGTAACTATGCCTTTTCTGAAGACCCGTAGTCCATACTTCACATTGTACCACCTCTTGTGGTAGAAATGACCTATGCCTTGCAAACCTTTCTTCTATTCTTAGAACTCGTCTATCCAACATTTGATTTTGATATGGGGTTTCTATAAGCCCTGCATACTCCTATCCATTTTTTAAATTATCTTCTATTTGTCTTCCGGTGATTTGATAACACTAGTAAAAATCAGCCAAAATGTGACCATTCCATTTATGACTACATGCGACTTATAATCATTTACAACTACATTTGGGAATATTTGTAACTACAAGACCAACTTTCGACTATTTTGGTCATTTTCACAACTATGATGCAACTATTAAAAAATTTCATCCTATTGGATACATCAATTTTTTATTTATTTTCATCCATTAATAAATTCATATGTCCCATTAGTCGCAATAGTTACCAAATTACTTACATCCTAAAGGTATTTTACAATGACATAAGGGTGTATTTTAATGTATATACGAAAATTATATATATATATATAATATGCATACATATATATATTGTTCATATAATTAATTTCAAAATTAATATTTGAACTTTGAATTTTTTTATTCAAATCGGAAAATTGTTATTTCAATTTAGAAAATTATTAATTGATCATAAAAATGGACATTTTTATTTTAAATTTTTTTATGTGAATATGACAATTTATATTTCAGCTCTAAAAATTTTTCATTTAAATTTTAAATAATCATTTGATTCGAACCTGAAATTTAAATTCCAAATTATTATTTTGGATTCTCAAAATAATACTTCAAGTCTAAAAATTAGTAATTGAGTCTAAAAATGGACATTTCAATTTTGAATATTGTTATTTGAATATGAAAATTAACATTTCAATTGTGAAATTTTTATTTAAATTCAAAAAACTTATTTGATCTAAAAACTGATATTTGAATTCTAAATTATTATTTTCAAATCTAAAAATTATTATTTCAACTTTAAAAAACTTATTGAGTCTAAAAATCGGCAACTTGATTTTAAATATTTTTATTTGAACTTGAAATTTGATATTTGAATTTTGAAGTTTAGAATTTAAATTTTAAGAGATTATTTGACTTGAAAGTTGAAATTTTGAATTCCAAATTATTATTTTGGATTCTCAGAATTAATATTTCAATTCAGAAAATTAATAATTGATTCTTAAAATGGAAATTTTAATTTTTAATATTATTATTTGAATCTAAAAGTTAACATTTCAATTTTGAAATTTGTTATTTAACTTAAAAAAACTTATTTGATCTAAAAATTGATATTTTGAATTTGGAATTACTATTTTGGAATTTTAAATTACTATTTTAATTTTTAAAATTATTGATTGAGTTTCAAGGGTTTTTTCTACTAGTGTTATCCATAATAAATCACTTTTATAAATAATTATAAATGATTATGTTTATTAAATCTAAGTGACACTAAATAATTATTGTTATAACATA
>Ga0209611_10012181_pt1 | contig 12152 bp, 4 predicted proteins | sample S1TSphgellanicum_3_FD_187693 | JGI IMG/M metagenome (GOLD analysis project Ga0209611, IMG submission 187693) | Host-associated microbial communities from peat moss isolated from Minnesota, USA - S1T2_Fc - Sphagnum magellanicum MG (SPAdes) (version 2) | ecosystem: Host-associated > Plants > Peat...
ATTTGAAAAGTAAAAAAAAAAAAAAATTCAAAATACAATACAACAAAACATAAGCAAAATAAAACGAACAATTATGTTCATTATATTTCCTTGTTTTCACTACAAGGAATCCTACCCATTCCAACCCTTGCATTTGCAACTATAGATGCAATTGTTTTTTATAACATTTGGTTAAAATGACTTAGTTGCATAAACAATTACAAAGTGGTTTGTAATTGCACATGCAATTTATAATTGCAACTAATGTTGATTTGGATGAAAATGAAAATGAAAAATACACTTGTATCATTCATTTTTTATGGCATCCCAAAATAGATGAAAATGTAGTTGTTTTTGCAATTTGGAAAGTGGTTCATAGGCCATTGGACACCACATGGCATCTTTTCAATTGAATTTGCAACCATAAATCCTAGTTGCAAATGTGCAAGTAATTAAATGTGAAAAAAAAGTTAACCACTAAAATTGTTAGATTTAGTGGTTTAATTTTTTTTCCCTTGATTATTTTCAATGAACTAACCATTAATTGTCTTTTGTAACTGGAATTTTATGCAATTTGTCGAAGGCAATTAAGCCCTATAATAAATTGCATGTAATAATTACAATAAAATTAGTCATAAATCCCATTATTTATTTGCAAATTCAATGTATTGTTTCTTATTTGCAAAATAAAAATAAAATAATGAAAACTATCAAGATTAGATTATTGCAATTCATGTTTAACAAATCTTATCGAAATAATTAACTTTCTAGGAAAAAGGGGTCTATCAACATGATTTTTAATATTTCAAAATTTCAACATTAGTTTTAAGTATGTTAAGTCTTCTACTATGTTTCAAAATCATCTTGTGTTTTGAATTGAGTGGATTTATAAACAAATTTGGCACATTGTTCCTAGTTTTTTTCCTTGATTATCCTTCCTAGGAATTAATTAGTCTCAAACATGAATCGTAAGTAAGGTAAACATTGAATATTTTTACATGAATGAATTTAAAGAATAAATAATTAATCAATATTATGCATTAATTTTCAAATTTCACAACATAAAAAAGGTTTTTTGATTCAAAGTTGAAGTACAAAAAAAGAAAAATGGCCTTAGGATTTTTTGAAGGGGGGGTAGATGCAAGCTATGGTGGCTCATTTTTGTGACGAAATGGTGTTTTCTCTCTGGGTACCTTTTATTCAAATGCGTATGGTGATTAATATATCTTTAAATCTACTAATTGAGATTTGGATCTAGATTAAAATTTTCATTATGAAGATAATTATGTGGTTATTTGTTGATAAAAAATTCATTTATTGGTAGTAATGGACTTTTGAAATCAAAAAATATGGATTGGTCATTTAATTAGAACATCACAACATGGAAAATTTTTATATTGATTCACAATCCAAATTTGTTATTGGGATTCAATATATAATGTAATACAAGATGATAAACTCATATAAGGAATCTTTTTTTTGAAAATTTTAATCATTTAATAGTTAAAATTTGACCATATTTTCATAAATCCATATGAATTGCAATTTTTGCTTGTTATTCAATTTTTTTGTTTCCCAAAAACATATGTTTTTGAAAGCTTTACATGGGCCATTATTCATATGGATTTTGTGGGTTTTTTTTTAGGACTTCCAAATTTTAAGATGACATTAACTACATTAAATACAAGTTTTCACATAGATTTGGGAAGGTTTGTAGATGATTGAACATGTATTATTTAAATATTAAAATATAAATTACAAAATAATAACAACCATGTCCATTTGAATCATTTAAAAGAATTGTATATGGACTTATAGGGATTTTAATTTATGTTGATATTGAACCCACCATATTGTGCATTCACTTGTAGTTTTCAAATAACACAAAAATTAATTATGTTATGCAACAACTTAAGGTTTCCAAATAAAAGGTACAACAAGTGTATGCATTTTTTTTGAAAATAATATCAATTTTTTTGGGTAAATTCTTTCTTAATTATTGTTGGCATTAATTTCAAATTTAACTAAATTAGTATAACTATTTTTTCCAATGCACTCGTAAGTACTTGAATTGAACTTTTAATTTTTGGCACTTTGAAAAATAGATTTTAAATACTTGAAAATATATGAATGTTTTTTTGCAAATAACTGTTTCTTTTTTCTCAACCATCAATATTGATGTGCACATTCTAATAGATACATATATTTGTTAACATAGCGTTCGACTTCATAATTAATTTCATCTCCAACCTTCAAAAACTAACATAACTTTTGAAGATATTTTTAGGGTACTTTTTCAACTCCAAATAATATAGTACAATTTTTTTTTAAAAACTAGAAGGAGGTTATAGGTGCAATGACAAAATTTAAAAGTTCCATTTGATTTCAAATGTTAGAGGAAGGTTAAAAGTTTTGAAAACTATTTTTTTACTTTACAAGTAGAAAACAAGGTAACAAATAAGGTCAAAATATTTTGCTTACACACTTGGGTGACCTTTTACATAGTTTATGAAATGGATTTAAGTGAAAAATTTTGAATAATTAAAAATTAGATAATTCATGTGCTGGTGATGATTTTTGACATGCATATATAATTGTGCATGAATATTTTGATTTACAAGTAAAAACACTCAAATTGTCAACATGGGCTTTTAAAATTAACTAAGTTCATGGTTTTTTACATGATTATTTGCTACACACATGTGACTTATAGGGATTTAAAGCTAAAGTTTTGAACTTAATGCATATAGATTGGTTTACACAAATGATTGAAAAAAATAATCATTTCATTTATAACCCATTGCTCCAAAATTTGAAGATTTTGGAATTTTCGTATGATTTTTTTTTCATAAAATTGACCTTATGAACATGTAGTCACATAAAGGGAAACCTATTTTTTTAATATAATTTTATTGAAATCAATTGTATCATTTTATGCATTCCTTAAATTACTCTTCTTGTCAAAAATTATATTATGGATAGTTAACCATAAGTTAATCAACTTGACTTTTATACAATATCCAATAAATTTATTATTGGAAAATTTTATAGGTTTAAAAAATAAATTAATTGTAAAAACAGAACAATAAACCAAAGTTGTAATATATTAAACATTCTGAAAATATAAAATTGTCATTTACAATATTGTTTTAGTTAAAGATGTTCATTTTTTGGAACCCCAACCTTGAATGAAGCCAAAAATAAGTCAAAAATAAGTTTTTGAAAATGTAAATAGCTTTTGTAAAACTTTATTTTATGGAATAGAAAATTGTGTAAACATTAGTAGAAACTAGCCAAAATGTAACCATTCAATTTACGACGACATGCGGCTTGTACTCGTTTATGACTATATTTATGAATATTTACAAATACAAGACTAACTTTCAACTATTTTGGTCATTTTCACAAGTATGATGAAACTATTAGAAATTTCATCCTATTGGTTGCATCAATTTAACATTTATTTTTATCCATTAATAAGTTGATATGTCCCATTAATTGCAGTAGTCACCAAATTAGTTACATTCTAAAGGTATTCTACAATGACATCAGGGTGTATTCTAATGTATGTACTATATATATATATAAATAATATGCATACATATGTATATTATTCATATAATGAATCTCAAAATTAATACTTTAAGTCTGAAATTTTTTATTTAAATTCAAATACTTTATTCGATTTAGAAACCGATATTTTAATTTTAAATTATTATTTTCGAATCTAAAATTTATTATTTCAATTTCAAAAACTTTATTGAGTCTAAAAATCAGCAACTTCATTTTAAATATTTTTATTTGAACTTGAAATTTGATATTTGAATTCTGAAGTTTAAAATTTAAAATTTAAGAAATTATTTGACTTGAAAGTTGAAATTTGAATTCTAAATTATTATTTTGGATTCTCAAAATTAATATTTCAATCTAGAAAATTATTAATTGAGTCTTAAAATGGAAATTTTGATTTTAAATATTATTATTTGAATCTCAAAATTAACATTTTAATTTTGAAATTTGTTATTTAACTTCAAAAAACTTATTTGATCTAAACACTGATATTTGAATTCTGAATTACTATTTTGGAATCTTAGATTCATATTTTAATTTGAAAAACTATTGATTGAGTTTCAAGGGTTTTTTCTACTAGTGTTATCCATAACAAATCACTTTTATAAATAATTATAAATGATTATGTTTATTAAATCTAAATGACACTAAATAATTATTGTTATAACATAGATTTGAATATTATATAATTTATATTTTTATATTATAAGAAATTAATTAATTAAATTAATGTGACATTACTTTAAATCATTGTAATGACTTCAAATAAGAATTAATTAGTATGCACAAAATTATTTTTTTATTGAACATAATTATTCACACTCTCTAATTTATAACTTCAAACGTGAATTAAAAATTTGGAAAAATTATAGTGTAGTTTAAATAATTATTTTACTGATTTTAATTTCATGAATTATTATATAATAATATTATCTTGAAAAATTCTATGATTAATCATCTATGATAAATATTTTATAGTAATTTTACAGTAGTTATGAAAATTAATGTCATGTTAAACAAATTATTGTATTTATAGTTAATAATTACCAACAGAAAAAAATACTTGATCTATAATAATTTTTACAACAATAAATGTTATTATACAGTAAATAATGTAATTAATTGAATAATAATTTGAAAACAATCGTGTAAAAATTTACTTTCTAATAAAAATTGTTAATTCATTATTTATAATTTTAAAATAAATATTTTAAATATTTAATTTAAATTATAGTCATTAAATTAGTTTTCACATTAATAATATTATATATAATTCGATCAAAATTTTAAAAGTAATAAAATATTTGCAAATATTTTATTATTTATGAATTATGTATTAATAGGTTGTGAGTAACTAGATAGCTAGTTTGTTAAATATTAAAAAGTTATTACTTATTTAAGTAATTGATAATGAATACTGAATATTTGTAATGTATAGTTTATAATTTAAATATATGTAAATTTCATCATTATTAATTAGATAATTATCTAATTATCTAATACTTCAATTGTTTAAAAATCTAAAAAATAAGAAAGTAAGGCATGAAGAAAATTTTGGAATTGCAACTTAGTTTGGAAGGAAGTTACAACTTCAAAACTTATCCCATATTATTTGTTCTTCATTCCTATTTTGAACACTATGTAAACAAGAGTGGTATACCCATCCAATTTCACATTAAAAAATTTGTGCACATGGGATGAGCTAATCGAAAGGTTCAACCCAAAACAAATAAATAAATAATGCACAATTCTAAAATATTTACCTCCCTAACCTATTTATCTATCTATTTAGTTAAGTAGATACTTAGTTTGACCTACCAATTTAGGTCGCCTTATGTACCTACCTACCTAAATACCTACTTATATGAGTAGGTATTTAGTTTAGGAAAGTAAAACTTACCTACTTACTTTTTTACCTAAGTAGGAAGGTAGGTAGGTAAGTAGGTACGTAGGTAAAGATTATTAGCACCTATTTATGTACCTATCAACTTAATATTAATATTTTTATTAAATTTTTTATGCCACATGGCATATTTACATTGGGCCACATGTCATAATATAAGATCATCCGAATATTTAAATTGAACGTCGTAGATTATTTTTAAATAATAATAATAATAATAATAATCATATATTAAGACACGTGGTAGCACATGATTGCCTTCAATTGTGACCAAAATAGTTGCATTTTAATCGCATGTGACAATATGTATATAATGCAATCAAAGGATGAAATATATTTGTTGATTTTTTCTTTCATACATTACCCTTTGTCATTTGCAACTAATTTATCACATATGACTTATTTTCGGCGACTAAAAGGATTTTAGTTGCAAAATGTTTCTTGCAACTAAAATTTAGTCACAAAAAATAGTCGAAAATACATGTTTTACTTCTAGTGAAAATAATTTTCAAAGTAGGTTTTAACAAATACAAAAAGAAAAATTATGAATCCATAAGGTGTACAATACGTTAGTAGAAAATGGTCATTTTGCAATTAATCCTTACGACTAATTTTTAGTTGCAAGTGACATTTCCAAGTAAAATCTTAATAGTCGTGTTAGACAAGTCAAATTAACATTAATTGCAAATGACAACGAATTTTGGATGAAAACAAAAACAATAAAAGATGCTTTCATCCTTTGACTTCTCATATACGTGTTATCGTTTATAATTAGGATGCGACTTTTTTGAGAAACAAATTATGTGTTGCCACATATCCCAATTCTTAATAATGAAAAATATTTTATTATTGTTTTGAAATAATTTAAAACATTCAATTTTTATGTTTAAATGGTTTAAATTGTGGCACTTGGTGCAATAAAAAATTTCCATGTGACATATTAATTGAATTTGTCCAAATTCAATTTAAATCAATATGTAGGTATGTAAATTAAACTAAATATCTACTTACTTATATACCTACCTACCCATTTAGGCTAAACACCTATTTAGATAAAACCTGTTACCTAGGCCTAATACTTACTTAGGTTGTAGGTAAATAAAAAGTAGGTAGGTAGTTATGTTTATGTACATGAATTTATATATTTTATTTTGGGTTTATTTGTTTTTATTGGTTCATCTCATTATGTCCATGTTTTTAAATATGACAATGTAAAGACAAAACATCTTGTTTATATATTTTTCAAGATGAGAATGAAAGCCAAAACATACGGGATAAACTTTTTCATTGCAAGTTGTTTGCAATTAAAAAAATTATCCCACATGTTTTGGCTTTCATTCTCATTTTTGAAAAGTAAAGAATTAAATAGTTAAGTAAGACCTAAATAAGTAACTAGTAAACTAACTAATAAAATAATAAAATAATAAAATAACTAATTATTTAATGAATAAATTATAAACAAATAAAGTAATAAGCTTGTTAATTAATTAATTAACAATTAAACTAAAATCTAACTAATTCACTTTATAAACTATCCAACTAATTATTTATAGTAATAATGATCAATATATTATGATTACCAAATTAATTATATTATTATTTATTATTAAATGTTGTTTAATTTATTAGCTAGATAAAAATTAATAATATTTAATTTTAATTATATATGAACTATAATGATTTATCAACCAATTTCATTAACTAGTAATTGGCTCATATTGAAATAATTAGCTAATTATTAATAAATTATTATTATTTCATGATAAAATAAAATAATATAATAACTGAAATATTCAGTAATTAATAATTATAAAAATTGAGTATTTTTAAAATTTTAATAATATAATTAAAACCTAACTTAAACTAATTACTTTATTATAATTATTCCCATTATTATTTTCATTTTTAAATTTCATAATAAATATAAATGTAAATATTTAATAATAAAAATAACATTAATTCAATTATTATTGTAGCTAGTTGATAGCCAAGGTTAACTATTTTATTTTTATTATTCATATTATTACTTCATTCATTATAGCTATTTATGACCTACTACAACAAATATTTTATATTTTTAATAAGTATATTTTTCCTTGGAAAATAATTTCTGCATTTGTATATTCATTTATTAAATTTCCATTCTAACTACTACAGTAATTATTTTTAAATAATAAAATAATAACGCTAAAAATAAAAAGTATATATCAAAAATTGATTTTAATCATTGAATAATCATTAGTTAATTAATATTAATTATTAATTTGAAATAAAATATGTGACTTGTTAGAGCTATTATGATTTATTATATTATATTTTTATTTTTTAGGAAATTAAAAATTAATTTTTTGCAAGTACATTAGTCATTTGAAAATAATTTAATAATAATATAAATATATATTAGATTTTTTGTCATTATTTCAGTAATTTCATAACTTTTTTTCCTATCATTTTAATATCATCATCATGATGATCATTATGTAATTAAATATTAATTTTTTTTAAAATGATGAAAGATGATATTTAAATTTAAATTTTTATTACATGTAATTAATATAAATATATTATGTTATAATATTATAAATAATAAGAAATTTCATTTGTAATAATTTTAAGAAATATAATAAGATGGTTTGGATAAACTTTTAATATGGGCACAATATATTTAGTAAATATTTTACATAAAATTTGAATATACTCAAAATATACAGTAATTAATGTAACAATAATATTGATGCCATTTATGCTAATAATAATACTTGAATACACATGCAATATGGTTGTTCATATACATTCAAAATATACATTTATAAATCTTAATACACCCAATTATATTCCTTAGAATTCACAAAATACATCTTTGTATACTCATACGATTGCAACTAAATTTGTCACATTTGCAACTAATGGAACATAAATTGTTTTTCTTGAATGAAACCAAACTAAATGTTGTCCACATGGAAGGATGCACAACAAAATAGTTACAAACTAATTGTAATGTAGTCGCAAATATGACCAACACAAGAAATAATTGCAAACATGTTCAAATGTAGTTGCAAATAACTAATAGTCGCATAAAGTCGCAAATAAGTGGTTACATTTTGGTCAATTTCTACTAATGATAATCTTTAAAATGAACCTTTGTTTTAAGTGTTGCATGAATAGACAATTTCTTCAAACTATTGCATGGACTTCGTATCTAAATAATATTGCTCATTAATCAACAAATGATTATATGTATTATACCCTCTTTATAATCACCCTTGCATTGATGACCACTTTTTTTTGTAACACTAACAAATTGTGACTTAAATGTGTATCTAGTCACATTTCATATAAACCTTTACAAGATTGTGATCATAGGCAAAAAAATCTTACAAAACAACTTTTTTGTACTTGAATAAAGGTGCCAATTGTTTCGATTTTCTACATGGGTTATTCTAAGTTCTACTATGCATTATCAAATTTGAAAAAGGTTGTGATTTTTGCTTGTTTTATTGTGACAATTTATATTGAGTTTGAGTTCTTTAACTATTAACTTGTGGATCTTTTGCTTTCTTAACAAGTTCACATTTTATTTATTTTTGCTTGTCTACACTAGAAAATTGTGTTTTTTCTTTTTAATTGGATTCATTATTGTTAGTTTACACAACTTAACAAAAAATAACACTTAAAACATTGTTAAAGGGAACTACAATTTACAAAACCTTAATATTTGTTTTAAATATTCCCATTATAGTAACATTTTTAAAAAATTAGCTTTGCAAATATTGTGTGCTACTAACTCTTGTGATAGTGACTCTAGAATATGGTGTTTCTTCCTGAAATGAATGGGTACCCAAAATTGTGTGACACAAACAAGAATATGACTAAAATGGGCGTGATTATAAAGAGGTTTTACTGTTTATTATTAGTTAATACTGCTGACAAATTAACAAATAATTGTATATCTGGATTCTATGTTAGTATCCTCGTCTGCAACAAGAGAACAAGGTCCTTGTCTGAATCGGAAACCATCGAAATAGATTAACTTAGGTGCACTATGTGCCAATCTTTGATCAAATTTTCACAAGTCACTTAACAGATAGATGATCATGGAATGCCTAAACTCAAGAATTGATACCAATTACGGCGTGGCCGGCCCGCAATGATCCTATATTTTAATGCAATCTACGAGCAGCTGAAAATTACTTCATAGTTGGATCCCGTTGGACACGCAAATACCTTACCGGTGGTGTCTGTGGTGAACGATATTGCATCGGGACAGGCGTTAGCGAATGCCATAGTTCCAGGCGTGGGGCTCGTTACATTTGGGCCATCGGTATTGTAGCAACCGTCACCAAGCGGACCTGTGAGCGTGTTAGGTGCCTGGCAAAAATTGGTAATGTTGGGGATAGAGCAGCTAGGGCTTGGGCACGAATTAATTCCTTGTGGGATGATCGTTATACCCAAATTGTACGCATTCTGTAAGCATTCCAATATAAAAATAGTTAGCGTAGGTGTAGGTTCGAAATTGCGAAGGAAACGGAAGTCTCACGCGCATGATGACATGTGTTTTTTTTCTTCCATTGTGAAAGCATTCTGAAGGAAGCAGGAAACCGCAAACTAGCAGGCGGGCCGGAAGGCATACCACGTTGCTGATTTGATACAAATCTGTGTTGTTGGAACCGCTGATGTTGAACTCAGCGAGGTCTGCCTGAAGCTTTGCAGAGATGCAATCTGAGATACTAGAGGCATTGTTGCCTGGATAGCCCCAAATCATAGCACTGGTCAAGTTTGACTCCGTGAAGTTGCGGCCGAGGGGGAAACTTACGCCGGGAGTTGCAGTTTCGGCAACAGATAAGCCAGCGGAATCGGTATAGCATACTATAATGCTGTCTGGACATTGATTTGTGCTGTTGAATACCACAATACCTGCAGAGCACAATATAACAGCTGAGATGATCAGAATTTCCGACGAGACCCAAGAATAGGAGAATTAAGAGAAGAGTAGCCCTCATCATGCCTAGGCACCTCAAAACATGGAAGGGCCTCTAGAGAGTGGAAGAAATCTTCCAACTTGGAAGACAGCCATTGAAATCTTCCGCTTGACAATGGTTCTCAAATAACCAAGGGAAAACGAAAGCCAGTGCTTTACTATATCCAGAATGGTTGATCGTGACTATCATAATGTTTTCGCAAGAAGCTTTCATTGAAAAATTCTATAGCTAAGGACTCCAGTAAGTTTGCATGCAATGGTCTTTCGATAGACATCCTCAAAATCATTTAGCTGCAGATATTTGCAAGTTCCAGAAACTCTAGAAAAACGTACTAGTATGCCTGCCAGCTCTTACACATAAATATTAGACGGTCTCAAAGTTTGTTTATGTCCCCGTTAATTCTAAATTAGATTCTCTAATTTTACATGAGACCTCCTAAATCCTAGATATATGATAGATAGATCGAGTTGGAAACCACAAAGTTTAAAGTTCGGGCTTGTCTGATTCAAAAACTATTAGGAAGTGCTGCCGCGGGCATGGACCTGGAAAGGAACAGAACTGAAATTAAGGCCTAGCTCATTTACCATCTACTGAACCGATCACAAAGCAGCTGAGCACAGATATGAGCAGCGCCAGCGCCGCTATCCGCACGGCGTTCTTCATCCTCAAGAAGAAAAGAGACTACTGCAGTGCGAAATGGAGGTAAAATCGGAACTGGGTAAGTTAACAGATCTAGAGCTAGAAACAAGTGCTGCAATCAATGGAGTGTGTATTTAATAGAAGATTGCAAGAGCGATGAGAATGGGTGAAGTGTGTGCTTTGATTGCGAGAGGGCGAATTACAATGGGACTTGTTGGCCACCGTATTATATAGGGGAGCACCTGCACATCATAGCCAGCGCTTGGGAAGATGATGAGGAACTGTGCAAGAAACCAAATGAAGGGAATTTTCAGAGAGTCACCGCGTGTGCAGAGATATTTAAGCAGTTTGACTATTCATACTACTCACAAAACTCGCAGGTGAAATTCTCGCACGTGGAATTCGCGACATACCTGAAATTTGGGTATTTCGCGACAGAAATTTCGTCGGTCATCCCCCAATTTCACTCCTGCAATTGCTAAAAGGCAGTCGGTCCTCCCTGGACTCATGATGGACCTTAGCATAAATACCTATATCTAAAAAAGACTTTCAATTCACGAGTTACATAGTCAGCTCATAGGATCATATGACGTACTACACTACGGCCCCCAAATTGAAAACTTGTTCAACACATTTCAACTTGGATTAAATTACAACCTTTTTTGGTTTTTAAATTCTTTTTTTTTGCTTTTTGGTTTTTTCTAGAGTTGTTGTTACTTGATGTGGAATCAATCTCCTGATGCTTGCAATCAAAGTCCTTCCAGGTTTTTTTTTTGCCCATCTCCTTGCACGAGCACGACTTGCTTCATGCTACTGCCGATGGGTTTAGGTCCTAGGTTCCATGATTTCTCATTTTAGGGCTCCCCATTGTGTGTTCTGTGCTTTCCTGTGTCTGACTTAACTAGAAATTTTCCATAGGATGATTAAAAACCAGTAGCTAGTAGACAAAACTCTCGTGACACTCTGCAAAAAAATCAACCAAAAACTGGCAAAATTTTGAATTTTAAAAACTACAGTGAAATATTAGATTTTGCACCCAAAGAAAAGATCACTGATTTTGGGACCAATATCTTAATGTTTTC
>Ga0209611_10012182_pt1 | contig 12151 bp, 10 predicted proteins | sample S1TSphgellanicum_3_FD_187693 | JGI IMG/M metagenome (GOLD analysis project Ga0209611, IMG submission 187693) | Host-associated microbial communities from peat moss isolated from Minnesota, USA - S1T2_Fc - Sphagnum magellanicum MG (SPAdes) (version 2) | ecosystem: Host-associated > Plants > Peat...
AAAAAAAAAAAAAAAAAGAGCCTTCAAAGGCAACTCATCTAATGAAAAGGAGAGCACAGGTGAATAGGAGAGGAGAATAGTCAAGAAACGTTTTATTTACATTTTTGCATCATTGTAACTTGTAGACAACCTTTTAGATCCAAACCCAAAATGCTTTTTAACCCTGGTTATATACAGACAAGGTTATAGTACCTATAAGGTGGTGTATTAATAGATAGAGGATGTTGAATAGGCTTGTGCATAGGTGTGAAGAAAAAAATTGTCATGGTCAATGAAATTGCTGGTTTGGGTGGTTTGATTTTTGAAGTGTCATTTTGAGGAAAATAATAGATAAATTTGCAATAGGGTTTGGTAAGTTTATGAGAATTTTGAAAGACCAATGGAAATGCTAGAAAGTGCTTCACAAGTGGGTTGTTAGTAGGTAGGTTGTCAAAACAGCCCTAACCTATCTAAAAACCATCAACTTACCTAATAATTAGGTATTTTCCTACCTATCTACCTATACATAGCACCTACTTCTTACACAATAGGTTGCCACCATGAAACCAGATATTAACTCAGGAAAATAGGAATATTCTTCTCTTTTCTTCACTTTTTTTGGAAAAAAATCACCATTTTCTGAATTTTTTGACAAACTGGGAAAAAAAAATCATCTTTCTTGGACATATCTTCTGATATCCTAAGGCTGTTAATTGCCACATTTTGATTGTTCACTGATTTTAGCACATATTTTTAAAAATTCATCACCATCAATATGTGTCAGCAAAAATCTGAAATGAAAAAAAAATCCCTTGTCAGCAATATTTTGCTGGAAAGCAAAACTAAAAAATGAAATGATTTTGGAGGGTTTCAATTGAGAGTAGTGTTTTTTCCTTTGGCAAAAAATGGCCAAGTTTCCCTAAGTTTTTTTGGCCAACCACTTGTAAGCTTGGATTTAAAAGGGAAAAAAAAAGGAGTTTTCACCTAAAGCTAATGATGGCAACAAATTCCATTGTCAAAATTAGAACATTATTCCATGCCTTGTCACCTTCAAAGTGATGCCTTTGGGTTGTCAAATTGCCAAATCTTGTCCTAATGGCTCTCCATGTTGCCATCTTCTCCCTCAACATTCATAGACTTCTGTCACAACACATCTCTCAATCTTAGTCATTTGCCAACTTGATCCTACCCACCTAGGGTTCCTTTCACCACTCATTTTCTTGCTTGCAAGAGGAAGTTGCTAGAACCTAAACCTCATTTGAACTTTGTGTGTGTATGGTGTAAATTGTAATGTGCATTGTGCATTGTATACAGTTTGTGAATAGTGAACATTAAAGTCTAAGACTCTACATAATATGTGAAATTGTGAAATTTGAACTTTGAAGTTATGAATATGATTGTGCAATGGATGATGCCATTGAATGGAAGTCCATTAGGAATGGGTTTGAGAAGATTGTGCATTATGGTGCCATTGCCCATTGCAACACCTTGGAAGTTGGAAGTTGGAACTTAGATTTAATTTGGTCTTTGATGCACAATTGAACATTGAACAAGTGAATCAAGATTCAACTTTCAACAAACTCAAGTTGGTATGCACTAGCATCAAGTACTCTTGATCCTAGGATCTTTGCGTACAATATTCTAGTTTGAATTATGAAGTCTAGAGTCTAGACTCTATTACAACTTACCTCAAATTTGAACTTGTAGGTTGTTATAGTAACTTATAAGTCAAAAACTTTTTTTTTTATGTTGGTGAGTTCAACATACTTTCATTCTTCAATTGTTTTCAAGGCTTGAAGGTCTTAAAAATTAGGTGTATTTTGAGCTCTTAAGTTCTATCACACTCATGCATGAATCATGATTGTTTGTTGTGTTTCTTGAGTGCTAGCATTATCATCACATCTTGAATTCTTGAGTGGTGTCCATTTAGCATTGTCATCACATCAAAGAGGTTTGTGTTTGGGTTTAGAGTTTAAACTTTGGATGCTAAAGGTTTTGCAAGATTTTAGATCAAGAAAATGCCTCCTCTTCACTCACGACTAAACTTCAAGTTCAAGTATTTTTATTATCCCCATAACCTTAATCATTGTTCCCCGCTTGTCATGATTTGTGATGTGAATTCGAGTAATAGTAATGCAACTACATCCACCTTGCATAAGCTTCCAATGTCTATGTGTGCATTGCCTACTCAAAATGCTATGTTGGTTATTTGTCTTAGTTACAAAGAAGTCAAACTCAGAAGCTTCCCCATTGGTTTCACTAGTAAACTTTGTTAATGATTCTTTAAATCCAAAATTTGTCATTCCCCTTAAACAACTTGATTATGTGTCCCACTAGAAGCAAAGAAAAAAAGATCATCTTATGAATCTACCCACAAATTCCAAATTTCATGGGTAGCAAAGTTGCCTTAGGTTGAGTTGCAAAAGGGTATGATGGTTGTGTGCATATTGTCAAATGCAAAGTCTACTCAAAGGTGGAGCAAAAGAGTAAATTGTTGACACCTAAATGGGATTCACTATAGAAGCACGCTAATCATAGAAAAGTAGAATGAGTTTTGGGAGGGGTGAAAAAAGGAAAGTGGTACACTAGCAAGGATTGTAAACATGCTAGAAGGCTACATATGCTTCCATGGATAAGGAATTAGTGTTGCAATTAATTGCTAATGGGGTGGTGGGGGAAAAATGCAAAAAGCTTATACAATTTGCCACATTAGTCCACACTTTGCAACATGGCAAGCTAATGTTGGAATACAATGCTCACAAAAAGCTCTTTGATTCTTTAAATCTAAAAAATGATCCCAAAATGCACTAGACAAATTTTGCAAGTTGGACCATGGCTCAACAAATGCACCAATTTATGTTAAATGCCACCATAATTGTTGTTGTAGTAGCCTAGTATATTTCTTTGACTTGTGATGAAGTGAACATTATTGACAACCAAAGTTGGGTGTATGTCCATGATTATGTTGTGCAAAATTGATTATGTATACCAATTCTTCTTTCCTTTGAGCACGTGGTGGGTAGATCTAAGTAGGAAGGGTTTCAAAAGAAAAATTTGAAGGATGGGTTCCCCATTCTATGGGAATTCACTATATAGTTCACCGAACCAATTTTGTAGTGCGAACATTATCGCACTTGTAGATGGTGAATAGAATTGAAGGTTTGATCTCAATTAAGTACAATTTTTTTCTAAAAACCTTAAATGACATTTGGAATTCCCCAAGCTTGCCAAGGTAATGGAAACAAATGGGGCTAAAATTTTGAAAAATGTGAAGATTCATTGTATGTTTATGTTGTCCCCAATGGGGCATGTTATGTCTAAATACGTGACATTGCTAATGAAGATGGCCATTGATGGGCCCAATAATGACAAGGCAAACTTGCATTGGTTAGTTTTGTCCTCCCTCATGATTCCAAATTTTATTAGGTTTTGTTACCGTACTCCCCTTGTTGCAATCAATTCACAACTTGATTAAGTTCAACTAGTTGAAAGAAGTTTTCACATGTGGTTATGTGACAACACCCAAAGTTTGCAAAGGAAAGACTTATGTTTTGTATATGGATGTCAACATCAAGTTCAAGTCTGATGCCTTTGACAGTTACAAATCATTATTGGATGTTAAATACAAATCAATTGTCATGCATTGGGTGACAGACCTAAACATTGGTGTTGAACATCAAACATATTTAATGTGAACCAGCAACATATATGAGCAACTCACCTAAATATGCAAACTGGTGACATATTATTTTTTACACGAAAAGTTTATGGTACAACCATTGCACTTGTAGAAGTAGATTGGGCAGGTATTTTCTAAACCTTCACCCTTGTTTGCATTTCTTTTCTTTTATGTGCATTTCAGTGGTGTGAAAGTTTTTGTTGATGGGGGTGGGTGTATGTGTTTGGTAGGGGCTACTAATTGCCTTGTTGTGAAGTTGAAAAGTAAATTCCCTAATCATGGGATTATGAACAATTGAAATGTCCACAATATTGGCTTCAACTACATGTAAATGAATGTTTCATAAGCATTTAGAGGTGATCAAAGTAGCTTATTGCCAACCCAAGAAGGTGTGCACCAATGTTTGGGTGCTTGAGGTGCTTTTGGCATCTCCTTTGGACATTCAACAGTCCATGTTCAAGCTTGCCATGAAATCCAATACTTTGGATGCCATGGCTAAACCTACATATCTAAATCCTCTCACATTATTTTGGTGCACTTTTTCAACCAACATATTGTTTTCTTGTTCTTTCCTAAGTATTTCGAATTGGCAAAAATTGTCATGGTACAAGTTCTTGATAGTGTGGAAGATGAGCATTGCTTCAGTTGTTTGACATTCTACAAATTCAAGCTATAGAATCAACTCACTAATAATTTGGGTTTAGTGGTTACAACGTTCTTTTAGAAATTCTACACCTTTCACAATTTTCCATATGCAAATGCATATGAGCAATGGTGTGAAGAGTGTCCTCACTATGGTGTGGGACCATAATTTATCAAAAACTCTCAATTTGCCAATTTTGATCTATTGCAAAAGTTGGACTATCTTTTACTTGGGTTTTGGTATCCACTACCCAATGATTACTGGGTGTTTTAAAATTGAATCCTACTACTATCAAATCCAACTTTTGTAGATTGCAAACTCTGATTTTTTTGTGGGATGGCATTTTTGATTGCAATGTGGCTTGTATCATGTACGTGTTGTTTTTGTTAAACCTTTTGTAGGACACTTGTGTTACAATGAGCAGTTTGAAGGGTTCAATCCCCTCATAAGTGATTGTTGCATTATGTAATTGTATGTTTTTCAGGTTGCAACTTGCATCATGCATGGTCCTTGTTCAAGTTTGAATCTTGATACATATGTTCATTTCTGACTCCTGATTCTTGAGTGCTTTTCTAGAGCTACAGACTGCAATCTCTAAGATCCAGAGGTAGATAGCCAAAATCCTACCAAGATTTAAACCTTGGTAGCCAGAATCAGCCACCTTCGGGGAAAAAAAGCGCACAATTTAACTCCATTCCCCCTTTAAAAATCACCAAAAGTTTACTCATAAAAGATTCTTTTAGCAAGCTGCATCTCTAAGTCATTCCAATCTGTAGACAATTCAGCACCACAAGTGTTCAAACAGGAGCCAGATATGATATTTTTCCAAAACAAAAAAAAGAAAACACTGATCAGCAGAAGTGAGAAAAATTATATCTAGTAGTAAAAATCTCCCCAGATTTCTACTATTAGATTTTCAGTGTGTGGCCATGAATACAGAAGGTTGATCAAAACATTTGTACTTCAACTTATCTGGTTTATTATACCCAGATTTGGCTAAATCTTCCTAAGGATGATCATCAGTTGGATGATAATCTTCCTATGGATGATTGCCACTTATTCGACATTTTTTTTAAAAACATCCCTTGCAAAAACACTGGCATTGATAATGAATTTTTGAGATTGATCATGGGAACATCCTCGTCCACTCCACACCCCCCTGGAATAGTCCTCTTTTACTGCATGGGGTTGAGAGAGGGCTTTGTGATGTCATTAACATGTTAGAGTTATCCGTAAAAGTAAAGTAAGGAAAACACAGCACCAGAACCCTGAGCTTGGTCATACAGGGGGTGAGATTCAGAAAAAAACTGTCAAGAAATACGTTAGCATTCAACAGGGGGTTGAAACTCAGAACACGATCAATTTTGGTGGTAAACTGAGTTTCATCCTGTCTTTCCTTTTTCCTGATCGCCTTCACTGCTGCTACAAATATTTTCACCGCTCAAGGAGGCCCAAAGAGAGTGTGAAGACAGGGTGGTGACTTCACTGATAACTCTATTATATACACTCTTTTTACCTTACAGTGGACAGGCATTTCTGAGGCATTTTCTGAGCTGCATTTCACAACTGGTATCTAAGGGACCCATTCACTGTAGCCAGCTGCTGCTCCCCTGCTTGGGCAAAAGTGTGCTGAGGCTTCAAAACAAACTGATGGCAGGGTCAATGACCTCACCACAGATTACACTAGTGATGTGTCTATTGTTCTTCATCATCTACAACATCCCCATTTGATGGGTTTGTCGGAGAAAGACCACCAACGTTGAGACGTACAACCAATGTTTGTTTGGTTCAATTTTTTGAAAGAAAATAGGAGGAGTTCACGAGCATCTCAAGGTAGATTTAGGTTTTTAAAAATTGTCTGAAGTTTCTCAGAAATTAAACTACATGAACTCCTCTCTCTCTAACTAGGTATATCAAAAGTTCAAAAAAACATCCCTACAAACAAAACGAACGGAGACACAGCATAATAAATCAAATGCACACACAAAGTCATTAATTAAGGAAAATCAATAAGAACTCAGAACAAATGCATATAGAATACCTAGTGCACTATATACTAACTACTACTAGGGTTTAGACATGCTGGTGATTCTGAAATTGGCAGGCACCGCAGCACTAGTTGATTTTGCCACCACCCACCACATCCACATGACCAGTTCCCCAATTCAGTTTGTCGAATTTGGACCTCGTGGTCACTCCATGGCCATGCATAACATGGTTTCATTTTTTGTGTGGGATTGTGGACGTTTTGTTATGTGATAATGTACGAATTTAGCTTGAAGCATCAACCAATGACAAATCGCCCCTTGTAAGTTGTCATTGTTCCTTGCTTGCAAATGGAAAACCCATTGCTCTAGTCTTGTTCAAAGGAAAGCAAAAATCCCCTAAGTGTTATCATCCATTACAAGACTCAATTATAACTCAACCTTATATTGTGGTCAGCAATGAGACCTGGTGAGTATATATATATAATGGTGTCCAGTAGGGTTTAAACCCTACCCACATTCACTGGGCATGCAAAAAGATCAGGTAAGAAAAAAAGAAAATTGATTGACCTAAATTCTATAAGGGGTGGTAAAACATGCCTATTATTCCCTCAAAGGTTTCAGGCTTTAGCCACATTCCTTTGAAGGGCTAGGGCTAAGACTTGAAACCTTTGAGAGAAGGGATAGGTGACCCCACAAGGTTGCCCTGCATCCCGACCATTTAAATACAATCAAAAGACCACAAGGTTAAATTTGGCCAATCAATCACCTACTAACTTACTGAAGTTCAATTTGGAAAGAAAATCGAAAGATTAAAAAAAAGAATTAATGTTTTCAAGCAGGCTTCTTGAGAATTATTTAACACCAAACCTCAGTTGTAGTAATAGGTACAATAGTATCTAGAATTGCTCTTCTTGATTTGAACCCATAACCACTTGCAACATGACCCCAAGATCCCAATTACCACAATAATAGTACACGCAATCAAAAACCCATAACCACTTACAATAACATGACCCTGAGATCTAAATTACCACAATAGTAGGCACAACTACTTAAATATCATCACAAACTCAAGTTAAATTCTGGCATCAAAAGTGAAAGATCAGATTTGTGCTCTAACTTGTGATAAGCACCAAAGCCATGCTTGCAAGACATGCCTTCTTCTTGATTAGACCACAAGTCATAGACATGGGATGTTCAAATTTAAAAGAATTGGTTCACACATGGAAGGTTAAGGTATATTATAAGCCCATAACTATCACATGCACATGGCTTTTTAAGCACAATCACATAAAATTCTGGGGGCACCATTCCACAATACATCACAGTCCGAGAGGGTTTTAGTATTATGGTGAAAAACACATCCAGCCTGGTAGGATGAGACTCCATTCCAATTAGGTTGTAATGGGTTCTACCAAACCCTGGTAGGGTAATTGAGACTCCATTCCATTTACATGGTAATGGGTTCTCCCAAAACCTCTCTTCCATAGTGTAAATGGTGTTCCCCACCAATTGGGTTATTCATATAACTACGGTGGTGTTCCCCATTGTTGATTACAACTGGAACTCGTACAACCAAAAGTGAAACCAGCAGATGATCAATCACTTGTCCCACCCGGCCTCAGAAAAACCCTAAAAAGATACCTGAATAAGACACCAAACACCTTTAATATTGCATTCCCAAAAAGTTCACAAAATAGTTACTCAATGAACTTGGCTTCAGGATGAATGAATATATATATCATCCAACTGTGTGGGGCTGGAAGGAATATATATATCCACTTCCCATTTTCTGTTCATTTGATGGATGTAAAAAATAATTCAATAGTATCATTTGGGAAGCTTGAATTGCCAACTTTACTTACTTGATTCTAAAGTTTCCTAGAGAGATTTTTATTATTTGGGGTTGGGGGAGGTGAGGGAGAGAGGCTGGGTGGGTGTGTTGCTTTACTTGGGTCCTCATCAAGCCTTTTTTGTCCTGGTATGAAACACTAGTAGAAGTATACCATTTTGCTACCTTATGAATCATATAGCACATTATGGTCTAAAATCATCCATACATGGAATGATATTCCATAAGTGTATGGGTGGGGCCAGTGCAAGGTGGCATGTGTATGGTTCCTGAAAATTGAGGAACCTTATTATGCTTATGGCGCCTCCTCTGCCCTTATTATGTATAGGGTAAGGCCCTGCACCCTAGGGATCTTACAATCTCACACCCTCCACCCTAGGGCTCTTTTTGTAAGCCTGATTATTAAATGTAATCTGCCCTATAAATACATTAAGAATTCTCTCCCAGGTTGTTGCGCTTATGGCACCTCCTCTGCCCCTTTTGAGATCCTTATCCAGCATAAAGATCTGGCAGAATTTCAATGGCTCTGATTTTGTTTCAGAAGGAGAGGAGGCGCCATAGGTGTAATGTTCGCATTATGCGTATGGTGCTTCCTAAATATTAACAAAGGTAAAGCGCCCTCCACATACACTAGTCAAACTCTTTAGACTACTATTAGGAAAACCTATCAACTGACCAGGTATGAACAAAATATCAAATCCCCCTAGTAAGCTAATCACGTTCCAAAATAAAACCCTTTTTGTTTTTTTTTTTCATTTAAAAAGGGTGAAAGACACTCTCATGGTCATCATGAATCTCCACTCGGTCGCTGGTTGTTGTGTTTGTGTTCAGCCCTCCCAGCTCATGTACATCAATTTGATTTGGAACCACGGAGCTCCTGATCACTACTCCCCTTTCACCCAATGCAACCATCCAAAACTATGTAGTACAGCAACATCCTTACTGATGAGATATAAGTCGTTAACACCTTTCATGAAAAAATCATGTGTTTGGTCTCTTCATCAATCTAGTGCTTCCTTCCTAAAAGGTTTCTTCCTTGGGGTTCTCAAAGTTCAAAGTTATATACATGCTCATCAATTTTTGGTGCTTCACAAGAATGTATATGCAGGTGGAACCTTGGGTTTCTCATTTTGTACTCATCTGTTGCATAGGTCCATAACTGCACACAAAAGCAACATTATGTGTGGGTCACCTCAATTCACTCAACATCTTTCTTTTTAAGACCAGAGTTATTAGTAAAGTCATCCTGTCTTTACCCTGTCTTTGGGCCTGCTTTCACCCCCTATCCCCTCCTTCAGTGGTATCTGCAAAGCAAGGAAATTTTATTAAATCTCAGCATTCAATACACAAGGGTCGAGACTAACTATAATAGTTGTACAGGTAGGAGCACTGAAAATATATGTAGCTACTAGCAGCAGTGGAGGCGCTCAGGAAGAAAGGAAAGAAAGTATGAAACTTAGTTTATCACCAAACTTGGTGGAAAAACTAGTTTGGGTCCCAGTTATTTTTCTTTGTAAAATTTTCATTCACAGTTATGCATTTGATGCCCTAATACGCCGAAACTGGCCATTTTTGCCCCCCTATTCGTGAGACGAGTAACTCTACAAAGTGTCTGCACTGGATCAATTCGATTACTGAGTGACATTCAATGGGGGGCACTTTTACCCTACCATCACCTTTCAATAATAAACAAATGGGTTTCACTCTCCCAAAAAATACACCTACATAGATTGAATGCTTTCTGTAGACCTCAATCCTTGGCATGAGGCAACAGGTATTGGGGACAAGGGAGATTAGTAAAAAACTCTACCATGACATACATGGTGACCATTAAGTGAAGTGTTTTGAGTGGCTACCCAAAAGGTTCAGGAAGTACTCACCTCAAGTTAGGTTGCAGGTTGATGGTTTATGTTCACATTAAATTGTGATGTATAGAGTTGGGGTAACCCCTTATCATATACCCCTATTTGGGGTTTAAAATATATATGCATTTTTTTATTTAATTTAAAATGAAGAAAAATGCCTACAGTTTGGAAGTGTTGACACAATTTTCAAAGGCCAAACTCAATGGTAACATGCACAAATCCCATGTCAAAATGCAAAAATCAAAGTGTTTAACTCATCCTTGAATACATATATGCACAAACATATTTTAAAAGTTTCATTTGCTGAATGAAACATGGAGCTCAACTGCCTAATGCTAAACATACACATACACAGAATGCTACAATTTTTAAAATTTGTGATTTTCCAGTGGATCTGACATCCACTCTAGGTTTGGAATTGATCATCATGTTCAATGGTTTGTTAACCCCACATTCCAACAAATTGGCAAAAGTGGAAACATCAGCAAATTGACAATATCAGCACCAACTCATCCCAACAAGATATTGACAAAATTGAAAACACCCACAAACCAATTATATATATATATATATATATATATAACTTTCATGGCCTACTCACCCCAGATTTTTGGCACACATCTCCTCTTAAATATGATATGTCATGCATATATCCAAGGGTATGGATAGGATATAATTTTTCAAAATTACGTATCCCTGATATGGACACCATGTGGGTGTATTGATATTTTAAAAATAAATTAACATAAATATATCCCATCAGTCAGCAAATCATCTCAGAGCTCTCAGAAAACCTCACACAACCCAAAAAAGAATTGTAAATTTCCATTGCCCTCACCAAAATTTCCCCAAACCAAACTAGGTCTGGCTTATCAGGGTTTTAGCAGGTTTTAAATGTCATGGAGTTAAACCCTTCAAAGATAACATACCCTGTATTACCTAGCCTGAAAGTAAAAGGAATGTTTTTGCAGCTTGCATCACAAGCATTTTCCATCACTCTAACACATGATAAAGGGGCCCCAATACCCATTAATTATATCTGGCTTAAGGTGCATTCATACCTAATGTTAAGTCAGTGTTAAGTGAAAATCTAGGTGGTGCCTTAGGTGGCACCCAATGTTAATTGGGTATTTGTTTAATATTAAATGAATGTTAACTTAACATAAAATCTTCATGATAAATAGGTTTAGGTCTTAAATGACTAGCTTGGTGTTAGGGGACTTCATACTAGAGTCCTTAACACCAAGTGTGAATACACCTTTAGTTCCACCCAATCATCAAATGTCATTAGCTTAGTAACATGACCCAAGGCTTTTTGCTTGACATGTAGGTTTTTGGCCCACACACCCTTGCAACATCCATTGTGTGTATGAGAGAGGTCATGGAATACAATGGTTTTGTTGTGACATTTTTTTCCCTCAAGGAAACATGATCAATACATCATGTCAAACACATTGAACATATATACCCTTATTGGGGTATATTCGCCAACAAGTTTAAGAATGGATGATATACACCAGGGTTAAAACATTCACAGACACTTTAGACGGAGTGTTGGAACCAATTGGACCCATGTTCAAATAAGTTGTCTAATAAGTTCTCCCAGTGCTTTGAATGGGTTTATATTTTAGGGTCGAACCTAGACTAGTGGTCTTGTGTTTAAAGCCAATTTGGCTATAATCTCTTGGTTGATTTCACCGGTTCTTGATCATGGTGTAAGCATCAGGCCATATCCAATGACCATGGTCCAATAATTCATTAATTTTGAGATTTTTATTTCAATGAATAGAACATTCTTGAAGATTTCATAATACTCCACCATTATTAATTTTTATTTGAAAAAAAATTCTGAAAATCTGAACATTTCTGAAAATAATATAATTAGTGTCAAAGAAGCTGCGAAGGTTAGTACTAGGTATTCAAAGTTGATGCCAAGAGAGTGGCTCCAAAGGGCTTAGAGGGAAGGAAGTAGGTACCTGTTTTGGCCAGTTATTGTGTTTTCACCCAGTTATCAACCCAATTATTGATTTATTTGATGATCGGTTAAATTGATAACCGCTTGATATTGAATTCTCAAAAATCTAATAACCTACATGGATGACCCAAATATCATCCAGGTAGGTTATCAGTCTTTCAACACTAACC
>Ga0209611_10012184_pt1 | contig 12150 bp, 11 predicted proteins | sample S1TSphgellanicum_3_FD_187693 | JGI IMG/M metagenome (GOLD analysis project Ga0209611, IMG submission 187693) | Host-associated microbial communities from peat moss isolated from Minnesota, USA - S1T2_Fc - Sphagnum magellanicum MG (SPAdes) (version 2) | ecosystem: Host-associated > Plants > Peat...
AAAATTTAAAAAAAAAAAAAAAAAAAAAATCATCATGACATGTGTATTTGAATGTTTTCAATCACATTGTCACATTTCGAGAGAATTACATGAATTTTTTTGTGTATGATGGGAGCCATAATCATTTGTGGAGAAAATAGTTTCATATGTAGTTTTGTGGGTTTAGTTACTTGGGGCTCACATTAGAGAAGGGGGGACAGAGAAAATCAAAATGTCAAAAGATGAATGTTTGAATCTTTTTACAAATAGATTAGGATGAATCATTTCACCTAATCTCTAGGGGGCAAAATCCCTTGAAAGCTACTATTATAACTCCATAATGAATCTAAAACACAATATCCTTGCTTTGGTAGGCAAGGCCAATAAATAAATAAACAAATAATTAATTAATTAAAATGTAGAGAGAGAGAGAGATAGATATTCCAAACAAGGAAAACATGAAGAAGCATAAAAGTGTTGTAAAAACTAGAGTGAAACAAGGAAACATGAAGAAGCACAAAGTGTAGTAAAAACTAGAGTGAAACTTTGACAAAGAGGTGAGGAAGCGCCTCTCATGTGGTGCCTTTATGACACCCACTGCACAGCCAGTTAGTAGTCAGGATTTGGTTCTAACGCGGTGAACACAGACATTCTTCTTTCTTTCCAAGTGCGTACCGACTGCAACAAAAAAAAACTTATACATTTATACACGCGCACACACACAGACGCTTTTGATTAAACGAGTAGGCTAATTCCCACCTAATCAATTTCAAGTAGTCGTCAAAACAAACGCGTCATCCGCAATCTTTGGAGTGTTTCTTGCAATACACAACACTGTTTGTTGTGCCTGAGATTGACTCTGTTGTTGTTGTTGTTGCTGTTGTTGTTGTTGTCGACGACTTCGTTATTCATATTATTCATATCATTGTTCTTGCTTTGTCTCGGGGTTTTTTTTTCTCCCCCTCCCTTTTGTTGGTTTTAATATTCAAGCTTGTTGTTTATGCTGTTGCTGTGGGGGTCATGATTCTTGTGTCAATTCTTCTTATCTTTTCGATTCTTGTTGCCATGAGCTGCTGTTAGATCTAGTCTCTTGTTGTTGTTGTTTGCTGTGGAAGGAGGTGATACCCATTTGGTAGTTTTTTTTTTGGTTTAGCTTTGGGTTTGGGCTTTTCTTGTTTCTTAAGCTTCATATTTCCCGCCTCAGTTTGTTTTTTTTCTTTTGTTTGGATTTTGTTTTGTTCCGGCTGAAGATCATCGGTCGTTGCAAGGCCAGGGGCAAAGGCAAAGGCAAGGCAAGAGGCGATCCGATGCGATGCATTGGGGTTGTTTCTCTCGTCTCCCGTTGCAGTGTGAATCGTACTACTACAGGTCTCACAGTTTCGCAGATTTTGTCGAGACCTCCTCCCTCGTTCCTGCATTGTAATAACCTCTTGGGACGCTGAAAATTTCCAAACACCATTATTATTATTGTTGTTGTTGTTGTTGTCTACTATTTTTTGCGCGTCCCTCGAGTTTTATATTGTTTTCTTCTTTTTCTTCTTCTCTCTCTTCGTCTTCTTTGGGTGTTGGGTGTTGTGGGTGTTCTATACTGTTGTTGCTTGCTGAGTGGCAGATCGTACTACATATTACTACCCATGATCTGCGTGAATCTATTTCGAAACTTACTTATTTAGTGTAATCCAAATCCTCCACTGCAATGCTGGTTTTCTTCCATGGGCATCGTGTTGTTGTTGTTGTTGCACAAGTTTCATGCTTCGTGACTTTCAGGAAAAAGAAAAAATAATTTGCTTAGCTCAAGACTAATACGCTAGCTACCAAGGAATCATTCCGAGATCGTATACACAAATTAGAGCACACAGATCGAGTACCTAGTATCGTCTTGGCGCCTACATACATCGCATTCTCGAGCAATGGAGGAGTACTCAAACCATTGAGGAGTATGTATGTGCGATGGTAAGTATCTCTCAGAAGCACACATCTTCGCTGAAAATAGGAATGCTCGGGAAAAGCCAAGCAATTCTTAGATCTTGTGTGTCCAGTGAGTGTCGTAGCTGCTACATTTTGCTTTCCCCTGTAGAGACCCACCTGAAAACCAAACTTCTGATGCTTTGCACTTTGGATACCTAATGCGGCTTTTGATGAAGCATTTCTATGTGGGTTTAAGGAACGAAGAAGGGAGCCACATGATTGATTGCAAGCTACTGTAAAGAAAAGAAGACTAAAGTGGCATGAAAAATGGCACAGGAGATAATGACAAGTGTTTGTGGTTTCTCTGGTCAGTCAAGTGTTGTGAGTACCATCAAAGAGGTCTTTCAAGAGCTTAGGGTTTTGTCTCGGTACATGGTGCCTGATGAAGTTGCAGAGAATGATAGGGATTGTGATATGTGTCCCTCTCACAGTTGGCATCTGCGGATGCAAAACCCTAGGATGGATTAGCCCAACTATAATCTGTAATCTGAACCTAGATGCACTTACAATGTGGGGATGTCTGGTTGATGCTGTCTGCTTCTGTATGATCCAGTGATGGCAACCTTTCATTTGATCAGAGCTGTAGCTAGTAGTTTTCAGGCATGAAGTTAGGGATGAAGGGAATCAAGTAAGACTATGTGGGACAATGGCCAGCTCCTTTGACCGATGTTGAAGTGTGCACAGATTGGCCACAGACAGAAGCTGTTTGATCTATAGTTCTGGGAGTTGTGATGTTTTCTGTCAATGACGTGAGTTCTATTTATGTGTCCAGGGAATGCACTGGGATAAATGAAGAAGTGCAGCTTCTTCTGTAGGGTGAAATAACCATCCTGGTCCCCAGTTATCATCACACATTGAAAGGTGGATAGTAAGGTCAAAGAAGAATCATCTCAGACAGAGAAAGAAAGCAAAGAGAAGAATGGCCAGCCAAGGTGGTCAAGGGGATGGGTGGCCAGTGAACAGTCGGTCATTCCCTATGAACCCATCTCACCTTCCTCCCAAGATCCCTGCATTTCCAGGATTTGGATCAGCTCAAGTTCTTGAATCAACTGCTGCTGGTCACTCCTCAGTCTCATTGATTCATGGTGGGATCCATAAGCGTACTCCATCAGCAGGGTATCTCTCCCAGGTACTTCAACTTGACTTTCCATTCCAATTTCAGGTTTGTATCATGTGCCTGCTTGAACCAAGCCCAAACTGCTGATTGGTATTCCACCTAAACACTTCCACTGTTGTCCAGAGATTGCAGCTAATTGTGGGTTTTGCAATGCTCAGACACAATCCTCTTGGATGGATGAAATACTGGATGTGCCTGAAGGCCTGTTCAAACCTGGCTCCCATCGGCGGTCTGCTAGTGAGTCTATGGTCTTTCTGAATACAGGCTATGCCGATTTTTCCTATGAAAACTTAGGTGAAGAGCAGTTTGATTCTCAAAGTGCAGCCTTGATGCATTCCCACAGTGGCTCTTTGGACTTTGACAGGTACAGAAAAAAGGGTCTTCAGGGCTTATTATTTAGTTTGTACCAGAGGCAATCAACTGATACCATGTGGATATGTTTTGTACCGGCACTCAGTAGATTTATTTTCCCAACATCTACTGGCTGGAGCTTGCATTTGCCATTCCACTATTCACCGTTGTTGTTGTTTTTCTGTGCTTATGGCTTTTCATAACCACATATGCTGGTGATTGGAGATGGAGCCATTTGTTGATGAATTTCCTGCTTGAAATACAGGCTTGATGATGATGAGCTCATGTCTCTGTTTGAGAATGACAGCAATTCTGCACTGAAGCGACAGCAGCACCAGGGTAACAAGAACTCCAAGCCAGAGTTGGCCATTAATGTAGTAGCTTCTGTGAGCACTGCAGGCCATAGCTCTGGGGTCAACACCTGGACATTAGAGAGAGGTCCTACCCCTCCATCAAAAATTGAGAAGCTGTCAACTCCCTCTGAAAGCAACAGCCCCAGTGAAGTGTCAAATGAGGAGGCCAAAGCAGGAGGGCCAGAAAAGCTGAAGGGTGAACCAGAAGTGCAAAGTACAGGGGATGGGGACAGTTTTACACAGCCTTTTTCCAAAGTGGAGTTGCAGCAGGCATTGGCTGGGCTTGATTCCAGTCTAGATCCAAAAAGAGCCAAGAGGTGAGCAAGCTTTGATTGAGAAAAAATGCCTCTAATGTACCAACTATACTTTGTACCATTTTCAGTTGTTCTCTGAGTCCAAAACTTCTTTCATCAATATGATTGTGTGTCAGCCATGTGGTTGACCTATTCTTCCTCAGGGTATCAAAGATGCAACTGAAGTCTACTCAACTGTTGATGCATGTAGAATAGTCTGATAAATAAGGTTCTGCACTTTTCAGAATACTGGCAAACAGGCAGTCAGCACAGCGTTCCCGAGTTCGCAAGCTACAGTATATATCTGAGCTGGAGAGAAGTGTGACAGCTCTCCAGGTATTTTTTATGACTGCTTCTTCTGGAAGTCGATGCCTGTTACAGCGTCAACCACATTCAGTTGCATTCTTTTCTCCTCTTTTTCTGTCACCTTTTTGCTTAACTTGTCTCTCTGCTGTGTTGTGTGTGATATGTTTTAACCAGTCTCAAGTCCTTCCAAGTCATGACATTGGGTTACTTTTAACTATGGACTCTTGTCTAGTACTTCCATAGAGATTCAGTAGAAGCTGAGGTTATTGGTACATTCTCCTTTCAAAGGTGCAGCTTTTGAGTAACTGGGATGGATACATCATCTTCTTCTCATAGAGCAGTTGAGGCGGATGAATATGAACTTGTCTTGTTCTGATGCACATGTTTTGTACAACCCATGATCCAATACCTCTTTTCTGATGGTTTTCCTAAATTTTGCAATGTGGCAGACAGAGATTGCCACTATGACTCCTCAGGTTGATTTCTATGAGCATCAGAGAGTTGTCTTGAATGCGGACAACAACACAATCAAGCAGAGGATTGCAACTCTTGCGCAGGATCAATGCTTCAAAGATGGTATGTAGTAACCACGCCTTTTCCTCTTGTAGCTCTTGGATTTAGCCATTTAACCAAAAGTCATAGGGGTCTTTTGTGTGATATCTTTGATAAACGTATGCAACCAGGGTATGCAGGTATTGACATGATCCATATGTCTTGGATTCATTCCAATATATCTATTACTGCTAAGCTGGACATTATCCATAATTGGCTTTGTAGTTCTAAAATTTTCTCCATTTCGTAGGTGGTCAGTCTGATTGTCCTTCTGAAGAAAAAAGTCTACCAGGATCTAAAAAATCTCTTAAAGAGGACCAGAGATTTGCTCACCAAAGTAATTCCTTTTTGCTATTTTAGTGGTCAGATTTTTCTGAATGATGTCTTGTAAGTGGGGAGCTTTCTTGGTCTTCGTTTGTATAACCCTTTTGCATGCTAAATTCTGTTCCTCATGTGCCTCAGTTTTTGTTGTTGTTTTTTGTCTTCTCTTCCCCCTGTGTTTTCCCTTCTTTGGTGTAGACTAGAATCTCAAGGTGAGTGTGTTTTGGCAGCACATAATGATGCATTGAAGAAAGAGATCCAAAGGCTGCGGCAGCTCTACCAGCAGCAACAGTTGCAACAGCCAGTGAGTACTCTTTGGCCACCTCTCTCCTCTCTTCTCCTTTTAATCCACACCAGTGACTGCTCCTCAAGTCTTTACTGTGTTTTTGGGTGTCTTGTCTCCTCTGTTTCCTATTTGCTGATACGTTGTTAGTCTGATATCTCTATTACTTTGTCATACATCGGGTCATCCCTCAAGTCAAAGCAGTTTGACTTAAATACTGAAATGCTTGTGAGGAGTTCTCAATCCTTATAAAGATAACTTTAGAACATGCAAAAATCTGTGACTTTGTGGTGTGCAGTCTATACACTCTAGCTAACTAATCATGAAAGATGGATGTGCCTCCAGCATGCCAAATCAGATGGTTTACAGGACTTAGGGTTAGAGTTTAGTGTCTAGAGTTTAGGGCTTAGGGTTTATTCATTGTTGTAGAGATCATGGCAAAGGCTAGAAAACAGGAGTTAATTAGCCAGATGTTCAAAGTGGAAAGGGTCAAATTGTCTGCTAAGATTATGCTTAAAACTTTCTGTAGGTAGACAACATTCAAAATCCTCACTCTAATGGATGTTGCTATGATAACAGCAGCAGCAAACTTTGCCATCCACTGGTTATGAATACCAGCAGCAACAGTTCAGCAACCTGGATTTGGGTGCCACCCATCAGAGTGAGCTCAACATGGGGGAACTAAATGCATTTTCAGGTGGTGTACTGCAGTCTTCAGATGAACAGTTCATGTTTAATGGAAGCTATGGCCTGTCACCAACGCACTCACATTCAAGGTCCCTCCTCCTCCCGCATGGGCTCAATGGCATGATACCTGCAAGCTGTATGCTCCCTGCTAATGGCAACGGGTTGGAAGGAAGTATGTTGGGAGAATACATGGTGCACAATTCCTGACCAAAACTGCGCCAATTCCATAAATCTCAAGAAAAAAAAAGAAAATTTGCCCTGGCCAGGGCTCACACTGTAGGTCCCATTTTGGAGGAGGAGCAGAATACCAATTCTTTGAGCAGACGGAATAAGAGGTTGAAATTTTGACCTCACATTTGGATTAGGTCTAGTCATTCAGGCTGCTCCTTGCAGGAAAAATGTAGCAAATTGGGGTGCTCCCAATTGGGGCTTGGCAACATTACTCTGGAGACTCTGTAGGGATTTTCACTTCTGTAGTATCTGCTGCTCAAACAAAACCATTACAAATTCTATGGGATACATGTCCCTTTGATACAGATTTGCAAGTTACTGTAAGGTAATGCTTTGGCATCCAAACGTTTGCCAAACCCCTTGACTATGGTATGCAGGAAGGCTTTCCTTTCAAAAACGCTATCCATAGCAAAACCCACGATGTATCTGGATACTCTTGGGAGCTTATGGTTGTCATACTGTTGCAGAAATTTACAGACCGACACCCACAAGCCATCATCATCATCATCATCATCATCCTCCTGCAAATATTCCTCTGAATCTTACATGATCTCCTGCGCCTGGTTACTACAAGGCAAGGTACGTTAAAGCTTTCCATTGTGTTTTGCAGATTTTGTTGAGGTTTGGGATTCATGAATGTATGAAATTTTGGCAAATTTCTCCAAAAATTTAGCAAAACTAGTTGAGTTGAATTTACACTATTTTTTTTTTTAAATTCCAAAAAATTCTGTCAGAAAAACAAGAGTATATTTTTGGAGTGGGGCCCTTCTTAAAAAATACGCTTCCCCAAATAGAAGCTTTTACTAACAATACAATAATATTGAAATGATTCCTTTGGCTCACTGTATGCAATACAAGAGCATATTTTGGGCAAAGGATATAGGACAAACTTTGGTGTTATTGAGAAATAAATATCTTGGGTGCATTTTGCTTTATCTCATGTTACATAGTACAATTTTTATATGCATAACTTTGATTGTCATCATTTTTGGCTTAGTCTTTTACAAGACCTTTGAGCACTTATTGTGATTTATATTAATTATGTGAATTAGTTGTGGTGCATCAAAAAGTTCTATTTTAATTTTAATTTTTTTTTGCTATGGGTCACTTTGATTGCCTCATCATAAAAAACATCATGAATGTTTTAAGGAAGAAATGAATCGTTGCCTTGTACACACATGGGGATAGGTGAAAACAATATAATCAAATTAATTTACCGTATATTGAGCAATTCAAGCCTATGGTGTAAAATTTAAATGACTTCAAAACCATAGGTGGTTGGTTATGAGTTAGGACAAAGAAAGAAAGGACATTTTTATTTTTTGATTCAATTGCTTTGCCAAAGTAACAAATTGGTCTAGTTTTCAACTTTATGTGAATGTGAGTGGCAAGAGCATAAAGCAAAGTTGTAAGGCAATAGAGGGATCTACATTTGAAAAAGCTAAGGATGGTATTTGTTTGTCGTTGCAAAATAGAATGAAAGACAATGAAGGAGAGAAAGCACATTCTCTTTACAAAGTAATGTTTCAATTTACAATTTTTAGGGCATATGTTTCTATTTGGGATAAGCAAACAATGGATTTAAAGTATTTTTCTATTTGTAAAAGTATGGACACACTTGGTGTTTAGGGTTTACAACTAACATCATTTTAACATCAACAATGTGCAACAAATCACAATATTGCAATTTCATACATTGCAAGCTACCATCAATCTTTCAAACATATTTCAACATGTTCACACATGATATTAATTAGTATTTAACATTGAATAATCTTATTGGAGTTTGCAATCTAATCCACATCTACAAAAGCCATGTTTCCTTTTCCTTTTTGAAAAAAAGAAAGAAACAAGGATAGACAAGGATGCATGCTAAACATTGGAGTTAATTTGTCATTTTTCAAAATTTTAATTAACATTGATGTTTGACCTTAAAATCTATTTCAAAGATTTAATGTCACTTAACAATGGCTACCAAGATCATCTTAACATCAATACCATGTCATATGTCACCTAAGATTTAATGTTAGTTAATATTTTAAGTGTGGACTATTAGTTAATTTTAACATTGTTAATACTACCCTACCATTGGACTTCACACCATGCATGGGGTCATACCATAACCCACACTTGTAACATGAGTTAGGAACATTAATTTGATTGACAATCATCGAGTTGAAAAACATCTAGCAAGTTCAAATTTATAACTTGTAATCAAAACTTGCACAATTGTTAAGGATTAGAAGGAAATTCATATGAGCATGTAATTGTAAATTGGTTGAGATGTCTTTGGCATAAACACATTTATTAATAAATAAATTCATTAAACAATGTATAAAGATTTTATAGTAACATTATAAAATGGGAAAAAAATATTAATTTTATTTTTAATTTTATGATCTTGAACTTAGAACTTGATGATGGTGTGTTGCACAATATCTAGGCATGAATCCAAAGATTGCAACCAACATTGAACCCTTGGGACAAACCGTTTTGTACATGTAATTGATTTTGATAATAACCTATAGTTTTCATTTTTCAAAATCTTACAATAAAAAATCTTTTGGTTCAAATTTATTGAACATTTTCAAGATAAAAAAACCTTTGGTTTGGGTTATTTCAAAACCTCAAAGAACAAGCAAAGAATTCGTAGTTTCATAAAATATTAGTCAATTTTTTAAGGGGGGAGAATTGTAGTTATTTACCAAAACTAGTTTTTTGATTTCTTGAAAATTGTAGTTTTGAGATTAAATAATCATCTTAAGAAGCGAGAGGGGTTTGCTACCAATTTTAATACCTACCCAACAATAGTCATCATGTCTCTTAATTAATGGGATCATACATTTCATGAAATAGACATAAAATAGACCCTTTGTATATGAATTCCCAAAAACATTAAGGTTTTTTTTCCTTTGGATCTTCATGCATTGATACCATTCTAAAAAGCCATTAATTCCATTTTCCCACTAATTGGCAAACATCCTTATGCATGGTACTAGTTCTTCACATTGGGAAGACTCATTTTGGTATTTTTAATCATAATGATAATTTTTTCAATTGACCTCTATTTCTTAATGATTATAAGACCTTTCCACCATGGGTTGAATTGGTTATTCACCATGTTCATGTCATTTGCATTTTTTGGTGAATGTAATCTTGAATCAAAACCCCCCAATTATTAAATTGTAGTGGTGATATATATATATATATATATATATATATATATATATATATATATATATATATATATATATATATATATATATATATATTTCATCCTAATTTTAACAACAAAACATCAAATTTCAAATGCATGTTATTTTTGGTTTTTCATGACTAAACAAATGGGGCAAAATATTTGAAATAAACTACAATGAGTTGACTTAAAGTTGAACTTTTTATCACATCAAATTGCATAAATGAAAACAAAAAAGGTAATTAATGCATTTTGACTGACATACTAACGAAAGGCTCACACAAATTTAAAAGATTTGCCATAGTATGAACTTTGAAGAACACACCATTCCCCTCCCTAAAATATATTCTATTGTTAAACACTACACCCACATTAAAATGATAATTTTTGCAATACTCCCAAAATCATCTCTTGAAGTTAAGGTTTTTTTTGTTACCTCATGACTTTGTGAGTTCATAACTTTTACATTATTTAGACAAATGAACATGTAAATAGATTTTCACAAGCCTTTGGAAAAAACTAGATAATGTTATATCAATTTCCATAATCAAACTCTCCAAACTCCATATGAATCCCTCCTAATTCCAAAAGTGGGAATGCATTTAGGATTAATAGGAAGTTTTCCCTTGTGCACCTTCACATTTCCCCCTCACCAAATTGGAGTACATTTGAACTTGTCCATGCTTTGGCTTCATTTTCAAATCATTTGAACCCTTATCTTGCCCTAGACTTGGTCGATGGCCCATGACTAAGGTCACAACAATTCAATAAACAAAACTACCATAGTACCTTCTCAAGTTTAGCACTCAGGGTGCTAAATAATTATTTTATTTTTCAAAATCCATTTTGGCAATAAAAAATGTTTTTTGAAATTTCATCAATAAATATAAACAACTTCTTTGGCATGTTCTCTTAACTCAAAACCTCCAATATAATGAGACCTTTTACAACATGTTTTATTATTTCATTTTGCAAAAATGGGGAGACATAATGTTCCATCAAATTTAAGATAGAAAAATGTTGTTAAGTCTTGGATACATGTTCTACAATGGTGCATTGGCTTAAGGTATGAATCTCTTATGATTTTTCCATTTTTTCATTTTTCCTTCCTTTGTAATTTCCTTGAATTTTGACATTTTAAATGGTTAATTTAATTATTTTTAACTTGAAAAGGTATTATGGTTGTTATTTATTTGTAATTTTTTAATTACTTAAAACTCTAATGAACTCTAATTATGAAAAACATTGTTTTCTAGATTTATTCATAATATAGTTTTGAGCAATTCATATATAAATATTTGTATGTAATTTGAAAATATTAAAAATATATAATTTCAATAGCTTTTTTAAAAAACTTGAAAAAATACAATAATATGTGTCTTTTCATCTCCATGTAGATGGTTAGGGGAAAATAATTTGGTAGTTTTTAGGTTTTTTTCATTTAATATTATGCAATTATTGTGGTAATTTCAAATATCAATTTTTTAGGCAATTCTAACGATTTGATGCATTATTGTAAATAAAATTTAGGGAGTAATTAACATCAATCATTTATAATATTATAAATGCAACTTGGAAAGTGCATGCAAGGCTAAAGTATGATTTGGTGGACCTATAAGAAACATTCCACTAAATTTTACTAAACCCATTGAAGTTTTCAAAAACGTAGGAAACATTCAAAGGAGGGATTTCATTAGTTTTTGAAGGTGGATACATTAACCATGTTGTATAGACTTTAAATCTTCAATGAAAATATAGACTTTGAATTTAAAGGTTCATAAGCATTTCCTTTACACAAGGTTTCATGAAAGAACAAATGTTTATTTTCCTTAAATTGTTTAGTCAACATCACTTTTGAAATAAATTTTGGTTTTAAAAAAAGGGATGTGATTTCTAAGGTACTTTAAATGATATTATATTTAATTTTTAAATAGGTAATTAACTAAATAGCTATAATTTAGTTATGAATTTTCAAAATTTAGGAATGTGACTTTTGAAAGGGCCATAACAACAAGGAATATAAATTTGTAGCAATTCTCACCTTTTTATTTTAATGAAAACTAAATGTTACATACTTTGTCGTGCCATGACTAAACATGAAAAAAAAAGTTATAATGATAAAAACATTTAATGAAAATTATTATTTGGCTTGTTTTACTATTTTTACCATTCTTTAATGTGTTCCTTATGGGCCCACCCAATTATACTTCCACCTTACGAATTTTATTTTTTATATATATTTGATTTGAAAGATATAAAATGTATGAATTTGATTTGATTGTTCATATAAGTCTTATATTTCTTGAAGATAAAAATGAAACATGGCATTTCACTAGACATTTGAAAAGAATCAAAGTGGAAATTGTTCTTCCATCACTAGGGTTTATGCGAGACTTTTTCCTTCTCTTTTTTTTTTTTTTTTTTTTTTTTTTTTTTATTTTTTTTATTTTTTTTTTTTTTTTTTTTTTTTTTTTTTTTTTTTTTTTTTTTTTTTTTTTTTTTTTTTTTTTTTT
>Ga0209611_10012185_pt1 | contig 12150 bp, 8 predicted proteins | sample S1TSphgellanicum_3_FD_187693 | JGI IMG/M metagenome (GOLD analysis project Ga0209611, IMG submission 187693) | Host-associated microbial communities from peat moss isolated from Minnesota, USA - S1T2_Fc - Sphagnum magellanicum MG (SPAdes) (version 2) | ecosystem: Host-associated > Plants > Peat...
TTACATCATGAATGTAATCCAACTATTGTCCACCTTGACATCAACCCACAAAATATCCTTTTAGACAACAATTACACCCCAAAATTGGCTGATTTTGGGTTGGCCAAAATTCTAGATGGCTCGAATGAAAACATGGTATGTGCTCATGACCATTTAAAAAATATTTCTTGGATATGATTATATTGAGTGAAAATGTGAACCTTGCAAACTTAAACAATCATGTTTCATAACTTGCCAATTTCATGTATCTTTTGTTGTAGGTCATTGAATAAATATGACAATATTTAGGAGCCTAAAATAAATATTCGAAAAAAAATTAATGTAAGTATTCAAGAAAACATTATTGTATATACGTCCAAAGGCCCAAAAGTTTTATTAAAACATAAATTATGGTTTTTTATTGGTATTGAACCATATTAAAGGTAGGTTTTCTAAACTTCAACATGCATATTGAATGCATGGAAAATCTGAATTATTGATTACATTGTTTGGCAAATTCAAATCCAGATTACATTGGCTTCAACTTCCACACCAGGAAAAAGGGGATATATAGCTCCAGAGATTTTAACTTCAAAAGAAGCATCACCAAAGAGTGATGTATATAGCTTTGGAGTATTATTGATCCAACTTGTCAATGGAATACCATTCATCCTAGATGGATATGAAATTGACATTCACCATTTTATCAAATGGGCACAAAAGGTTCACATGCGAAAAGATGGATTTAAAGATATTATTGACTATGTTGTAATCAATAATTCAATTGTGGGGTTCAACCATAATGAAGCCAAATTGATTTTGCAAATTTCCCTTAAGTGCATCAAGGTAACCTTTTTGCCAAGTCTTTTATCAAAATCATTAAATTTGTGGTAAAAAATATTAAAATTTCCGTGAAATATTTGAATAAACTTTAAATGCATTAAATTGGATTGTTCAATGAATGCAAAATCTTAAGGAGATTTGCATGTATAGATACATTCAGAAACCTATATTTCACTTGGAAGTCCTTTAGACCATTTGCATGTTTAATATATATATAATCAAAAAATATCCTAGTACTTTCAAAGTCGATAAAATTATGATGTTGAATACGTTGGTTTGAACTTTGTTTTTAAAGGATATTTTCAAATCATATCATTGAATATTGAAACATGAACATACAATCCTGTATTATGATAAAATGTCATCATGGTTTGATTATAATGTATAGCAATTAAATAATAAACATCTAACTTTTATGACATTTTTTTCTTATAGGAAGAACCAAATCAAAGACCAAAAATGAAAGAAGTTTTGCAAATGTTGGAAAAATTGAACAAAAAGGAAGGTGCAAGGTCTACCACAACAATTGTTCAAAATTTATTGAACATATTGAGGAAAAGGTTTGGTTTATTTTCAATCAATTGACCTCCATTTTCAAGTGACAAGTTTTACTTGAAGCTAGCTAATTAAAATGAATTCAAGGTCCACTATCAATTTGTCTTGTCCTACCAAAGTAGATTTTGGTGGTGGAAATTTATTTTGAATGGAATGGAACAATGTTTTTTATGATCTTTGTGTACTTTCACTTTTCAATTTCATATAGGAATGAAATAGGGTTTGGTGTTTCAAGAACATTCAATAGTAGAAAACCTTTTTTTCCCAACTACATTTCCAACTCCTCTTCAACTATAATTTTTGGTTGAAAACGAAAAACTAAGTTTTAAAATATTATTTGCAATTGAAAACCATGGAAGTCAACAAGTACAATTTGAAATCAACATTCCAATTGAAAACGTTAACCACATGTCAACACCACATCAATCACCATTTCAAATCATTTTAATTGTGAATGACATCGACTGTTATAATTGAAAATCATTCTCAACTTGAACAATAGGGTGGATGAACTTCATCCAGTAACATTTTATGATGTCATCAATTTTGTATTTCAATATTAAAATAAAAATAGATTTATATGAATTGTTCAATTTTTTAAAAGAGGATATTTTGACACGTGGATTAAGGAGATTTTGACACATGGCAATGATCAACTATTTTAAAATTAAATATTTTTGATAAATAACATTAATTTAGATTATCCATCTTGCATCTAATTAGATTTTAACACGTGGACATAAATTTTATATTTTAATAGGCCTACCTACCTACTTGATTAAATTTAGGTACCTATGTAAGTATGTAGGTAAAATATTTACCAACCTCCCTAAACTTAACTAAGTAGGTAATTAAACTACCTACCCATCGAAACCTATTTATTAACTAAATTAATTTAAGATAATCTTATTTTATTTTTTATTTAATTTTAGGGTCCAACCATTTTGATTAGCTCATCTCAAGTACCATTTGTTATATAAAAATTGTTGGTGCATCTAGTTATATAATTTTCAAACTTGAAACATGTGACAAAGAATATGGGACAAACATTTTAGTTACATCTTAGTTGCAACTACTAGGATAAACATGTTGATATGTTAAGGACAAAGATTTATAAATGTTTTTACATTCCTTCTTTTCTTTTGGATCTCAAGATCATTTTATAGCCCTTCATTTGGCGCATTTTATGCAACAAAAATCGTTCAAATTGATGAAGGAATGAACAAGATATGTTTTTTCCAAGTGAAGGGGGTCATGGCATGATGTGAGTTGGCACATATGACCAGTTTGCATTTTAAAGCTTAAGATCTTTAGATGTCACTCTATTGTCTTTACACTTCAAAAAGGTTTTGTAAAGCTTCAAATTGTGCATCTAATGCAAAAAAATCGCTCAAATCAATGAAGGAATGAGTAAGATATGCCTTTCCAAGTGAAGGGGTCATGGGCATGATGTGATTAGCATAGATGACCGGTTTGAATTTTGGAGCTTAAGATCTTTGGACGAACTTAATTTTTTTGCACTTCAAATGTTTTTTGTAAACCTTCAAATGGCACATCCAATGCGACAAAAATCATTCAAATCGATGAAGGAATGAACAAATATATATTTTTTTAAATGAAGGGGGTCATGGGCATGTGGGTTGGCACATATGACCACTTTGCATTATGGTGCTTAAGATCTTTGGACGTCACTTTATTGTCTTGCACTTGAAAGTTTTTTGGTGAAGCTTCAAATGGTGTTTCCATAGCTTTTTAAATTGTTCTAAACAAACAAGAAATGAGGAAGATAGGAAATTTGAAAATAAGGGGGTCTAAATGTTTTTTTTTTCTTTGAACAAGTTCATCCTCTTCTTGCTTTGTTTTTGAAGTTTGAAGAAGTATTATAAACTTTCACTTGGTTCACATGTGGTCATGAAATGTTTTCCAAAAAAACAAAAAACTTCAAAAATATGGTTAAGGTTTAGTGATAGGTGTGTCTACCCTATCCATTAGTTATGTTATACTAACCTAATCCAACTACTAGCTATACTAAATATAAAACATAGAAAAATCTAACAAATAAAAAAACCTATTATCATCATTATTAAATATTTATAATAATAATAATAATAGCTAATATTGATACCTTATTTTATTTTGCTAGATATTAACTATAATTGTATTAGTTAAAATTTTCAAATAATATTACTAATATTCATGTAATATTTAATTATAATTTAACTCGTTATTTATAGTTAATCATATAATTGATGTTGGTAATAATATAAAGTAATACATAAGTTTGATATTTATAAATAAATATTCATTTTGCAATATCTTGCCAAACATTAATGGTAAATATGGTCATGAATATTGTGCATAATAATAATAAATATTTATAAACATCAATACATAAAAATATAATCAATTATAGTACTAATATACATTAATGTTAATATAAATCATATTTATAATTGAATATTAGTTATATGAAGTAATTTTAATTATAAATATGATTTAATTAATGAATAATGGTTGATAATATTATTATTATTCATAATGATTTATAATTTACACATAATAATAACATATACCTATGTTATATTAATTTAGGTGAGATTTAATAACATATATATATAGCAATAAGTAGGTACCTATTAACTAATTAAAAGTTAAACCTACTTAGTTAATATCTACCTACTAACTACCTATTAAGGACCTAGCTACTTAGTGCTTTAAGTACACACTAATTAAACACCTAACTATTAATTGGGTAAGTAACTAGGTAGGTATGTACTTACTAGTAATTAATAGGTACCTAATAGAGGTATGACCTACTATATTTACAAATAATCCATATAGTTGAAAGATAGTCACAACAAAGTTACAATTAATACATTAGTCCAAAATTACATTTCATCCATATAATTGGCATTTATCATCCATGCCCATGTTGTACCAAAATAGTTGGACATGGGACTCATCTTGGGATGTCGTCATTCTCGCAATCGAAACTTCAACTATAATTCAACTGTAGCACCTATGGATATCAAGAATATTTTGTGACTATCCCTTTAGTTAAGACTTGCTTTTGACAATCTACCAAAATAGTTAACATTTCAACTTACTTGGAAGGACCAAATTATTTAATTAAATAATAAAAAATTGTAGTTGAGATGTAGTTGAAAATGACATGTTGTTGAAAATATTATGGTTGAAAAAAAAGGGTTTTCTACTAATGATTTGGAACATTTGTTTTCCTTCACTTTGTGCAAATAAAGAATATTCATACATGTGCCACATTGCATCATATCATTATTATCTTTTGGCCAAAATCTATTTATATCAAGTTTACTTCAACATACATGTCTTGTCATTGACATTTGAACATGTGTTGTCTAGTTAAGTTTCATGTGGATGTGTTAACATTTTACAAGAAATTATTAACAAAGGAATAAATGTTGATGCAAAAAATGAGAATGGAAAATTGCCTTTGATTTAGCATGTGAAAATAATAATGATGGAGTTGTATTATTTATGGTATTCAATCTCCTCTTTACTCCTCCCAACTTTGTTTTTTTGCTTTTAAAGACCATGACTTATACATATTTGTGTGATTTTTTGCAATTTTGCAAATATGATATAAAAGTTGCATGTACATAAAAGGGAGAAGGAACAAATTTGAGAATGTGTTTGAAACAAAAATGAACTTGTTGACAATAGAATGGAAATATGATAATTATGTTTTTATCAAATAAATTGTGATTTATGATGCAACATTTTTTATCATGAATTTATATGTTTAGGCATGCATTTTTTCCCCCCTCCTTCATTGCAATTTGCACTCACTTAAAGTGTTACACAACAAGTTATGTTCACCTCACTTTATTATGTGGAACAAAACAATTGAAAAAAATTGGTCTTGAATTTTAGGAATGATAGTTGTTGTGACACTTGCTAGTTCTATGATGTACCATATGAGACTTGTAAAAACCATTTCTTGACCATCTCAAATTATGATTTGGAACTAAAAGTATATCATACTACATGGATTAATTTACAATCAAGAGGGCCATACACAAGTTATGTTGTATGCTAAATTATTTGGGTTTGGTTAAAAAACCCTATGGTAAAAGGGAAATTGGGAATAATATCCAATTGTTTTTTTGAAACATAATGCTTTCGTAACTCAATTAATATCTTTAATTTGGCTTTATGGCAATCATGAAGATGTGATAAACGTTCATAACTACGTAGATGCAAACTATGGTGGTTCAATATTCATAGAAATTACGCTCCCTACAAGTCCATACAAGATTCTTTAAAATGATTCAAATGAACATGATTATTAATTTTTAAAAAAATCATTAATGTAATATTTAAATAATACATGTTCAATCACCTACAAACCTTTCCAAATCTATGTGAAAACTTGTATTTAATGTAGCTTAAATGTCATTTTTTGATTTGGAAGTCCTAAAAAGAAAACCCACAAAGTCCAAAGGAATAATGCCCCATCTAAAACTTTCAAAAAATATGCTTTGGGACAAGGAAATTGAAAACAAACAAAAAAATTGCAACTCATATGGACTTATGAAAATATGGTCAAATTTTAACCATTCAAAAGTCCTTAATTATTAAATGGTTAAGGTTTTCAAAGAAAATATTCTTCATACGAACTTATCATTTTGTATTACATTATATATTGAGTCCCAATAACAAATATGGAATGTGAATCAATAAAAAAATTTCCATTTTGTGATGTTCTAGTTAGATGTCCAGTCTACATTTTTCAACATCAAAAGTTCATTACTATTAACAAATGAATCTTTTCTCAACAAATAACCACACAACTTTTTTCATGATGAAGTTATTAGCCTAAATCCAAATCTCAATTAGTAAATCTATGGATATATTAATCACCATATGCATTTGAATAAAGGGTACCCAAGGAAAAAACACCATTTCATCACAAAAGTGAGCCATCGTAGCTTGCATCTACTCAACTTGTTAAATCAAATCAACATTTTTTTGAATGAAGGTTTTTTTGGTCCCCTCTCCTATGAATGTTAGGTTGTCATTTAACATGTGCATGATAGGGTTGTTGCATGTGTGCATTTGGTTGTTGATGTTGCCCAACATCACGTCAAGTCAACCTAGGTCAAAACCCATATCAGGCTTTCTGAAGTATTGTTGAGGGTGACCAAAACTTGCGCCATTCAGTCATCCCACATTCTCTGGCAACCAAAACAACATTCAATCACCTTTACCATTGACGATCAAAATTATTTTGGTCATTGGTAATTTTGGTCGCCACACAACAATTGACAACAAAACTATGGTGAAATATGGCATGCTATGGCAAGGCTTCAATGTATTTTTGGGTGACATTTCATTTCTTTGACAAAAAAATCAGGAAAATTCAATAATTTTTTTGGTTTGAAGTGTGAATTCAACTAAATTTCTTATACTTTGGCAAACTTTTGACACCAAAAAAAATGAAAATTAAAAACAATGAATGTATACTAATATATTTGATTATTTGATTATTTGATGTTTATGACCTTTTATTGAAGCATTTTGTTTCCAACATGTCAAAAATATCAACAAGGAAATAGGTCGGCGACATGAAATTGTTTTGGCATGTTTCATTAATTTGTTTTATATTATTGTGTTGTGTGATTGGATTATAATGTTTTTTTAGTTCCATCTTCTTACACAACATGGAAAACCCATGGTTGTGATAATTTTCATGTTCATGACATTCTATTTGAACCTTTGGTTCATTTATACTTTAGAACGTAATTGAGAACCTAGATGTGAATATGTCTAATCTTGCCAACATTGGTTTAGACCAAACCATCAATTCCCTCACATAAAATAATTTAATATTTTATTTATTCTCAAGCACAATATTCCTAGGTATCAAGTGGGGTTATAATTTAAAAATTAATTCATATTATAATGGAACCCATATCATCTTGCTACTTCAAATGATACATTGCAACCATCAAAAGTCACGAATTTAATATGGATAGAATATTGCACTAATACCAAAGTACCTTGGTAGTTTTGACATTAGTTAAATTATTTTTTAGGTTTTTTTAATTTTCAAAAAATCAAAGAATTGTTTTCTGGAAATGATTTTTTAAAATATTGAAACACTCTGTTTTTGAGATGAAATCTTCAAATTTTATTAATTTTTTGACAAACATGCATTGAAACTATGTTTGTATTACAATAATGTGAATGCCAAGGAAAATAGTCCATTCAAATGATGGAGTAGTGCAATAATAATGTTGAACATGGATTGTATGTGTGCATGTAATTATGCATGTGATAGACTTTTGTTGTACTATTGTTTAGCAATGATCAAGTTTTTCATTCAATTCACATTGGAGGGGAATATTAACATAAAAACTTATGAGATTAATGCATGCTTTGAATGATTCAACAATTTATTCATTTTAATTTATGGTTTGCCTATGTATATTTAGACCAAATTGACTATATACACATTAAAAAAAAATGATGGAAAATGGGAAGAAATATTTCAGTAATTAGACCATGGTACAAAATTAAAATATTTCAATTGCATTTATTGAATTGAACAAATGGAATAATGTAGTGATATGTTTGCTAGCAAACAACGTTTTGTAAAACAAATGAACTATTCATAATGATAATAATTATGTGTGCCAATGATTTTATAGGTTAATAATTACATTTCAAAACTTTATGAAAATAACTTGTTACATAAGCTTTGTGAAAAATTCCAAACCTTTTCTCTCTATCATAGATGTTATGTCTCATATCTAATCTATTGTATTGTATGTAATTATTTTGTATTTCATGTTGGTGACAAATAAAAACATTATTAGAAAACCTTGGAGGACCTTGATAAGGCTCATGTTATTGAACTAAACAATGCATTCATTTTGAGGATCCATGGAAATTTTATTTATGGATGTTGAAGGACTATCAAAGAGCTTTGGAAAATTTGGGCAACATTCATGTTCTTGAACCAAACAACATATTCACTTTGAGGAGGCATGAAAATGTCAAATGGATGTTGGATATCAAGGAACCTATACAAGGTTCATGTTCCTTAACCAAACAATGCAATCTCTTTCAACATGTGTGCATATGTGAAAAGGATGTTGCAAAACTATCAAGGAGCCTTGAAGAACCTTGAAATTTTAATGTTCTTCAACTGAACAATGGTTTCATTCTCAAGATGCATGGACATGCCCTAAAGATGTTGAAAGATTATCAAGGAACCTTAAAGGACCTTAACAAAACTCATGTTCTTGAACCAAATGATGCATGCACTTTGAGCATGCATGGAGATGTCAAAGGGGCGTTGAAAAACTATCAAGGAATGTTGGAGGACCTTGATAAAGTTCATGTGTGTTGAACCAAACAATACATGCACTTTGAACACACATGAACATGTTAAATGAATGTTAAAAGACTATTAAAAAACTTTAGAGGACATTGACAAGGTAAATGTTGTTAAACCAAATAATGTAATCATTTTGAACATTTGTGGAAATATCAAAGGGATGTTGAATGACTATCAAAAAGCCTTGGAAGACCTTGGCAAGGTTTATGTTCTTGAACCAAACAATGTAATCACTTTGAGTATCTAGGAGTTGTCAAAAAGAAATTAAAGGATTATTAAAGGGCCTTGTAGGGCCTTGACATAGTTCATGTTCTTGAACCAAATAGTGCATTCATTTTTACATTTCATGGAAATATCAAAAGGATACTAGGTGATTATAAAAAAATACTGGAAGATTTTGTCAAGGCCAATGTTCTTGAATTGAACAATGCATTCATTTTGACAACTTGTGAAAATGTTAAAAGAATGTTGGGGGACTATCAAGGAACATTGGAGGACATTGTCAACGTTGATGTTCTTGTTAACAAATAGGAGATCTATTCACGTGCAAACATAAATTTTTATTGAAAGGAAACTAAAACTTGATGTTCACAACACGAAACATAACATTAAGAACTCTCCAAGGTTCTTGTTACATGAAATACACAAATTTGTGCAATGAAAAAAAGAGAGCCAAACCATCAACACCAAGGTATTTAACTAAAAGACCAAACCATAAATAACCAAACTAATATAAGTAAGGAAAGTAATTCAACCTTGTGAAAATAATTTAATTAATTCCTACTCCATTAACTAATGAAACCTAACTAGTTGAACTTGAATTCTCAACAATCCCCCTCAAGTTCAAATCCACTTTTAGTACACCAAACATTTTTCTAAACCTCTTTAGCTTGTCTGTACTTAAAGCCTTTGTGAAAATGTCAGCAACTTGATCTTCAGTACTGACATGAATAACGTTCATTTTCTTTTGCTATAATTTTTTCTCTAATAAAGTGGTAGTGCACTTCAATGTGCTTTGTCTTAGCATGATAAACCGGGTTGTTAGCAAGTAATATGCTACTGATGTGATCATAATAAATGACAATAGGAACATCCATTGACTGTCCCAAATCTGAGAATAATTATTATAACCAAACTACTTCACATGCAACAATTGTTGCACCTTTGTATTCTGCCTCTGTGCTTGATAGTGAAACTATTGGTTATTTCTTATTCCTCCAACTAACATCCCCATTTCTAAAAGAAAACATGAAACCACTAGTCGATCTTCTATCTAAAACATTGCTAGCCTAATCAGCATCTGTGTATCCATGTACTTATAATTGGCTCTTGGCTTCATAAGAAATTCCACACTACAAAGTATGTTTTATGTACCTCATTATGCGTCTCATTGCATCCAAATGTGGCTTTCGTGGTGTTTGCATGAATTGACTTACCATTCCAACTACATAATTCAAATTTGGCCTTGTGATGGTCATGTAAATCAAACTTTCCATTATGCATTTGTACATAGTGATATCCTCCACAAAGTCTCTTTCATTTGCACTTAATTTCACATTTTGCTTCAATGGAATTGAAATGCATTTACAACCTGTCATCCCATATTCAGATAATTTGTTCAAGGCGTATTGCTTTTGTAGTAACCATATCCCTTTAGGGGACTGAATTACCTCAATGCCAAGGAAATAATGCAACTCTCCCAAATTTTTCATCTCAAACTTTTACTTCAAAAGCTTCTTCAAATCAAAGATGTCTGCATCTCCTGTGATAATCAAGTCATTAACATAGATGACTATGATTACAATCCTATGATTTGTCTTTTTCACATATAGTGAAAAATGTGCATTGGATGTTTGAAATCCACTTGTGACAAGATACTAACCTATCTTGTCTGAACAACATCTAGGTGCTTGCTTCAAGCCGTACAAAGATTTCTTCAACCTACAAACCAAATTAGGATGTGTTTGGTCCACATAACCTAGTGGTTGCTCCATGTACACTTCTTTATGTAAATTTTCATGAAGAAAAACATTTTTTACATCCATTTGATGTAAAGACCATCCTTTTACTACTGCCATAACAATGATTACTCTTATAGTTGTCATTTTGGCAACTAGACTATAGGTCTCCTCATAGTATATGCCACAAGTTTGATCATAACCTTTGGCAACCAATCTTGTTTTGTATCTGCTCACAGATCCATTTGCATTATGTTTAACTTTGTACACCCATTTGCACCCATTTGCTTTCTTGTCCTCTGGTAAAACTACTAATTCCCAAGTAGCATTAGCATCCAAAGCCGCCATCTCTTCATCCATGGCATTGTCCCACTTCGGGTTTCCAATCGTTTGTTCAAAACAAGTGGGTTCAACCTTTTATATAACTCTCACCATGTATGCGTAATGAGGAGCTACAAAGCCATCATATGTGAGTCTTTGTAAAGGGTACTTGACTTGTGTGGATCTTCGTGCTCCACTATTGTTGTCAGATGTTTTCAAAACTTTTTTGGCCATCTGAATTCCAGGAATAGTAACTGAAGGGATTATTGATTTTTCACCCACACTCTTTTCTAAATCACTTGACTCATCATCTACATGAGGATTTTTAGACGATGTTTGAGAACTACCATGTACAATGTTTGAAGATCTTAATCTTCCTTTCCATGGAGTGCTAATGGACCCACTAATTGAAGACTTTTGTGGTCCATTAATTAATTGCGATTCTTGTTCCACATTTGATGAAACATCACCATTTCTAACCTCTCCATTTTCTACTACCTTCAGTGGTGAGTACTAGCTAACCATCTCATCAAACACAACATTTTTATTCACTTGCAACTTTCGAGTGGAAGGATTGAAACATCTATATCCTTTTTGTTCTAAGGAATAATATCTAATGAAGATACACTTCTCAACTTTTGGGTCTAGTTTTGATCTCTTCTCATTAGGATCATGCACGTATGCAATGTAACCAAACACTCTGAGGTGTAAAACATTGGGTTTTTTGCATGTGAATTTTTCTTCAGGTGTCATGCCATGAACTGCTGCTATGGGTGTTCAATTTATGATATAGACTATAGTTGTCACCGCTTCAGCCCAAAAGTAATTTGGCAAATTCTTTTCATTCAACGTGGCACGTGTTATTTTTGCAATGCATCTGTTTTTCCTTTCAACAACTCCATTATGCTGTGGGGAATAACTACATGAGCACTTCCTTTGAATTCCATGCTCTTTCAAATATTCACTGAACTCATTTGAAAAATACTCTCCCCCTCCATCGGACTTTAGGCACTTGATGCTCACACCCTTCTCCTTCTCCACCATTGCTTTGAAATTCAAAAAATGTTGAAACACTTCACCTTTGTGTTTCATGAAGTAAACCCACACCTT